>ULVY01013871.1_pt1 | contig 21759 bp, 18 predicted proteins | sample 1959861 | NCBI WGS metagenome assembly ULVY01 (sample SAMEA4835798, study PRJEB28245) | human gut metagenome | biome: gut microbiome; material: fecal sample | place: Denmark | collected 2008
TTCTCAAAGTGTTCTGGTGTCAAGGTCTTAATGTCAATGTAGCTAAGCCCTGTGAAGCACCCAAAGAGAAACATATCTTTAGCTCGTTCCAATCTTGGTAGGGGAGTATCAAAGTTGATAATCTTCCTCAATTCTTCTTCATCCAAGAAATCTACTTCTACGGGTTCGCGTTCTACTTTATAAGCATTTACAGGATTGTAGGATATATAAGAGTTGGCGACAGCTAAATTTAGCAACTTCTTTAAGAACTTTAAATGTTTGGTGCAGGAGTTTTGTCCCATCTTCTTCTCTCCTAAAAGGAAAGCATGGAATCCTTGAATGAAGCCCAAGTTTATCTCTCTTAAATATAAGTCCTTACGCTCATATTTCTTCTGAATAAACTCTTTGAATAATCTGCCTGTATATTCAAACACCCAATAAGTGGCAGGGGCAACAGTTTTACCTACCATTGCTTTGCGCTCTGTATTATGTTCGTTCAGAACATCCAATAAAGTCTTCTCGTTCAGAGCTTCCACCTTATCTGTGATAGCTTCTTTTAATAGTTCAGCAGTGATAAGATAACCCTTTTGGAGTAGCTCAATTTCTTTTTGATATATCTTATTCCGTAGTTGAATCAGATAACCGTTGATTAGCTGCGCTTCTTCACTCTTGCCTTTTACAGCTTGCTTCTCTTTGTTCCAGTCAGCAGCAGGTACGTGTTTACCTGTACTAAAGTAGATTCTCTTTCCGTTAGTGGTGATTGAAACCTCAATAGGTGATAGACCTTTCTTGTTTTGCTTACTTTCTCTTAATGAAAAGTAAACCATTGTACAATGTTTCTCCATTTTAAATTAAATGTTATATGGAGTGTATCGCATTGTATTATAGTTGATTATGCCAATTCTTGCAGCCGTTTTTTAAGAGTGGCAAATTCGGCTGCAAATCGGCTGCAAAAGTAACCTGTTTATGGCTTGATTTGAGGGGTAATTGGCTACTCTTTACATGAGTTGTTTGGACTTAAATAAAGCAGGATTTATCTTGTTATCTCCTTACTGATTCACCATTCATTCACTCCAAATAATGAGTGATGCAAGGTGCTTCAATCTGTTATCTAAGTCAAGTTACCACAAATAAAAAACTCCTGCAACCACAAGGATTACAGGAGTTTATCTGTATTAAGTAACTTAAATTACTTGCTCAAAGCAGTAGCAACGTCTACAGCACAAGCCACTGTACATCCTACCATCGGGTTGTTACCGATACCCAGGAAGCCCATCATTTCCACGTGAGCAGGAACTGATGAAGAACCAGCGAATTGAGCGTCTGAGTGCATACGACCCATAGTGTCCGTCATGCCGTAAGAAGCAGGACCGGCAGCCATGTTATCCGGGTGAAGCGTACGACCTGTACCGCCACCGGATGCTACTGAGAAATAGGGCTTACCTGCAAGAACGCGTTCTTTCTTGTAAGTACCTGCAACAGGGTGCTGGAAACGGGTCGGGTTGGTAGAGTTACCTGTGATGGATACGTCTACGCCTTCTTTCCACATGATAGCCACACCTTCGCGAACATCGTCAGCACCGTAGCATTTTACTTTGGCACGAGGACCATCGCTGTATGCGATTTCACGAACAACTTTCAGTTCACCTGTATAGTAGTCGAATTGAGTCTGAACATATGTAAAGCCGTTGATACGGGAGATGATTTGTGCAGCATCCTTGCCCAAACCGTTCAGGATACAACGCAAAGGTTCTTTACGTACTTTGTCAGCTTTAGCTGCGATTTTGATTGCACCTTCTGCAGCAGCGAATGATTCGTGACCTGCCAAGAAAGCAAAACACTTAGTCTCTTCGCGGAGCAACATGGCAGCCAGATTACCGTGACCGATACCTACCTTGCGGTCGTCGGCTACAGAACCCGGAATACAAAATGCCTGCAAACCGATACCGATTGCTTCGGCAGCATCTGCAGCGTTCTTGCAGCCTTTCTTGATAGCGATGGCACAACCTACAACATAAGCCCATTTTGCGTTCTCAAAGCAGATAGGCTGAGTCTCTTCACACGTCTTATAAGGATCGAGTCCGGCAGCTTCGCAGATGGCGTTAGCTTCCTCTATGTCTTTGATGCCGTTGGCGTTCAAGGCTTCGATGATACCTTTGATACGACGGTCTTGACTTTCAAATTTTACTTCTCTAATCATAGTTTCTTTCCTCCTTATATTATTCGTGACGTGGATCAATGTGTTTAACAGCTCCCTGTTCTGCAGTGAAGCGTCCGTAAGTACCGGTTACTTTCTTCAAAGCTTCGTTGGCATCAGTACCTTTCTTGATTTCATCCATGAATTTACCCATGTGAACGAATTCGTATCCGCAGATTTCATCGTTTTTGTCAAGAGCAATAGTCTTGATATAACCTTCTGCCATTTCCAGGTAACGGGGACCTTTTGCCAAAGTACCGTATAGAGTACCTACCTGGCTGCGCAATCCCTTACCTAAGTCTTCCAGACCGGCACCGATAATCAAACCGCCTTCAGAGAAAGCAGACTGAGTACGACCGTAAACGATTTGCAGGAAGAGTTCGCGCATTGCTGTATTGATAGCGTCGCAAACGAGGTCGGTGTTCAATGCTTCGAGGATTGTCTTGCCCGGAAGGATTTCAGCAGCCATAGCAGCCGAGTGAGTCATACCGGAGCAGCCGATTGTTTCAACCAATGCTTCTTGGATGACACCTTCTTTAACGTTCAAAGTCAGTTTACAAGCACCTTGCTGAGGAGCACACCAACCTACACCATGTGTCAGACCTGAAATATCAACTATTTCTTTTGATTTTACCCATTTGCCTTCTTCGGGTATGGGAGCCGGTCCGTGGTTAGGACCTTTCTTTACAACACACATGTGTTCCACTTCGTGTGAATAAGTCATAATTAGCTCTTTTTTAAGTTATAATTTAAAAAACGTAGTTCTATGTTTTATTAAACGGTCACAAAGGTAGTCGTTTTCTTGCTTTCTGCCAACCGTTCAATTTGACTTTTTTATTAAAAATAGGTAATAATAAGTTGTAACTCTGTGGAATGTAAAGTAGACTTTGCAGTTTTTGTATTAACTTTGCAGCGTTAATTCAATATACATACTATTATGGTAGAAGTTACTGATGCGGCTTTGCAACAAGCTGCGGGCGAGGGAATGGATGCTTTCATCCAAGTATTTACAGATGCATATAAAAGAGTGATAGGCGGCGAACTTACTGCCGATACGATGCCGTTGCTTACCGGAGAACAGCATTCGTTGCTGGCGTATCAGATATTCCGCGACGAACTCATGGAAGGTGGCTTCTGCCAATTGGTACAAAACGGATATGGTGGCTATATCTTTGTCAATCCGTTTGCCAAAGTAATGCGTTTGTGGGGAGTGGGCGATTTAAGCAAATTGGTGTATGCCGCCAAAAAGATATATGATGTCCATCGTAAAGATTTGGAACGTGAGCGTACTGATGACGAATTTATGGCAATGTACGAGCAGTATGAGGCTTTTGATGAGTTGGAAGATGAGTTTCTGGAGAAAGAAGAGGAGTATACGGCTTTGGTTGCAAGCTATGTAGATGAACATTTAGAGTCGTTTGCGAAAATAATAAAGTAACAGTTGCAGTATTTTTTAAGTTTCTGCATTTACCTTATGTGAATTGAATTTTATATCTTTGCAAACTCTAAAAAATAATGTTTATGAAACAATTGAAATTCTTAATGGTTGCCTTTACCTTATTAATGGGCGTTTCTTTTACTTCGTGTCTTAATGATGATGCCGGCGAAAGCATGTATGATGGAATAAGATATGTACGCACTGTAATGGGGAGTTATTTTGTTGATTTATATGGCAATACATATCATCCGACAATGGCTTCCGTTACAGAAATGGAAGCTCAGGGCTTTAAAATGTCGGGTACTGATTTAGCTCAGATTGCTTTTAAATATGTGGAAGATACTCCGGCAACTAAAGCTGAGGGTAGTACTTTTACTCCGCAGGATTATCGTATAAAGTTAGTCAGTGCAATTGCTGTGGATTTTTATTCTACCAAACGTGTAAGTTCTGTGGAAAATATGGAGGCTATACCAGAAACTGCTCCTATTGTGACTTTGGAGCCGACAGACAATTACGGACAGACTTATAAGCCTTGGATGTATGGTGCTGAAATGCTCGTGTTGCCTATTTCTTGGAAAATGGAGAATAAGGAGGAAATGTTGAAACAGCATACAATGGAATTGGTGTATATAAATGATGAATCTAATGAAAGCAGTACAGAACTTGTCTTTTATTTGAGACATAACAAAGGAACTGATACCAAGACAGATGTTTTTGCTGTTAGAAACAAAGCTTACGATGTAAAACAAATCATGTCGGATTTTAAAGGAAAGCACGGCAGCTATCCTACAACGATAAGAATTAAAGCAAAAACCGATATGGATGGTGCTAAATTGCCTGAGAAGTATACAGATTATACAATTGAAAATTTTAAATGGAATCCTTCAAATCAATAATAATTAATTGAATTACAAAGAACTGTTCCATATAGCAATGCAACTGATTTCCTCTCCGGCACGTGCCTGGGAGGAAATTAGTTTAGAGGATAGGCGAAAAGTCTTTACAGCTTTTGTCTATCCTATGATTGGTTTATGCGGGTTGTCCGTCTTTATAGGCTCTTTGGTGGCTAAGGGATGGGGTGGGCCGCAAAGTTTTCAATATGCCATGACGCAATGTTGTGCGGTGGCGGTATCCTTGTTCGGGGGATATTTTTTGGCAGCCTATCTCATCAATGGGCTACGTGTCCGTATGTTTGCTATGGACAATGATATACCTTTGGTGCAACAGTTTGCCGGCTATGCGTTGGTAGTGTCTTTCATGCTGAAAATCATAATCGGCATATTGCCCGATTTCAGTATAATAGCCCTGTTGCTTCAATTTTATATTGTATATGTGGTGTGGGAAGGAAGTGCTATTCTGATGAAAATAGCGGAAAAAGACCGTTTAAGGTTTACCATTCTTTCTTCCATGTTGTTAATAGCTTGTCCGGCAGTGATAGAATTCGTTTTCAATAAGCTGACGGTAGTGCTGAACTGATTGATTTTATGAAACAAGCTCCTATAAATATTAAGAATAAACGTGCCACATTCGATTACGAATTGGTAGATACCTATACGGCAGGCATTGTGCTCACCGGTACGGAAATTAAATCTATCCGTTTGGGAAAGGCAAGTCTGGTAGATACGTTTTGCTACTTCGCCAATGGCGAGCTATGGGTGAAGAATATGCATATTGCCGAATATTTTTACGGTTCGTACAATAATCATAATGCACGTCGGGAGCGCAAACTGCTGTTGACAAAGAAAGAACTGGACAAGTTGCAACGTGGTTCTAAAGACCCCGGCTTTACCATAATTCCTGTTCGTATGTTCATCAATGAAAAAGGGCTGGCAAAGGTAGTCGTAGCTCTTGCAAAGGGTAAGAAGCAATACGACAAGCGCGAGGCTTTGAAAGAAAAAGATGACAAACGCGATATGGCGCGTGCATTCAAACGATAAGCAGTACGTATAGTAAGTATAAGGTCTGAAGTATAAGCAGGTGTAATATTTATATCTTGATAATTTTATCGGTTGTATTTTAACTTCATACCTCGTATTTAATACTTCATACCTCATACTTTAAAAAGAATACCTCATACTTTATACTTAAATAAAAGTGGCTTCTATTGAAACGTTGGTGCGTGAGCGCATTCTTATTCTGGACGGTGCTATGGGCACTATGATACAACAATACAATTTGACGGAGGAGGACTTCCGGGGTAAACGTTTTGCGCAAATTCCCGGACAGTTAAAAGGTAATAATGATATACTTTGTCTGACGCGTCCGGATGTAATATGGGATATTCACCGTAAGTATCTTGCGGCGGGTGCGGACATTATCGAAACCAATACTTTTAATTCTACAAGCGTCAGCATGGCCGATTATCACGTACAGGAGTATGTGCGTGAGATAAATTTTGCTGCTGTAAAACTGGCGCGTGAAGTTGCCGATGAATTTACTGCTTTAACTCCCGATAAACCGCGTTTTGTGGCAGGCTCTATCGGGCCTACCAATAAGACTTGCTCCATGAGTCCGGATGTTAACAATCCGGCTTTTCGTGCATTGACTTATGATGAATTGGCTGCTGCTTATCGCGAGCAGATGGAAGCGATGCTCGAAGCCGGTGTGGATGCGTTGCTGATTGAAACCATATTTGATACGTTGAATGCTAAGGCTGCGATATATGCTGCGGAGCAGGCGATGGAAGCTATAGGTGTCCGGGTTCCGCTGATGCTTTCCGTAACGGTTTCCGATATAGGCGGACGTACTTTGTCAGGACAGACGCTGGAAGCATTTCTGGCTTCTGTGCAACATGCGGATATTTTCTCTGTCGGGCTTAACTGTTCTTTCGGAGCCCGTCAATTGAAACCCTTTCTTGAACAGTTGGCTGCTCGTGCTCCTTATTATATCAGTGCCTATCCCAATGCGGGATTGCCTAACAGTCTGGGTACATACGACCAGACTCCGGCTGAAATGGCAGATGAGATCAGGGAGTACATTCATGAAGGGCTGGTAAATATAATAGGCGGTTGTTGTGGCACTACCGATGAATATATTGCTGCATATTCGTCTTTGATAGTAGGAGCTGTGCCACGTATACCGGCTTCTCTGCCCGATAATCTTTGGCTCTCCGGTTTGGAACTGTTGGAGGTAAAGCCTGAAAACAACTTTATCAATGTGGGCGAACGTTGCAACGTTGCCGGTTCACGTAAGTTTCTGCGTTTAATCAATGAGAAAAAATATGATGAAGCGCTAAGTATCGCCCGGCAGCAAGTAGAAGACGGAGCGCAGATTATCGACATAAATATGGACGACGGTTTGCTGGATGCGGAAAAGGAAATGACCACTTTTCTCAATCTGATAGCATCCGAGCCGGAGATAGCCCGTGTTCCTGTAATGATAGATTCTTCTAAATGGGATGTGATAGTTGCAGGGTTAAAATGTATGCAAGGAAAGTCCATTGTCAACTCCATATCTTTGAAAGAGGGCGAAGAAAAGTTTCTTGAACATGCCCGTACTATAAAGCGATACGGTGCTGCCGCAGTCGTAATGGCTTTTGATGAACAGGGACAGGCGGATACGTACGAACGCAGAATTGAGGTGTGCGAACGCGCTTATCGTCTGTTGGTAGACAGGGTCGGTTTCAATCCGCAAGATATAATTTTTGACCCGAATGTACTTGCAGTGGCTACGGGTATGGACGAGCATAATAACTATGCAGTCGATTTTATCCGTGCTACCGGTTGGATACGGAAGAACCTGCCCGGCGCTCATGTCAGCGGTGGAGTCAGTAATCTTTCATTTTCCTTTCGGGGTAATAATTATATTCGTGAAGCAATGCATGCGGTCTTTCTTTATCATGCCATTCGCGAGGGGATGGATATGGGTATCGTAAACCCTGCCACTTCCGTACTTTACACCGATATACCCGCCGATATTCTGGAACGTATCGAAGATGTTGTTCTCAATCGTCGTTCGGATGCTGCCGAGCGGTTGATTGAGACTGCCGAACGGTTGAAAGCCGAGGCGGAAGCGGCCAAGAATTCTCTCTCTAACGGTAACTCCCAGCTTTCAAGCCTCAGTTCTCAGCTTGCCTGGCGTGAAGATACCGTAGAGGAACGTTTGAAGTATGCTTTGACAAAAGGCATCGGAGATTATCTGGAAGAAGACCTCGCTGAAGCTTTGAAAGTTTATCCCAAAGCTGTAGATATCATTGAAGGTCCGCTGATGGCCGGAATGAACCATGTTGGCGATTTGTTCGGTGCGGGTAAGATGTTCCTTCCGCAAGTGGTGAAAACGGCACGTACTATGAAGAAAGCGGTGGCTGTTCTTCAGCCTGTCATTGAATCAGAAAAGCAGGAAGGGGCTGCCTCTGCCGGCAAGGTGTTGCTTGCTACGGTGAAAGGTGATGTGCACGACATTGGGAAAAATATTGTTTCCGTAGTAATGGCTTGCAACGGATATGAGATAATTGACTTGGGAGTAATGGTTCCCGCTGAAACGATTGTGCAGCGGGCCATAGAGGAAAAGGTAAACATGATTGGGTTGAGTGGCCTTATCACTCCTTCGCTGGATGAAATGGTACATGTTGCCATTGAATTGGAAAAGGCGGGACTCGATGTACCACTGTTGATAGGTGGCGCTACCACTTCTCCTTTGCACACGGCATTAAAGATTGCTCCGGTTTATCATGCTCCGGTTATTCACCTGAAAGACGCCTCGCAGAATGCAACGGTGGCAGCCCGTTTGATGAATCCTAACCAAAAGGAAGAGTTCGTGAAGAAGCTTTCTAACAAGTATCAGCAGTTGCGCGAGAAAAATCAGGAGAAACAAGTTGAAACGGTATCTCTTGAAGAGGCAAAGGCTAATCGGCTGAATTTGTTTTGAGGTTTTCACTGTCGTATTGCAGATATAAGAACAAGAGAACAGAAAAATATGCAGCAAAAAGTATACATTGCAACATACTCTATTCTCTTGTCCTTATGTCTGAAAACGCTGTAATTTTTATGTCCTATCCCGTGAATCAGCTTTTTATCTTTTTCTTATACTGTTCAAACCTTGCCGTTATATCCCTCACGAAGTTATAAGTTTCTATCCCACGGAAATACCCGTTCTTGCAAACCGGATCGGTAAAGTACTCTTCATTGCTCTTCAAGAGGATGAAGTTTTCCACGTTATCCCGCCACACATATTTGTTTTTGCCGTATTTTTCAGCCAATGCCATAGCATCGAATACATGTCCTATACCGGAGTTATATGATGCCAGAATAAAATTAATCCGTTCTTCTTGGGGAATTTTCGAGAAGCTTTTGGCTGTGGCGGCAATATATTTCGTGGCAGCTTTAATGCTTTCTTCGGGGTTTTGTTCTTTTCCCGGAGGAACTCCCATGGCACGAGCTGTGGCAGGCATCAGTTGCATCAGTCCTTTTGCACCTGCCCATGAAACGGCGGTAGTATCAAAGTTGGATTCAGTATAAGCTAAAGATGCCAATAAACGCCAGTCCCAATTAATGTCTGGTGCATATTTCTTGAATAGATGGTCGAAGTGTGATATTTTCCCTTCTCGCAGAGATAGAATAGGAGAGTGTGGGATAGCTTTGCCAATTTCAAAATACCGCTTCATACTCGCGGTATAAGCCGGAGAAGTCATGTTTTTCTCATGCCATTTATTGGCAGCTTCTGCAAGCTGCGGACAATCTTTACGTACAGCCCACGAAGCCCGTTGGTCGAAACTGATAGAAAGCCCGATGTTGAGGTTCGGGTAGTAGGTGGTATTGAGGCGGGCTACATCATTGTCCGCTACGGTATACGGTATTTTGCCTTGTGAAACTTGCATAATAAGGTCTTCAATCGTGATGCTGTCATTGCTGACCTTATGGATATGGATGCCGCCACCCAGCTCCTTGTCCAGGTTGACAAGCCGTTCATAATACTTTCCGGGTTTTACGTACACATCCTTTCCGATAAGTTCCGTTACATCTTTCAACGGTTTGACGCGGCCGCCTGTACGTTGTACGATGACCTGATGGGTAATCACCTCCTCACCGCAGTATGTCAGACTGTCTTTCCATTCTTTGGTGATGGGCAGGTTGTAGGCAATGAGATCGCCTTCGCCTGCAAGAAGTCTTTCAATCAGGTCGTGTATGTTTTTGGCAACTTTTATTTTTAACTTGACGCCGAGGCTTTTGGCAAACTGTTCACCCAATTCATATTGAAATCCCATGTCCTGGCCGCGGTAAATAAAATAGGATGTAGAACTGTATAAAGTCAGCACTACCAGTTCTCCGTTATCTTTTATCTGTTGTAAATCAACAGCTTCTTCTTGTTCGGCTGCTGCATTATGATTGCCGCGACACCCCATAACACTGCAAAGCAAGACTAATGCAATCAGTAATTGACAGTGGAAAGCTGGCAAATTGCGCCCGGTTGGGGAAGTACGCTCGGCCATATGTACTGTTCGAATTATTTATAAATGTTTTTTGATATACATTGTGAGAATATCGATTGCTACCTGATTGTTTCCGCCTTCCGGTACGATAAGATCGGCATATCGCTTGCAAGGCTCTATAAATTGCAGATGCATAGGTTTCAGAATACGCGTGTAGCGTTCCATTACAGCCTCGGCCGTGCGGCCACGCTCTACGACATCGCGCTGGATGACGCGGATAAGGCGTTCGTCCGGGTCTGCGTCAACAAAGATTCTGAGGTCCATCATGTTGCGCAGCTTCTTGTCACATAGGGCAAGGATGCCTTCAATGATAATGACTTCCCGAGGCTCGATGTGGATTGTTTCGGGCTGTCGCGTGCAGGTCAGGTAGGAATAGGTAGGTTGTTCGATGCTTTTGCCTTCGCGAAGCATGGATACGTGTTTGGACAAAAGTCCCCAGTCGAAAGCATCCGGGTGGTCGAAATTAATATTCTGCCGTTCTTCTACTGGCACATGGCTGCTGTCTTTGTAATAAGAGTCCTGAGGTAATAAAACTACTTCACCAGCCGGCAGGCTTTCAACAATTTTACGTACGACGGTGGTCTTTCCCGACCCGGTTCCGCCTGCAATTCCTATTATTAACATCCGTTTAAGTATATATTTGAAAAAAACGAGTATTTTTGTGTCTTAAAAATGTTATTGTTTCGATTGACAAATATAGATTAAATCATTTAAATAACAAAGTTATGGTAAAGCATATTGTATTATTTAAGCTGAAAGACGAAGCTTCTGCTGACGAAAAGTTAGCGGCGATGAATGATTTTAAGAAAGCTATTGAAGCGCTACCTGCTAAAATACCAGTTATACGTAAGATTGAAGTGGGATTGAACATTAATCCGGCTGAGACTTGGAGTATAGCTCTTTACAGTGAGTTCGATACTTTGGACGATGTGAAATTCTATGCTGCACATCCCGATCATGTAGCTGCCGGTAAGCTTATAGCCGAGGTTAAGGAAAGCCGTGCTTGTGTAGACTATGAAGTATAAATAAAATATGGGATAATAACATGAAGAAAAGTATATTCTCCATACTTCTGTTGCTGTTTGCCGTAGTGGTACAAGCACAGATACAAGAGCCGGTTAAGTTTAAGTCGGAATTAAAGACTTTGCAGGCTGGTGAAGCGGAAGTTGTCTTTACCGGAACTATTGATAAGGGCTGGCATGTGTACTCGACCGATTTGGGCGATGGCGGACCTATATCGGCCACATTCAATGTCGAGTTTATTTCAGGTGCGGAACTTGTCGGAAAATTAAAACCGGTAGGGAAAGAGGTGGCCGCATTCGATAAGTTGTTTGAAATGAAAGTGCGCTATTTTGAAAATACCGCTCAGTTCGTACAGAAGTTGAAACTGACCGGTGGCGAATATAAGGTAGAAGGTTTTTTGGAATATGGCGCATGTAATGATGAGAATTGTTTACCGCCTACACAAGTGCCGTTTAAGTTTTCGGGCAAGGCGGAAGGTACAACCGTTAATGGACCGGCAGCCGATAAGGCTGCGGATGCCGGAAATGTAGAATTGGAAAAATCTTCTGATACCGCTCAAACCGCAGCTATGGCCGTTATTGGCGGTGCGGAAAGCAATACCGGAATAAATGTTGCCGGTGATGGAACCACCGATCTTTGGAAGCCGGTTATCGATGAACTGCAAGCATTAGGCGAAACCGTTTCACAGGAAGATATGTCTTGGATTTATATTTTTATCACAGGATTTGTAGGTGGACTGCTGGCTTTGTTTACGCCTTGCGTATGGCCAATTATCCCTATGACTGTCAGCTTCTTCCTGAAACGCAGTAAAGATAAGAAGAAAGGTATCCGCGATGCCTGGACATACGGTGCGTCTATTGTAGTGATATATGTTGGTTTAGGGCTGTTGGTTACCGGGATATTTGGCGCCAATGCTTTGAACTCATTGTCGACGAATGCTGTTTTTAACATCTTCTTCTTTTTGATGCTGGTCGTTTTCGCAGCTTCTTTCTTTGGGGCTTTTGAAATTACGCTTCCTTCCAAATGGAGTAATGCCGTGGATTCAAAAGCAGAAAAAACAGGCGGTTTGCTGAGCATATTCTTAATGGCATTTACATTGTCATTGGTGTCATTCTCATGTACAGGTCCTATTATCGGTTTCTTGTTGGTACAAGTGTCCACTACCGGTAACATGATAGCTCCGGCTATTGGCATGTTGGGCTTTGCCATTGCCTTGGCACTGCCGTTCACTTTGTTTGCATTGTTCCCGTCCTGGCTGAAGTCAATGCCCAAATCAGGCGGTTGGATGAATGTAATCAAGGTAACGCTTGGATTCCTGGAATTGGCGTTTGCGTTGAAATTCCTTTCCGTTGCTGACTTGGCTTACGGTTGGCGCATACTCGACCGTGAGACATTCCTGGCTTTATGGATTGTGCTGTTTGCCCTGCTTGGATTCTATCTGTTGGGCAAAGTCAAGTTCCCGCACGATGATGATGACACAAAAGTCAGTGTACCCCGTTTCTTCATGGCATTGGCCTCATTGGCGTTTGCCGTATATATGCTTCCCGGTTTGTGGGGAGCGCCGTTGAAAGCTGTCAGCGCTTTTGCGCCGCCCATGCAGACTCAGGATTTCAATCTTTACAATAATGAGGTGCATGCCAAGTTCGATGATTACGACCTCGGTATGGAGTATGCCCGCCAGCATGGCAAGCCGGTGATGCTTGACTTTACCGGTTACGGTTGTGTGAACTGCCGTAAGATGGAACTTGCCGTATGGACCGACCCTAAAGTTAGCGATATTATTAATAATGACTATGTACTCATTACACTTTATGTAGATAACAAAACTCCGCTTTCTTCACCGGTGAAGATTATGGAGAATGGTACGGAACGTACTTTGCGTACGGTGGGCGATAAGTGGAGTTATTTGCAGCGTGTAAAGTTCGGTGCAAATGCGCAGCCTTTCTATGTGTTGATTGACAATGAAGGCAAACCGCTCAATAAGTCATATTCGTATGATGAGAGTATTCCGAAGTACATTGAGTTCTTGCAGACCGGATTGGAGAACTACAAAAAAGAGAAATGATAAATTAAATTGGAAAAAGGATGCTGTATAAGCGTCCTTTTTTCATAATCCGTTTTTTATTTATGAAACACATTATCGACATTGACACTTGGGAACGTCGTGACAATTACGGCTTTTTCCGAACGTTTTTAAATTCATGGTATTCGGTGACTACCGAGATAGACTGTACGGAGGCCAGTGCTGCTGCAAAACAGTCCGGACACTCTTTTTTTCTTTATTACCTGTATGCGGTTCTCCGTTCAGCCAACGAGGTGGACGAACTCCGTTACCGTACAGACAAGAACGGACAGGTCGTTTTTCATGATCGGGTGGACATTATTTCTCCGATAGCTGTTCCGGGAAAGACTTTTTATACGGTTCGTATTCCTTATCATGAAGACTTCAAACATTTTTATGCCGAGGCCTATGCACTGATTACAAACATCCCTGAGGACGGAGACCCTTATAACGCTGAAAGGGTATTGATGCAACAAGGTGATTACGATGTGGTGCATTTGAGTGCGGTGCCCAAGATGTATTTCACTTCAACTACTTATACCGTTGCCGAAGCCGGTAACGGCTGCAGCCATCCGTTGATGACTACCGGTAAAGTGGTGTCCCGCGGAGAGCGTCTGGTCTTTCCGCTTTCCATATATGTGAATCATGCTTTTGTAGATGGGTCGCATCTGGCGTCCTTCTTTGAAAAGATAGAGAAGCATTTGAAAGAAATTTCGCACGGGCAAGTCGTTTTTTAGCCATAATTCCGCTATCCTGAAAAAACAACTTGGATTTTTTGCCGTAACAATCGGTTTTGTGTAAAGAAATCTGATATTACAGTTTTGTTACAGAATTAATCTTTAGCTTTGCACACGTGAAATCAATGTTAAATGATATATTCAGGAACAGTTATGATAAAAAAGGATTCTTATACGTGGAAAATCTATGGTTTGGTAGTAGTGGTATTATGTATTGTACCTGCTTTTCTGCATGCACAGGAGAAAGACTTTACTACATGGGCAAGTGCCGGTTTTAAATATAAAGTAAAGCCGGCATTTACCTTGTCCGGAAAATTGGAATGGCGTACAAAGGATGATTTGGGTAAGACAGACCGCTGGGGATTGGATGTGGGTGGAGCCTATTCTGTGCTTCCTTTTCTGAAAGTAGCGGCCGGTTACGAAATCCATTACCGCAATCGTGGAGAAGCCGGTTGGAAATTCCGTCACCGTTATCATTTTGACGGAACGCTTTCCACGCGTGTACAAAGACTGAAGGTTTCACTTCGTGAGCGTTTTCAACATACTTTCGACAGCAGTGGCGATGAGTTTCGTTGGCGTTCGCGTGTTAAATTGGCGTATGATATTCCGAAATGCAAGATAGAGCCTTATGCTTCTGTTGAAATGTATAACGGATTGAACCGTGGAGAACGGTTTGATGTACAGCGTATGCGTTATCGTGGCGGAGTGGTGCTTCCGTTGTTTTCTGATTGTTGGGAAGCGGACGTCTTTTATTGCCGTCAGTGGGAGAGTAAGGCGCGAAAAAATATAGTAGGAGTGGCTTGTACTTATTCTTTCTGATAAGAACGGGCTGTCATTGTTTTTTCTTGCGGTGTTCCTTTTTCAAGCAGAAGTTAAAGCCTGCATACACTTGCAGTGTCCCGAAGCCGTTGTTCAATGAGAAATTGTTCCGGTAATAATCGTATGTTCTGCCTACGAATGAAGTACCTGCAAAATATTTGCTGTTGTTGTACACGATACCTACACGCAGGATGAAGTCGATATTGAAGTTTTTGTACCATTCGTCTGTTTCTTCTTCCGCTTTTCTGATGCGTGAGGTTTTGTAGGCTACTGCCGGATTAAGTGACAAGCAGGCAAGGCAGTTGCGTGCAAATACCCAGTTATAGGCATAGCCGAAGTTAAGGCTGATATTGGTGTATTTTATATGATTTACTTTCATGCCCGGATTCATCGTTTCCTGAATGATAGGGGGCAATTGGGTGTAATCAAAATCCAGATTATGCGCAGATACGGAAAATCCGGTAATAAAAGAGCCGGCACTGCGCCGCTGGTTGGTGGACTGGCTGAAAGCGGCAGGATAAGAAAAGCGTCTGTTATTGAATATATAATATAGATTCAACCCTTTCATCTTTACTTTCAGCCCGTTGAAATCTTCAGAATAATCGGTTGGAATACGGTCGGAGAACCCTGTTATTTTGTGTATTTTGTAAGAGTTTCCGGTACGTTTATAAAAAATATCCACACCTAGTTTAGAACTGTAAAGACTGAGGTCGAACTCTCTGCCTCTTTTTTTCCGTTTTTCTTTCCGTAAAGTCCGTCTGCATCGACAGCCCATCCTAGAAAAAGCCAGCGCCAGCCAAAGTAAACGCCTATTTTATTATGTGGTTTTGGTGAGAAACGCAAACGTTGCGGTTCGGGGGTACCGCTTCCTACGGAATAGTATTCGTAATTAGTGAAATGATCGAGCATTAAGGCGTAGTTATATCGATTGGGGCTGATATATGCTGTGTCGAAATCGCTGAAATCGAGGAATTTTTTTATTGCTCTTTTGATAATTTCCGAACGTTTATGGACAGTACGGTCAGGTGCAATAAAATTGCTTTCTTCATTTTGGGCAAACAAAGAAAGCATCACCGACATACATATGCAAAAGCAGATTCCTCTTAGCATTCTATTATTGCTTTATTGATACGAAGATAGTGAATTTCCGTTTAATAAAGAGTAGAATACGTCCTTTTCCTTTTTTATTTCCTGAATTTTACATAGGTTTGTAACATCATAACGATACCTTTGTCGCAAAATCTAAAAATACAGTATGTACGCAACCAAAATTCCTAGTGATGAACGTTCTTTGGTACTTCGTTTGATTGAAGGAGAAGAAGATGCTTTTTGTGAGCTTTATGCTGCCTATAAGAATCGTTTGATATACTTTGCTATGCGCTTTTTGAAATCGCGTGAATATGCGGAAGATATTTTTCAGGATGCTTTTACAATAGTGTGGCAGGGACGCCGTTTCATCAATCCGGATGCTTCATTTTCCGCTTATCTGTATACAATCGTGCGAAACCGTATACTGAATCAGCTACGCGATTTGTCTTATCAAGATAAATTAAGGGAACAGATACTTTCACAAGCTGTGAATTATACCAACGAAACAAGAGATGAAATTATAGCAAACGACTTGCGGCAATTTATTTCCTGTGCATTGCAACAGTTGACCCCTCGCCAACGTGAAATATTCGAGATGAGTCGGGAGCAACAAATGTCTCATCGTGAAATAGCTGAAGTATTAGGTATTTCTGTTAATACGGTACAAGAATCCATTTCCATATCATTGAAAACACTGCGTGCTTATTTGGAAAAGAATTCGATAGTAGGTTCTGATTTGATTTTGATTCTTATTTGTTTGAATTTATAAAATGATAAATTCAGGTATTTATTCGACAAAAAATATTGATTTGAACTTGCTTATTTATGTAGAATCACTGACTTTATTTTGTACTTTTCTGTGTTTTCAGTTATTGATAATCATGATTTTATTATTAATAAAGGCTTTTGGTTAACAGTGTATATTAAAAAATATTAATCACACCCCAGTCATTCTTTTCTTATGTGTATATCTTAATGTCAAAGGGTTATTTTTAATAATCTTGCTTCATTTAGAATTATATTTTATGAAAAATAGTGAAAATAATAAATCACTGCTGCGTCGTTATTTGGACGATCTGTATACAATGGATGATGCCCGTAAGTTGTTGGATGAGTTACAGACTTCGGAGTATGATACAGATATGCTTCAGGATCTGGCTGCTGAAGTATGGGAAGAAACTTCCCTGCAATCACCGCAGACAGACCTTGAACGCGAACAATATAAAAAAGAGGCGCGACTGTTATTAAAGCGTATAGAGCATAAGAAACGTATGTGGATTCGTCGGGCTGCATTGGCTGTGTCAAGTGTGGCTGCGATGGTTTGTCTTGTATTTGGCAGTATTAGTTACATTCGCTATATAGATAGAACACAGGTATCTTATTTAGAGGCTTCTACTTCTTTTGGCGAACGCAAGGAAGTACAGCTTCCCGATGGTACGACATTGATATTAAACTCTTGTTCGCGTGTTCACTATCCAGATCGTTTTACCGGTAAGGAACGTAGAATAGAACTGGAAGGTGAAGGGTATTTTCGCGTATATCATAATGAGAAGCAGCCTTTCATAGTGGATACCCGCCACTTCGATGTGCGTGTCTTGGGTACTTGTTTTAATATCAAATCTTATTCTTCGGACGAGGTAGTATCAGTAGATGTGGAAAGTGGTAAAGTCCAGGTTGATTTGCCGGAAGCGATGATGCGTCTACGTGCTAAAGAGCAGGTGCTTATCAATACTGTTTCAGGAGAATATAATAAGAGGCGCGAAGAACGCACTATGGCGGTTTGGCGAAAAGGTAATTTACGTTTCAATAGTACTCCGATACATGATGTGGCTAAAGAATTGGAGCGTATGTATAATTGTCGCATTACTTTTGCTGAGGGACAGAATTTTGACAATCTCATTTCTGGTGAACATGATAATAAGAGTTTGGACGCTGTATTACAGGCTGTGGAGTATACAAGCGGTATTCATTACAAGAGAATGGGGAATATGATTCAGCTCTATAAATAGTGAAAAAATATAAAATACACCCCTGTCTTTGAGAACTACAGTGTATTATATTTGTATTGTTAAACATTAGTCTATATCGGATATGAAACCACCATCTTAATCTGCCAAAAAATAGGAGCTATCTCTCAGAGCAGCCCCTATACTAGTAATCCGGACAGATATTCATTCGTTTCGACCCGTGTGAATAGCGTCTCGTGTATTACAAACCTTTGTTTTAAATAATTTATTACAATTACTAAAACGCACAAATTTATGAATAATCTTCCTAATACAAAAAGGAAATCTGAAAATGTACATTCATTTTTAGCTTTTTTACTTTTCATATGCTTTTCATTTACAAGTTATTATATACAGGCGCAAGAAGTGAAGGGCATAACATTAAATGTTCAGAACGAAACGGCAGAAAATGTCTTTAATCAATTGAGTATACAAACAGGACTGAAGTTTTTCTATGATCAAGAAATTGTTAATTCAGCTCCCCGCATTACCCTCAAAGTATCAAATGCCTCTCTACAGGATGTTTTGGAGCGTATTACTTTACAGACAAAATTGTATTTCAATAGGGATAATCATACAATATCTGTTGGTAAACAGAAAACCGGACAAAGCACTTCGAAAGGTATAAAACTGAGAAATCTCAAGGGAAGAGTTGTCGATCAAGATGGTGAACCTATCATTGGTGCCAGTGTATTGGTAAAAGGCACTACTAATGGTGTAATTACTGATATGGATGGAAATTATAATTTGATAGACGTGCCGGAAAATGCATTACTTGCCTTTTCATATATCGGTTATCAGACAGTAGAGTTGAAAGCCAATGGCAAAGGACTTGATAAAATAATGATGAAAGAGGATAATGAATTGCTGGATGAAGTTGTAGTAGTAGGATATGGTGTACAGAAGAAGCGCGATGTGACAACTGCTATTGCCAGTATACGTGCCAGTGATTTGAAAGGACAGCCTGTAACTTCTATGGCTGAAGCAATGGTTGGCAAAATGCCGGGTGTACAAGTTTCACAATCTACAGGTGCACCGGGTTCTTCTTTACAAATTAAGGTGCGCGGTACAGGTACTATTACTGCTGGAACATCACCGTTGTATGTAGTAGATGGAGTACCTCTTGCCAAAGAGCAACTGAATACTTTCAACATGAATGATGTGGAGTCTATTGAGGTTCTGAAAGATGCTTCCTCTTCTGCTATTTATGGGTCGCGAGGCTCTAATGGCGTAGTGCTGATTACTACCAAGAAAGGACAGGAAGGACGAGCTACGGTTTCTTATAATGGATATTATGGTTGGCAGACTGTATCTAAAAAAATAGATATGCTGAACGCTTACGAATATGCCGATTTGGTAAACGACGCTCGAAATAATACCTATGTAGATAAAATGGAAGCGGTAAACCGTAAGCGTATCGCTCAAAATAAACAGCCTTTGGCCTTTAGTATTACTGATAGTAATGCCATACGTTTACAAAATACCGGTAATGATTATAATACGATTGTTCCGGTTGAAATCTTACCTTATCTAAGGGGTGAAAAGGGATTGGTTGATACAGATTGGCAAGACGAGATTTTTCGTACGGCAGGTATGCAGAATCATTCTGTTTCGGTATCTGGTGGAAGTCAGAAGATAAAATATTATGCTTCTGTAGATTACTTGTCACAAGACGGTGTAATTATTAACAGTGATTTTACGAGATATAGTTCTCGTTTTAATCTGGATGTTACTGAAGGTATTTTTAAGTTTGGGCTCTCTTTAAATCCGTCTGTAACGATAGAGAATGCAGTGAACTCTGATGGTGCTTATAATAAGGATGGTGGTGGCATTATTGCTTCAGCTTTGCATAGTGCTCCTATATTTCCTGTTTACAATGCTGATGGTTCTTTTTGTTTTGCACAGAATGCTTGGAGTCCGAATACCCAGACGACACTAGAGGATGGTTCTGTTAAAAAAGGAAATAGCCAAACTCAAGTGTGGAATCCGGTAGCATTGGCTTTGTTGCAAAAGGATGAAACAAAAGCTTCCCGTATATTTGGTAATGTTTATGGAGAAGTAGCTTTTATGCCCGAATTAAAATATCGTGCAAATTTTGGTATAGATATTTACAACAGCTCACAAGATACATTTCGTCCATCTACTATTCCTGTTGCCAATACGGAAGGTAATCCGGAATCTGAGCCTGAAGCAACAGCCAAAACGGCTAAGATGTATAATTGGTTGTTTGAGCAAACTGTAACCTATAATAAGGATATTAAAGGGCATTCTATTTCTGCGTTGGCAGGGTGGACTATGCAATATCAGCGCGATGAGAGTACATACGCTTTTGCTAATGGATTTATAACAAATAATGTGCCTACTCTGAATGCCGGTACTGTAACGCGCGGAGACTCTCATGCTTCTGAGTGGGCTTTGCTTTCAGGACTTGCTAGAGTCCAATATAATTATAAAGGTAAATATATGGTTACTGGAGCACTTCGTGCAGATGGTGCCTCTCGTTTTGGTAAGGATAATCGTTGGGGGTGGTTCCCTTCGATATCGGCGGGATGGCGTTTAACGGAAGAGCCTTTTATGAAATCATTGACCTTTATTGATGATTTGAAACTTCGTGCCAGTTATGGTTTGACGGGTAATTTCCGTATTCCCAATTATGGGGCTCAGGGAGAAGTTGCTTATTACAGCTATGTATTAGGTGGGAATAGTGCAGATGTTGTTAAGGGAGCTGCCCCCAAGAGTATGCCTAATCCTGAACTACATTGGGAGAAGACAGCTCAAGTTAATATTGGTTTTGATGCATCATTATTTAAAAACCGTCTGACTTTGGGTTTGGACTTATACAATAGTAATACTTATGATTTATTATTGGATGTTCCGGTTCCGATGACAACAGGGTATAAAACTCGTCTGGAAAATATTGGTAAAGTCAATAACAAAGGTGTGGAATTTAATATTGCTACCAACCAGAAGATGGGTGATTTTAATTGGAGTGTATATTTTAATATTTCGAAAAACATCAATGAAGTAAAGGAACTCGGGCCTGGTAATGCAGATATAATTTCTTCCGGTTCAGTGAGTAATGCTTATTTTATAACCCGTGTAGGTGAGCCTATTGGAAGTTATTATTTACCTGTAGTAGAGGGAGTTTTCAAGAATCAGGAAGAAGTGGATGCAACCTTGCACTATATGGATTCTCCAACAAACTACGGCTTAGCAGACACGAAACCCGGAGATTTCAAGTTTAAAGATGTGAATGGTGATAAAGTGCTTGATATCTCAGATACAGACCGTGCTATTGTAGGTAATTATATGCCGGACTTTACTTACGGCTTTGGTGCAACGTTAGCTTGGAAAGGTATTGACTTTGGCATCGTATTTCAGGGTGTTCAAGGAAATGAAATCTTGAATCTTTCTCGGCGCTATTTTTATAATCATGAAGGGAATATGAATAATTATAAGGGTGCTTTAAACCGTTGGAAGTCGGAAGATGAGCCGGGAAGTGGAATGAACGTGCGTGCCAATCGTGTTAGCAAAGGACAGAATGGTACTACATCTACTTGGCATGTAGAGGATGGTTCGTATTTACGTATCAAGAATATTTCATTAGGATATACATTACCTGAAAATTGGATAAAGAAGGTTTATTTAAAATCTGCTCGTATCTATTGCTCACTCCAAAATCCATTTACATTCACTCACTATGAAGGTTATAATCCAGAAGTTTCCAATCGTAGTGCAGTGACTACCAATGGTGAGGATTATGGGGTTTATCCGTTGGCAAGAACCACCTCTATAGGTGTTAACCTTACGTTTTAATCTTAAAAATACTATAATATGAAAAAAATAATAATATCTATTTTTACAGCGATTGCTCTTTCTGGTTGTAATGATTTTATAGATTTGAAACCTGTTGATTTTCCTACAGAGGAAACTTTTTATACGTGCCGAAAACGGAGCATACCCACCCACTCAGAACGGCTTA
>ULVY01056527.1_pt1 | contig 21534 bp, 12 predicted proteins | sample 1959861 | NCBI WGS metagenome assembly ULVY01 (sample SAMEA4835798, study PRJEB28245) | human gut metagenome | biome: gut microbiome; material: fecal sample | place: Denmark | collected 2008
CTGTTCGGCGTATTTCCAGACAATGCGATCACAGCACACTGGACGGCGTGCAGCCTGATTTTGCAGTGTATACTGGCGATGGTGCTGATCGCGGCAGCAGTCTGGGCGATCACGCCGGGAAAATGGAATCGGCATGGGAAAAATAAAGGGAAGGATAACCGATAGATAGAAAAAGCAGAAAAACAGAGAGACTATGAATTTGGACAAGGAGGCAGAGAGTATGGGAATTATCAGAGCAGCGGCACACGCGGTCGGCGGCGGGCTGGCAGATCAGTGGCTGGAAGTGATTGAACCGGAAAATATGGGGGAACAGACCGTATTTTCAGCGGGTGTGCAGACACGCCGCGGGGAGAACCGGAAGAGAACACCGGAAACGGTGTCCAATGGTTCTGTGATCCATGTGTACCCGAATCAGTTTATGATGCTGGTGGACGGCGGTAAGGTCGTTGATTATACAGCGGAAGAGGGTTATTATACAGTGCAGAATTCATCCCTGCCGTCCCTGTTTAACGGACAGTTCGGCGATGCGCTGAAAGAATCCTTCAACCGTGTGCGCTATGGCGGACAGACGCCGTATGCACAGAAGGTCTACTATATTAATCTCCAGGAGATCAAGGGAATCAAGTTCGGCACACGGACGCCGATCAACTATTTTGATTTATTCTATAATTCCGAGCTGTTTCTGCGCGCACATGGAACTTACTCCATCAAGATCACGGATCCATTGAAATTTTATGCGGAGGCTATTCCGAAAAATCAGGATCAGGTGGAGATTGATTCCATCAATGAGCAGTATTTAGCGGAGTTCCTGGAAGCGCTGCAGACCTCGATCAACCAGATGTCGGCGGATGGCGTGCGGATTTCCTTTGTAGCCTCCAAAGGCAGGGAACTGGGACGATATATGGCGGAGACGCTGGATGAAGAGTGGAACCGTCTGCGTGGCATGGAGATCCAGTCAGTTGGTATCGCCAGCATTTCCTATGATGAAGAATCGCAGAAACTTATCAATATGCGGAATCAGGGCGCGATGCTCGGCGACCCGTCGGTGCGCGAGGGGTATGTACAGGGCGCGATGGCACGCGGCTTTGAGGCAGCCGGTTCCAACGGAAGCGGTGCGATGGCAGGCTTCATGGGAATGGGCGCCGGCATGAACTTCGGCGGCGGATTTATGGGCGCCGCATCGGCGTCCAACCTGCAGCAGATGCAGATGCAGCAGGCGGCGCGGCAGGGATATGCGGCACCGCAGGGCGGCTATGCGCCGGGGCAGGCGAATGGAGCGCCGCAGGGTGGTTATGCACAGCAGCCGGGACAGGTGGATGCGGCACCACAGGGCGCTTATGCACAACCGGCAGGACAGAACGCACCGCCTCAGGACAGTGCGGCAGCTCCGGCAGAATCCTGGACTTGTGAGTGCGGCAATGTCAACCACGGAAAGTTCTGCTCCGAGTGCGGCAAGCCAAGACCAGCCGGTCCGTGGACCTGCAGCTGCGGAACGGTCAATACAGGTAAGTTTTGTTCTGAATGCGGAAAACCGAGGTCATAGGGCGTATGGAGATACAATCATATAAGTGTCCAAACTGCGGCGGCGGGCTGGTGTTTGATCCGAAGACGCAGAAATTTAAATGTGAATACTGCCTCTCAGCGTTTACGGAAGAGACGTTGAAAGAGATGGAAGAGGCAGCCAGAAAGTCAGAGGAAGCTTCGAAGCCGGGTGGAATGCCGGAAGCGGAAAAGATAGAGAGCCAGAAGCAGGCGGAGTCTAAGATGGTTCTCTATACCTGCCCGAGCTGCGGCGCGGAGATTGTGGCCCAGGAGACGACGGCGTCCACGTACTGCTGTTACTGTCACAATCCGGTGGTTCTTTCGGGAAGCCTGGACGGTAAATACCGCCCGGACGGTCTGATTCCGTTTGAGATCGACAAGAAAAAGGCAAAAGAAATCTTTAAAAACTGGATTCAGAAGAAAAAGTATGTGCCGGATGATTTCTACTCACCGCGTCAGATGGAGTATCTGGAGGGAATTTATTATCCATATTGGATGTATAGCTGCCAGGTATCCGGTGAGATGCAGGCGGAGGCGCTGCGGAAACGCGTGACGGTGGCGGGGGAGATCGAGTATATCGAGACGAGCCGTTACCATCTGGAGAAAAAGGCGGAGCTTCCCATCAAGGATGTGGCGCGCAACGCGTTAAAGCAGGCGGACCGCAGCCTTGCCGAGACCGTGCTTCCGTTTGATATGAAGAAGCTGCGCCCGTTTCAGGCAGGCTATTTTCTGGGATTTAGAGCGGAGCGGCGCGACCGGGAAAAGGAAGAATTTACACAGGATATTGAGCAGGAGATCAAGCAGTATACGAGAGAATCCCTGCAAAATAGCGTCTCCGGCTACGATCATGTGGATATTCGGAACCACCGGGAGACCATCACGGGGGAAAAATGGAACTATGCCATGCTTCCAGTGTGGATGATGACCTACCCGGATCCGAAGAACGGTCAGATGTACTATTTTGCGATGAATGGGGAAAATGGAAAGGTCTGCGGCGTCCTGCCGGTTGATTCGAAAAAACTGGTGCGCCTGTTTTTGACGATTTTCATTCCTGTGTTTGTACTTTTGCTGCTGGGAGGATACCTGATATGATAGAGAATCAAAATGCGGGAGTCACACAGAAAAAGAAGAAATATGGACGGCTGAAAGATTTTATATGCTTCTTTGTTGCAGCATTTATTTCATTTTCACAGGTCAGCCCCATATGGGCGGCGGAAGGCACGCGCGTCTTCGATGAGGCGGGACTGTTCAGCGCGGAAGAAGTGCAGGAGCTGGAGACACGGATCGATGAGGTGCGTGATTCACAGGATGCCGATCTGGCGGTACTGACAGTCGAGGACGCACAGGGAGAATCGGCGGAAAGCTATGCCGATGATTTTTACGACACCCACGGACTGGGCGTCGGGGACGATGCGAGTGGTATTCTGCTTTCGATCGATATGGACAACCGGGAGATATACGTTTCTACCACCGGGTATGCGATGAAGGTGCTGACGGATGCGCGGGTAGAGAAGGTGTTGGATGCGGCATATGACAGCGTGGCGGATGGAAACTATGCGGAAGGCGCTCTGGGGGCGATCGACAGCATCGAAAATTATCTGGAGATGGGCGTTCCGGCGGGACAGTATACGCAGGTGCGCGAGGAGAAAAAACATTCCCTGGAATGGTATGAGGTGCTGTTTGCGGCGGTCGCGGCTGCAATCGTGGCGGCACTCCCGTGCTTTTCGGTGATGCGCCAGTATAAGATGCAGAAAGAACACCGCCAGTCGCTGGGTTTCCATATGGCATACCGGGCGGACAGTGCGCTGCATTTTGTCCAAAATGAGGAGCAGTTTGTAAACCGGTCGGTAGTGACCAGACGGATTCCGAAAAATCCGGGTCCGGGCGCTTCGGGCGGTTCGGCTGGAAGGACGACCATACATCAGGGCAGCAGCGGAAGGATGCACGGCGGCGGAGGCAGAAAGTTTTAATTGATACAATTTCGTGTGGAAGGCGGATGAATGATATATGACAATCCTGATGACAGGCTTATGTGAGAAAGGTGCAGACCAGATCTGGAAACAGTGTAACGATGCGATGTACGCCCAGGGAGTTACCTGGCTGGAAGAGGCGGCGTATGCGGGCGATGCGGAAGCATGGTTCTTTTTAGGACACTGTTACAGCTGGGGGGACGGGGCTGTCGGGTTCAATGAGAAAAAAGCGTATGAATGTTACCTGCGGGGGGCTTCGGCGGGAAGTGCCCGGGCAGTGTTAGGAGCGCTGCGCGCCGGTCAGTATGACGAACAGATGAAGCAGTCGGCACGTTATTCCATCGAGGAAAGTTACCGTCAGGTGCGGGATGCCGCTGAGATGGGCGATGTCTATGCCGCGTGGCAGATGGGCGAGGCAGTTGAGTGGGAAGATCTGGCCGATTATATGCCGCAGACTGAGAGCGCCCGTGAGCAGTGCCTCTTCTGGTACGAACGGGCGGCGGACGGCGGCATTATCCCGGCGATGGTTAAGATGGGAAAATGCTGCCAGAATGGTACATACCGGGAAAAAGATGAAAAAGAGGCACTTCGCTGGGCGAATCAGTGCGCCGCCAGCGGGGAGGTCTGGGGACTCTTCCAGATGGGGGAACATTACCGCCAGGAAGAAGACTGGGAAGCTGCATTCCAATATGACTATGCGGCGGCAAAGCAGGGGTCTTCCCGCGCCATGCTGTATCTGGGGCAGATGTATTTAAACGGACAGGGCACAGAGCGCGATATCCAGGCGGCCGTCCAGGCGCTGGAAGGAGCCGCGGCGCGGAACGAGGCGGAGAGCTTTGAAGAACTTGGAAATCTGTTTTATCAGGATGAGCTGGTGGAGCGCGATGATGAAAAAGCGTTTTACTGGTATGGAAAAGCATATGCGGCAGGCATCAAAGAGGCGGCGCTTCCGTTAGCCCGCCTGTATCTGCGCCCGTCCGATGAGCAGGACACTGTCCGGGCAGAAAAACTTCTGTGGGAGGCAGCTGGGATCGAGACGGACGGACAGGCAAGTCTGGCGCTTGGAAATATCTATCGGGATGGTCTGAACGGCGAGATTGATATGAAGCAGGCAGTTTCCTGGTACGAAAAAGGCGCTTCGCAGGGAAATCCAGAGTGCATGGAGATTCTTGGATGCCTGTATTTCCAGGGCGAAGAGGGAGTAGACCGCGATTATGCAAAAGCATTTGAGTGGCTGAACCGGTGCGAAGAAGCTGGAAGTCTGCAGTCTGCATCCAAGTTAGGCTATCTCTATATGAAGGGAGAAGGCTGCACCGCCGATGAAAATAAGGCGAAGGAGCTTTTTGAGCGGGCGGCACAGACGGAATGTGACGGATATGCACTCTATGAGCTTGGATTTATCTACGAACGGAAAAATGAATCCCCGGAAGATCTCGAGCGGGCGGCACAGTGCTACCAGAAGGCGATCGAGATGGGAAATGAGAGTGCTTCACGGCGGTTTTCCCATTTTAAGAAGGGATTGTTTGGGCGCTGGAAGATCACGTATTAAGGGGGAATTTTTCTTGCGCTGTGCCATAAAGTATGATAGAATTTTTAACTAAAGTAAGCAGGGGGTCCCGTAACTTTGCGGGAGAACTGCAAAACCACACAGAACACTTACATGGCAGAAAGTTTGACTCCGGCATCCTTTGCAAAGATGGGGACGACGGGGAAAGATAAAAAGAGAGGATGAAAATCATGGCAATCAATTACAGCAGTACCCGTGGCGGTGAAAACAACGTAACGGCTTCGATGGCGATCTTAAAGGGACTGGCAGCAGACGGCGGCCTGTTCATGCCGGATCATATCCCGGCGTTAGATTGCAGCCTGGAAGAATTATCCCATAAAACATATCAGGAAGTAGCTTATGCAGTTATGAAGCAGTTCCTGACTGATTTCACGGAGGAAGAGCTGAAAACCTGTATCGAGCGCGCTTACGACAGTAAGTTTGATACGGAAGAGATTGCGCCGCTTGTCAAAGCAGACGGAGCATATTATCTGGAGCTGTTCCACGGAAGCACGATTGCCTTCAAGGATATGGCGCTCTCGATCCTGCCGCATCTGATGACCGTATCGGCGAAGAAGAACCATGCGGAGAACACGATTGTGATCCTGACCGCAACCTCCGGCGATACCGGAAAGGCAGCGATGGCTGGTTTTGCAGACGTTGAGGGAACCAGAATTATCGTATTTTATCCGAAGGACGGCGTCAGCCGTGTGCAGGAGCTGCAGATGCTGACCCAGAAGGGCGCGAACACAAGCGTTGTCGGTATTTCCGGAAACTTTGATGATGCACAGAGCGGTGTCAAGAAAATCTTTGGTGACAAAGAATTTGCTAAAGAATTAGCAGGCAGAGGCTATCAGCTCTCTTCCGCAAACTCCATCAACATCGGTCGTCTCGTACCACAGGTTGTATACTATGTATATGCGTATGCAAAACTGCTTGAAAACGGCGAGATCGAGAACGGTGAGAAGATCAATGTAACCGTTCCGACCGGAAACTTCGGCAATATTTTAGCTGCTTATTTTGCAAAACAGATGGGTGTGCCGATCGACAAACTGATCTGCGCGTCCAATGACAATAAAGTTCTGTACGACTTCTTTAAGACAGGCGTATATGACAAGAACCGTCCATTCATCCTGACCTCTTCCCCGTCGATGGATATTCTGATTTCCAGCAACCTGGAACGTCTGATTTATCTCTCCACCGGCTGCGATGCGGAGGAGACCAAGAAACGCATGGAAGAGCTTTCGAAAGATGGCAAATATTCGGTTACCGGTGAGATGCGTGCGCGCATGGCAGATTTTGTCGGCGGTTATGCCGATCAGGCGGCAAATGCAGCCGAGATCAAGCGTCTCTACGATGAGACCGGTTATATGATCGATACGCATACCGGCGTTGCATCCTGCGTATACCATAACTATGTGAAGGAGACAGGCGATACCAAGAAGACAGTTATCGCATCGACGGCAAGCCCATATAAATTCTCCCGCAGCGTCATGGAGGCAATCTTCGGCAGCGAAGAAGGCAAGGGCGAGTTCGAGCTTATCGACGAGATGGAGAAAGCATCCGGCGTGAAGATCCCGCAGGCGATCGAGGAGATCCGCAAGGCAGAGATCCGTCACAACCGCCAGTGCAAGCCGGAGGAGATGGAGAAGACCGTTTCGGAGATTTTACAGTAAAAGTTACAAAATATTAAAATAATTGCCTGTTATTTTTTTGACAGGCTAGGCAAATACTGAATTATGGTATATAATAGACTCTGGTTAGATCAAAAAGAGACAACGAGGAGGTTTGTATATGTTAGTTAGTGCGAAGGAAATGCTTCAGAAGGCAAGAGATGGCAAATATGCGGTTGGTCAGTTCAACATCAACAATCTTGAATGGACCAAAGCAATTTTACTGACGGCACAGGAGCAGAACTCACCGGTTATCTTAGGTGTTTCAGAGGGCGCAGGCAAGTATATGACTGGCTTTAAGACAGTATCTGCGATGGTAAAAGCGATGATCGAAGAGCTGAACATCACGGTTCCGGTTGCGCTGCATCTGGATCACGGCACCTACGAGGGCTGCTATAAATGTATCGATGCTGGATTTTCTTCCATCATGTTTGACGGCTCCCATTATCCGATCGCCGAGAACGTAGAGAAAACCAAAGAATTAGTCAAAGTCTGCGCGGAGAAAGGTATTTCCCTGGAGGCTGAGGTTGGTTCCATCGGCGGCGAGGAAGACGGCGTGATCGGTATGGGCGAATGTGCAGATCCGAACGAGTGCAAGGCGATTGCAGACCTCGGAGTTGATATGCTGGCAGCAGGTATCGGCAATATCCACGGCAAATATCCGGCAAACTGGCCAGGCTTAAGCTTTGAGACGCTGGCAGCCGTAAAAGAAAAAGTAGGCGATATGCCGCTGGTTCTTCACGGTGGTACCGGTATTCCGGAAGATATGATTAAGAAAGCCATTTCTTTAGGTGTAGCGAAGATTAATGTAAATACTGAGTGCCAGCTGGCATTTGCAGAGGCAACCCGCCAGTATATCGAGGCTGGTAAGGATCAGCAGGGCAAAGGATTTGACCCGCGTAAACTTCTTGCACCTGGTTTTGAGGCGATCAAAGAGACGGTTAAGACAAAGATGGAACTGTTCGGTTCTATCGGAAAAGCCTGATGAATAAGTAAGGTTCATGACCGGACTGCAGGGATGTACATTTCGCAACGCGGATATACATACCGGCGGTCCGGTCTGTTTTCATATTAATGTGAGGGATTGAATGAGCGAGATTATCAACGTACCGGAAATTTTCGGAAAAAATGTGTTTAATGACAAGGCGATGCAGGAACGCCTTCCGAAAAGTGTTTACAAAAAACTGAAGAAAACCATTGAAGACGGAGCTGAGCTGGATCCGTCCATCGCAGATGTTGTCGCACACGCGATGAAAGACTGGGCGATCGAGCGCGGTGCGACGCATTATTCCCATTGGTTTCAGCCGCTGACCGGCATCACGGCAGAAAAACATGATGCGTTTATCTCCGTACCGGATTCCAACGGACGCGTTATCATGGAGTTTTCCGGTAAAGAGCTGATTAAGGGCGAGCCGGATGCATCCTCGTTTCCGTCGGGCGGACTTCGTTCCACCTTTGAGGCACGCGGCTATACAACCTGGGATTGTACTTCCCCGGCATTTCTGCGGGAAGATACGCTGGGCGTGACACTCTACATACCGACTGCATTCTGTTCGTACCGCGGCGAAGCACTGGATAAGAAGACACCGCTGCTGCGTTCCATGCAGGCAATCAACGAGCAGGCACTCCGGATTCTCCGCCTGTTTGGAAATACGACTTCCCACCGTGTGATTCCGTATGTGGGACCGGAGCAGGAGTATTTTCTGGTTGATAAGAACAAATATTTACAGAGAAAAGACCTGATCTACACCGGTCGTACCCTGTTTGGCGCGATGCCGCCGAAAGGGCAGGAGATGGATGATCACTATTTTGGAAGCATCCGTCCGAGAGTCGGTGCATTCATGAAAGAGTTAAATGAGACACTGTGGCGTCTGGGTGTCAGTGCAAAGACACAGCACAACGAAGTTGCACCAGCACAGCATGAATTAGCACCAACCTATTGTCAGGTCAATCTGGCAGTCGATCACAACCAGATGGTCATGGAGGCGATGAAGCGTGTCGCAGGACATCACGGTCTGACCTGTCTGCTGCATGAGAAACCATTTGACGGAATCAATGGTTCTGGTAAGCACAACAACTGGTCCCTGACGAGCGACGACGGCATCAACATGATGAATCCGGGCGAGACGCCGCACGAAAATGTACAGTTCCTTCTGGTTCTGGCGTGCATCATGAAAGCAGTTGACAGACACGCGGATCTGCTGCGCGAGTCCACCGCGATTCCGGGCAATGATCATCGTCTGGGTGCGGCAGAGGCGCCGCCAGCGATCATCTCTATTTTCCTGGGCGAGCAGCTGGAGGATGTTATCGACCAGTTGTGCAGCACGGGCGAAGCCGCACATTCTAAGCAGGGCGAGGTACTTCAGACGGGAGTTGCGACACTTCCGGATTTCGTCAAGGATGCAACCGACCGCAACCGTACTTCACCGTTTGCGTTTACCGGTAATAAATTCGAGTTCCGTATGGTTGGTTCTTCGGATTCTGTTTCATCTCCGAACGTCGTGCTCAACACGATCGTGGCAGAGGCGTTTAAAGAGGCTGCGGACGAATTGGAAAACAGCGATGATTTTGACAGCGCAGTCCATGATATGATCAAGCGTCTGTTTGCAGAGCACCGCCGTATCATTTTCAGCGGAAATGGTTATTCTGAGGAATGGGTTAAAGAGGCAGAGCGCCGTGGACTTCCGAACCTGAAAGCAGGTATCGATTCTGTCGAGGCAATCCGGACAGAGAAAGCGATCAAGCTCTTTGAAGAATTTGGCGTGTACACCCGGACCGAGCTGGAATCCCGCGCCGAGATTGAGTATGAGGCATATTCCAAGACCGTCAACATCGAGGCAAAGACGATGATCGACATGGCAGGCAAGCAGATCATCCCGGCGGTTGTCAAATATACAACCCAGCTTGCTTCCTCCCTGACAGCCGTACGGACTGCCTGTGAGGAAGCCGATGTCAGTGTCCAGAAAGAACTGCTTTTAGAGACCTCTGATAAACTCTCAGAGATGAAGGTGGCATTGGCGGCACTCAAAGATATCCTGGCAAAGGCATCTGCGATCAAGGATAACAAAGAAAAAGCATTTGCCTATCTGCATGAGGTATGCCCGGCGATGGTAGCTCTCCGTAAACCGGCAGACGAGCTGGAAATGCTGGTAGATAAAGAGTTATGGCCGTTCCCGAGTTATGGGGATTTGGTGTTTGAGGTGTAGGCAGCTTTTAGAAGGTATGATTTTAATTAAAAAGATTTTGACCATCGATATAGGCTATGAATCGTTGGTCAAAATCTTTTTTTAACAACACTTATATATTTTGCAAATACGGTTTATTTCCGTCCAGGACCCTGCGTCTGTCCCTCCTGAATCGTATCGCCCTGCTTGGAGGTAAATCCGTTAATCCGTTTATCGGACGAATTTGACGAAGAGCCTGACGAGCTGGAGCTTGATGTCGTCGGTGCGGTGTAAGTCGTGCCGTTGCTGTAGATGCGGCTTGGTACATTGCCGGTATCGCTGGTGGAACTGCTGCTTGTCTGGTTTTTCGAAGAGCCTGACGAACTGGAAGTCCCGCCCGGCGTGGAAGTGGAGCTGCTGTAGCCGCTTCCAGGAATCGGAACGGTTGTGCCCGACGAAGAACCATTTGACGAGCTGGAGCTGTTGGAACTTCCCGGTGCAGTAAAACTGGTCGAAGGATCGGAACTATTCGAATTGTTGGTGTTACCTGAACTGGAAGTTCCTGAATTGGAAGTGTTCGAAGCCGTTCCGCTTGGCCCCGAAGTGCTGCTTGAAGAAGAACTGCCAGACGAAGTCCCTGTTCCCTGTGAAGCACTTGGGTCAAAATAGCTGTCGCTCATGCCGGAGAGACTGGACGGTGGATTCTGGCACGCACCGCTCTTAGCAAAGGTGTATTTCACCGAATCAATCGTCAGGGTTGTGTTCGAAGCCATCTTACCGTTCTCATCCAGATAATAGTAGGTGCCGGATACCTTAATCCAGCCTTTCTGGCGGTGTCCGTACTCATTGAAATAGTACCAGGTGCCGTCGATCTGCTTCCAGCCGCGGCTCATATTGCCGTCTGTCTTGTCCATGTAGTAGGTGTTTCCGTTGCTGTCATTGAGCCAGCCGGTCAGCATCTTGCCCTCATGGAGATAGTAGTATTCATTTTTGATGAGCTGCCAACCGGTCAGCAGTTTTCCATTTTCGTCGAGATAATACCAGGTGCTGTTTACCTTCTGCCAGCCAGTCCGCATCGCCCCGTCCGTGCCGAAATAGTACCAGGTGCCGTTGTCCATCTTCTGCCAGTTGGTAAACATCCGTCCATCCTCACCCAGGTAATACCAGACCGTATCAAGCTGGAGCCAGCCCTTCTGCATCACACCGTACTGGTTAAAATAGTACCAGTAGTTGTTGATTTTCTGCCATTTGGTCATCATCTCGCCGCTCTGGTTGAAATAATACCAGGAGGAAGTGGATGAATCCTGACGCCAACCGGTCACCATCTTGCCGGTCGAATCATCCATATAATAATATTTCTCTCCGATATGTACCCATCCGGTATGCTTCTGACCGTCGTCGGTCATGTAGTACCAGTAGTTTCCGTCCTTCAGCCATCCGGCCGCACGGCTCTGGGAAGAAGGAAGCAGCCCCATGGCACCGATCAGGCAGGCAAGCCCAAGCAGTTTTGCATATCTTTTCCGCATCGCGTATCCCCCTTGCAATGTGATTTATCGTTGTCTATGATTACAGTAGAAATTAATATCAAAGATGTTGGGGTCAAAAGGCATTTTGACCCCTCTGATACCAGATTGCTCCGCACTATATGCTCCCGCAATCTTCAAAAACATTCGTAATTCGCTCATTTTTCTTTGAAAAATGGCTACTTACTCATGTTTTTGGCGGGTCCCAAGGTCCAAAATTTTCCTGCAAGCAAGCTTGCGTCGAACTTCTGACCTTTTGACCCTGGTATCATATCAAATTACTTTATAAGTATAACATAGAAAAATGTAAAATACCTAACGGAAATATTACAATTTTAACAAGCCCTCGGAAACAATTTTTCGATAATAATTTTTCGCATACCGGTACATCACGATCGTGTAATCGCCAAATTCGCGCCCTTCCATACTCTTGAAGACCGCCCAGAGCGCCCACAGGAAACCGCCGAGCGCCGCATAGGCATACGTGACAAAGCGTTCCTCGTCTGATGGGGCGTGCTGGAGGTATTCTTCCAGAAGGTGGTCAAGCTCTTCCTGTGAATAATATGAATAAATACTGCACATCGCAATATCAATGAGCGGATCGCACATGCCTGCATACTCCCAGTCGATCAGACGCAGGGAGCCGTCCGGCAGAAACAGGAAATTGTCCGCAACCGAGTCAATATGGGAGAGGCAGCAAGGACGTTCCAGTGTATCCAGCCGATCCATCAGTTCATTCATCCGGGCGCGGACCGCTGGGTAGTCCTCGAACAGCATTTCCTCATGTCCGCGGCAGATCCTCTCATAAAAATCAATCCGTTCCCGGATGCGGAACGTGTGCGGAACCGTCACGCCGGAATGATGCAGCTTCCGCAGCATCTCCATGCAGGCGGCCATCTCCTCCGGGTTCTTTGCATCCGCATTCCGAGCGCCCTCATAATACTGGGCGATCTTGTAGCCGGTTTTTCCGTCAAAATACAAAATATGTTCGGTAATGCCAAGCGGTGTGACCGCCTTGTAAACAGCCTCCTCCTCTTTCCGGTTAATCAGAAATTCTGTTCCCGGACCCGGAATGCGGCAGATATAATGTTTTCCATCCAGTTCAAACAGGAACGACTGGTTTGTCATACCAGATTTGAGACAGCGGATGTTGTGTATCGCTTCCTCTTTTACATTGAAAACGTGTGCGACCAGCTGCATGGCGGCATTGTCCGAATGATTCTGATATTTCGGATCAAACAGGCGCAGTTCTTCCAGGTTTTCAAACTCATAGACCTGATCCGCCGGCTGGCAGTTCATCGAAAAATCCAGTTCTTTGATATGATCGACGACAACCTGTTCCCAGTACCATTGTTCTGTGCCAGGCTGATGATAGGCTTCCTCAATGAGCGGAATCAGCTGGTTGGAAAAATCACGCGAGAGGAACGCAGGTCCATACATGACCCAGGAATCATGCCCACCGACCTGCACCGATGTGATACGTCCCTTTTTATTAGAAGAAAGACACCACTCTGACGTTTCACCATCCATGTAAACGGAAGAGTACCACGCGCCGCACTCATACTTATGGTACATATTATTTCGAATCCAGTTGTCCGAGACAAGCAGATACATATTGCGACCGCGGAACAGCTCGCGGGCATGGTAGATCGTAGCCAGATTATTTTTGGTGGCGTACTCCGGGTTATAGAGGAGTTTGACCTGATATTTGTCGATCAGATATTCAAACTTTTCCTTTAAATAACCGACGATAATTGTGATATCCGTGATCCCCGCTTCATGGAGCTGCTTGATCTGACGCTCAATCATCCGCTCGCCAAACACTTCCAGAAGCCCCTTCGGCGTCTCAAACGTCAGCGGCACAAACCGGGAGCCAAACCCGGCGGCGGTAATGACGGCGCCATCCACTTTAAATTGTTCCAGATACTTAAGCCCCTGTTCGGTCAGCAGATATTTCCCCGTATCCATATCCGTCATGAGAAATGCCTCCTCCAGGCAGTCCCCAAGCAATTTATTCACAGTCCCCAGGGAAAGATTCAAAATCGAAGCAAGCTCCCGCTGGGTCACATCCGGATTCTCATAGAAACTCCGGCAGATCAGTCCATAGCGATCCATATAAAACCTCCTGAATTATTAAATTCTTTTATTTTTCTCTTATATATTCACGTATTTCGTCATCATTATAGATGGATAAGAGTGAAAATAGGTTCTAGCTGTTGTGTGTTCAAAAAATAAAATTAAAAGTAATATATGAACATTATAGCATAAACACAGAGAAAGTAAACGGAAAAAGTAATGCTGCGGGGGGAGAATAAAGACTGTTACTGGGCACGTATGCGTGAACAGTGACGAAAGGCTTGATAAGGTGGTCTGTGGGAAATAAGAAACGTAAAAAATACTGGAAATACAGGCATTTTGGCGGTCAAAACAGGATTGTACAAATATAAATACAATTACGAAACTATAAAGAATTTTCGTAAAAAATCCGTAAGAAAATGCACAGATAAATGTTATGGTATTTTGGAAAAACGTGTATTATAATGTGGATGTATCGGAGAAAGGCAGTACTTCACAGGGAAGAGAAACATAGGAAATACAGGCAATATTCCACTTCAAAATAAAAAGTTGGAAATTCTGTAAAAAAACTATTGATAATTTTCCATATCCGAAGTATAATGACCTGGTAATGCAGTTAGGATTTCGAGAAAAATATTTCAAAAAGTAAAAAGGAGAGTGCATTAATTATGAGAAAGCAGACTAAATTAGTTGCAGTACTTTCTGCAGCAGCTTTACTCGCTATGGGTGCTTCCATGACTTCTTTCGCAGCTGGTTGGGAGAAAGATGACGCTGGAGTTTGGCACTACTATGACAGCGATGATGAGATGGTAACCGATGAGTGGAAGAAAGATGGCGGTAAATGGTTCCATCTTGACGAAGATGGTGAGATGGAGACAGATACATGGGTAGATGATGACTACTATGTAGCTGAAGATGGTCATATGCTGACCAACGAGTGGAAAAAGACCATGGCTGATGAGGATGAAGATGATCCGGAAGACGGCGGCGAGCATTGGTACTACTTCAACAACAAAGGTAAAAAAGTTACCGATACTGATAAGAAGATCAATGGAAAGACCTACTACTTCAACGAAGATGGTGAGATGCAGTATGGCTGGCATGAGGATGACGGCAACGCTTACTACTTAGGTACAGAAGACGAAGGTTGGAGAGCTGAGTCTCAGTGGCTGTGGCTTGAGAAATCCGGTAACAATGAGAACGATCTGGATGATGATGATGATCTGGAAGTAGTTCTTGATTGTTCTGAAGATGACAACTGCGACGATGAGGGTTGGTACTGGTTCCAGTCTTCCGGTAAAGCATATCATGATACAGGCAAGAAGAAAATCAATGGTAAATACTACATGTTCAACAATCATGGTCAGATGCTGTATGAGTGGATTGATAATACAGCTGTAAAAGTTGGTTCTAATGCAGAACTGGATGGTAACCTTGATAAGGGTGTTTATGCAACAACCGACAACATGAGATACTACAATGTAGTAGAAGATGGTTCCAGAGGTAATGGCTGGTATCAGATCGATGGTGCTGAAAACCTGGATGCTGATGGTGATACAGACTGGTACTATATCGATGACGGTGAAATCAAATATGCTGATGGCGGTGCCAATGACTTAGCAACTTACGATGATGACGGAGCTGTATATGTTCAGAGAATCAAAATTGAAGGCAAATACTTCGCATTTAATGAAAAAGGTCAGATGCAGGATGGCTTACAGTACTGCAAAGCTGACGGTGGATTCTACTACTTTGATGACAATGGTTATCAGAAGACAGGCCGCGTAACTTCTGTAGAGAACGATGATGATGATTACACCTTCTACTTCAATACTAAGAACGGCAAGAATGGTCAGGGATATAAAGGTATCAAAGATGATTATCTCTACTTCAATGGTAAGAGACAGGATGCAGATGATGATTACAGACTGTTCTACTACGATGGAGATATCTATCTGACCAATACTAAAGGTAAGATCCAGAAATCTTCCAAGAAGTACGATATTGAGAACAAGGGTATCGCTGAGGATGATGTAAAGGTTGAGATTAGCGGCAAAAAAGTTCAGTCCGTTGAAACCAGCACTAAGAAATATACTGCGGATGATCTGAAAACGTTCGCTGAAGCTCAGTTCGGCGATGCAAAAGTTACAGATGATGCAATCGTATCTGTACCGTTCATCCAGCTGTACGATGATGATGTTTACACCTATACAGAAGTTTCTGAAAATGGTAAAGCCGTTGAAGGTTGGTTAGGAATAAACAATAATTAATCTGAATTTTATTCGATTAGTCATTTGACTTAGGATAATTGAGAAGCGGTATTTCAGGATATTTCCTGGAATGCCGCTTCTTTTTTAGTAAAAAGAGCTCCGATACCTCGAAGTGTTTCGAGGTGGCGGAGTTTTTTATGTGGTCGCAATGTAAAGGAAGTCTGTCTGTATGACTGCATTTGCCCTCTGTCAGTTAAAGAATAGAATATGCAAAACTCTCTGCAGTACTATCATTTTGAGTTTAAGCATATCTTCCAAGTCTTGTTTCACTGATTCTTTCATGATATGATAATAAAAACAACAAATTATCATGATGTGTGATAAACGTGCAGTTTTATTAAAAAGAGAGGGAGCTATATGGGTATATATTTAAATCCCGGAAACGCAGCTTTTTCAGAAGCGGTGCATTCTCAGATCTATGTAGATAAAACAGAGCTGATTTCTTATACCAACAATGTGCTGGCAACAAACCAGAAAAATATCTGCGTCAGCCGCCCAAGGAGATTTGGAAAATCCATTACAGCCAATATGCTGGCTGCTTATTATAGTAAGGGATGTCAGTCTGATACTTTATTTAAAGACCGAAAAATCAGCTGTTCAAAAGATTATAAAAAATATTTAAACACTTACACAACTATATTTTTAAATATCCAGGAATTTTTAAGTCGAAGCTCTAATGTCGAAGAATTGATTCAGCGGATCCGGCGTTCACTCATGAGAGAAATTCGCCGTGAATATCCAACGATTGATTTTTATGATGAATTAGATCTGACGGAAAATATGAAGGAAATTTATGCTGAAACAAATGAGCCATTTATTATAATCATTGATGAATGGGATTGTATTTTTAGGGAATACGCAGAAGATAAAGCGGCTCAGGAACGATATCTGGATTTTCTTCGTGATTTTCTAAAGGATAAGGCACATATACATCTGGCATATATGACAGGAATATTGCCAATAAAAAAATACGGTACCCATTCTGCGCTCAATATGTTTGATGAATTCTCGATGGCAAATCCAGGTGTTCTGGCGCAATATGTCGGTTTCACAGAAAATGAGGTGCGCTGCCTCTGCTCAGATTATCAAATGGATTTGGCAGAAATCAAAGAATGGTATGATGGATATCGCTTTGAAAAAGCCTCTTCTATTTACAGTCCGCGTTCGGTTGTGGCTGCTATGACTTCTGGTATCTGCGATTCTTATTGGAACCAGACCGAAACATTTGAGGCACTGCGCGGATATATTGACATGAATTTTGATGGGCTGAAAGACGACGTTCTCAGCATGATGGCTGGAGAAATGGTACCGGTCAATACAGGCAGTTTCAGCAATGATATGACGACATTTCACGGCGAGGATGATGTCCTGACTTTGCTGATTCATCTGGGCTATCTGGGATACGATTTCAGCCATAAATCAGTTTTTATTCCTAATAATGAAATCCGTGGAGAGTTTGTAAATGCGGTTTCGGTTTCCCATTGGGGAGAAGTCTCGAAAGCATTGAAAAACTCAGCTGATTTACTTAATGCTATCTGGAAAAAAGACGAAGAAAAAGTAGCTGCTTATATGGAACAGGCTCATTTTGAAACATCCCATTTACAGTATGATGATGAAAATGCACTGAGTTATACTGTATCACTGGCACTCTACGCTGCCAGAAACTTTTATCAGGTTTATCGTGAATTTCCATCGGGATCTGGATTTGCAGATATAGTTTATTTACCGCGAAAAGGATTTCTGGATAAGCCGGCTTTGATTGTCGAACTAAAATGGAACAAATCGGCCGAAGGCGCAATTCAGCAGATATTAAAAAAACAATATTTCCAGAATCTGGAAGATTATTCAGGAAATATGCTGCTGGTTGGAATCAATTATGATTTAAAGACGCGAAAACATGAATGTAAAATTTTAGAATTTAAAAAATGAAAAGCAAGTTATTTGTCACGGCGGCAGTAAAAAGAGATGTTGATTGAGAAATCCTCTTTTTGCGGCCGCTGTGATTTGACATCCAATTCGTATCTGAATCATTAAGCTGATAGCTTGATATAAGAGGACTCCGTCTCTTCAAGAGAATCTTCTTTTAGAGGCGGAGCCTTATTATTACTTTAATTTTTCAAATACACCAGGCAACGCTTCTTAAAAAAAGCAATTCTATAACACAAAATTTTATCATAGGAATCCTCAAATTCTTTTGCATACATCTTTTCATCGATCTGTACAAGTGCTTTTTTGCAGGATTGTTTCATCTGGTCAAGCGTGCTGGAATATTTCACTTCAAAAAGGGCCAATTGTCCATTTTCAGAGTCGTAGACAATCACATCACTTCGACCTTCTCCATGCTCTTTATTCGACTCTACCACATAACCGGCACCAGTAAAAATACCTGCCAGAAATGCATGGTAAAAGTCTTCCCGGTAATCATGATAACTGATGGTTTTTCTTAAAAGTTTATTCATTTCATCCGTTATCCTGTCGCTGTTTCCATCCCATACCGCATGAAATAATTCTGTGCGGTTCCAACGCTTCGTTGATTCGTTAAACCATTTTATAATTGTTGACTCAAAAATATCCTTGATTTCCCTATTCGGAATCATCAATGCGGTTGTTCCATCTGGTATAGTTTCTTGAATATCCGTCTCTCGAACGCGCGTCAGATAACCGGTTAAATATAAAATACTCCATAAGTTATCCTCGGAAGAATGAAGATAATCATAGGTTAAATTTTCTTCAATCTTTTGGAAAATATATCCGCCGGACAGCAATTTTTCTAATTTCATTGTGATACTGCTTCCTGCATAATCAATGAAAGAGCGAATAATTGCATTATCGCTTGTATTCTTCCAATAACTCTCAGGCTTCATGGAAGGATTATGCTGAAGATCCCGAAGATAATTCATCACATCCCACGGGCAATATACATCAAAGCATCCGAAATGATAACCGTCATACCAGACTTTGATTTCATCCGAATATTCGGTAGTATTGGATTCCTTTAAAATCTGATTTACATCGTTTTGTGTAAAGCCAAAATATTCATTTAATCGAGAAGCTGTAATGGTATCCGAAACAAAATTATTGGTTCCAGTGAAGATACTTTCTTTAGCAATTTTCAAGCATCCTGTCACAACCGCAAAGCAGAGGCTGGAATTATCTTTTAATGAGGTACTCATCATTGCTTTCATGATTTCCAGCATTTCCTGATAATACCCATTGTTGCTTGCTTTTGCAACGGGAACATCGTATTCATCCAACAAAAGAATAACTGTCTTCCCATAATAAGCCTGCATCATTTTCATCAAAATCAGGATAGAACCCTTTATATCTGTTGCAGATGCAGTCTGATTTTTTAGTCGTTTAAAAATCTCTTTATATGCATCGCTGACGGTATCACCTTGCTCCAAATAAGAGTATTCGATGCATATCTGGGATATGACAAATTTCAGCATATCAAAAGCACTGTCAAATGTAGTCCCATCTACATCCTTAAATGTAATAAAAAGAGTCGGACGCTGATTCATCCATGTTTGACAAATAGATGATTCATGACTGATTTCCAAATCTTGAAATAACGAATGGTTATCATGTCGAATATCGAAAAAATGTTCCAGCATACTCATAGCCAGCGTCTTTCCAAATCGTCTGGGGCGAGTAATCAGCGTGACGTTTGCTGTGCTTTTCTTTAATAATTCCGAAATGAGTCTCGTTTTATCGACATAGTAATATCCATTTTTACGTATCTGAGAAAAATCCGAGACGCCAACCGGAATATTTAGATTCGTCATAGAATCATCGCTCCTTTCGAAAAATCAGGCTGTTTTTATTATCATATCATGAAAGGATGGGGGAAACAAGGTGGAGAAAGAGATTGAAAAGATAGAAAAAAGGTCCCCTGGGAATTTCTTCCCAGAGGACTCTTTATCATTGAATTAATAGGATATTAATAAATTAGAACTCAAATTAATATCAATTATTTATTCCAGCCTTCAGCTAAGTTCTTATCGTATGTATAAACACCGTCATACAGTGCGATGAACGGAACTGCTACCTGATTATCGTAATCCTGAGCACCTACAAAACCAGATTTAGCAATATCAGCTTTAACGGTATTAACTAAAGTAGTATAACCTACACCATCAACAGATTCAACAACACCCTTCTTGTTGGTCTTTACATAAATTTCTTTTCCAACGTAAGCAGCGTTCACAATATCATCATATTTCTTAGCAGTAGATGCTTTCTGGATCTTACCCTTTGTATTTACAAGGTAAACTTTTTCATCAACTACATATAACTTGTAGTCATCATCAGCTTCCAGTCTCTTACCATTGAAGTACAGAGTACCATCTTTTTCACCTGTATAACCAATACCGTTCTTGCCATTCTTGGTTGTGAAGTAGAAGGTGTAATCATCATCTTCGCACTCTACAGAAGCAACTTTACCAGTCTTCTGGTAGCCGTTCTCATCAAAGTAGAAGAATCCCTTGTCTTTAGCGATGAACTGCAGACCATCCTGCATCTGACCTTTTTCGTTGAATGCGAAATACTTGTTACCGCTTACTTTAACTTTCTTTCTCATTACATAAACTGGATCACCATCATCGGTTGTTCCAGCTGCATCAGTTGTATTAGCGTGATACATATCACCATCATCGATGTAGTACCAGTCGGTATCATTGTCAGTCTTCATAGCCTCAGAACCATCGCGCTGAACCCAACCATTGCCCCTGGAACCATCTTCAACTTCGTTGTAGTACAGCATCTCGCCAGCAGTTGCTACAGTGCCATCGGTACGAGCAGCATCAAGTTTAGAATTAGAAGCTACAGATACTTTCTTGTTGTCGATCCACTCATACAGCATCTGACCATGCTCGTTGAACATATAGAATCTGCCGTTGATTTTCTTCTTGCCTGTGCCATGATATGCTTTACCAGAAGACTGGAACCAGTACCAACCTTCGTCATCACACGGATCAGAGGTGCTATCATCACACTGACCTTTGTTCTGTCCATCATCGATATCTTCGTCGCTTAAGTTACCGGATTTCTCCAGCCACAGCCACTGAGACTCAACTCTAGCACCGTCATTCTCATCGCCATAGTAGTACATGTCGTCGTTTACGCTGTCATACTGCCAGCCGAACTGCATCTTACCATCGCTATCGAATAAATAAGTTTTACCATTGATTTTCTTGGTATCGCTTACAACTTTTTTACCTTTGTTGTTGAAGTAGAACCAACGCTCGCCATCCTCGTCCGGCTCATCCTGATCTTCATCAGATACAGTATATTTCCAAGCATTTGTCAGCATAGCACCAGACTCATCTACATAGTAGTCATCATCTACCCAAGCGTCTGTCAGCATATCGCCGTCTTCGTCAAGATAGAACCACTTACCGCCGTCCTTCTTCCACTCGCCTGTTACCATCTCATCGTCGCTATCATAATAATGCCAAACACCAGCGTCATCTTTCTGCCAACCAGCTGCGAAAGAAGTCATGGAAGCACCCATAGCGAGTAAAGCTGCTGCAGAAAGTACTGCAACTAATTTAGTCTGCTTTCTCATAATTAATGCACTCTCCTTTTACTTTTTGAAATATTTTTCTCGAAATCCTAACTGCATTACCTGGTCATTATACTTCGGATATGGAAAAGTATCGGGAGGTGATACTTTTCGATTTTTCGTTTCTTTTTTTCGTTGACTTTTCTTTCTTTCCCAAATACAATAGAAGAAAGAAAGAAAGAAAGAAAGAAAGAAAGAAAGAAAGAA
>ULVY01066536.1_pt1 | contig 21446 bp, 19 predicted proteins | sample 1959861 | NCBI WGS metagenome assembly ULVY01 (sample SAMEA4835798, study PRJEB28245) | human gut metagenome | biome: gut microbiome; material: fecal sample | place: Denmark | collected 2008
TTTTTTACACTTCTATTACTTCTTTATCACACATCAGCAAAAATTGCCGGAGCATCATTCGTTTTCCCGCTTCTATCCACGCTTCATCCCGCATATTGGCACCCCCTTCTGCCCTTTTCTTTATTGTAGCATACTAGGATTCTGTTGGATATGCTGATTTCTCCAAAAACTAAAGCAGTGCTGCCGCAAAAAATATCCCCAGAATGCAAATACCGCTGATTAGTCTATGGATTCTTGTGGGTGCAATATCCATAACATATCCTGCATCCTCTAATTCCTTCATGATTTTTGCGACACTCTGCACCGCAAAAGCATACACCACAAACAATGCAACAGGAAGCAGCAATCCTAAATAACCAAAAAACATCCGCAGCAAATAAAACACCAGATACCACAGCATCAAAACCAGTACACCTTTGGCATGTGGTGGCAATCCTGCTTTTTGCTGCACCGTCCGCAGCCCCAGCCAAAAGAAAAGAAGAAAAACAAAAACACCATAGGTATAAAATCCGGCTGCAAAAAGAAAAACTGGCTTTGTATAAATCAATTCCAGAAAAACCTCTGCTGGGAGCCACAATTTCACCAGAAAAAACAGACCTCTCGCAGCAGCGATACCGCCGCAAATACGAAACCAGCGATTCTCCCGAAAAACTGCTGAAAAACCCCAGAAAAAAAACAGATAACCAACTGCCGGAAGGATTATATCCAAGTAAAAAATATCCAGAGAAAGAGAAGTCATGACAAAACCTGCCAACACCTGTCCCATGGCTTTTTTCCACGGCGTGACCTGTTTTACGATTTCATCAGGCAGGATTTCCGGCACACTGGATTCCAACCAACTATCAAATCCATTTTCTTCTACTCTTTGTTTCATACCGTATCCCCTCCTAACAAATTCCGTAATTTCTTTTTCAAGCGATAAAGTTTTCCTTCCACAGCCCGTTCCGTCATGCCAAGTTCTCTGGCAATCTGCGCTGTGGATTGCAGATAGTAATACTTTCGGTAAAAAGCAACCGTTCCTGGCGGGATACTTGCAGCAGCGCCTGTTCCAATGCTTTTTGCCGTTCTTTCCGTAGCAGAATATCTTCCGGCGCCATAGTATCTGCGGGTATTTCTTCCGATAACGGTTCCGTCTGTTTCCGGGTTCTGTTCCAATTCAGTGCTGTGTTCCTCGCAATGGCTGCCATCCAAGCTTTCCAAGAACCTTTTCCGGGGTCATATTGTGCCTGCTTCTGCCAGATACGGGCAATGACTTCCGAAAAGCATTCTTCCCGTTCACTGGCATTGAGTAGTATAGGCGTCAGAATATATCGCAAGATAGGGCCGTACTGCTGCATCAGTGCTTCCATCGCTTGACTGTCCCCGTCTCTCAGCCTCGCAATGATATCCTCTTCTTTCATACCGTTCCCCCTTTCACTGTTCCTGATTGATCCTTCTATCTTATTCTACACACAACAGCATAAAAACCCACGGAATTTATACAAAAAGACCCCGCTTCCCACAGGAAAACGAGGTCTGATTTTTTATGTTTTATGCTTCACATTCCACAGGAATGAAGGAGAATGTGCCTACATCAAACAGACCCATGTCTGTCAGTTTGATTTCGGGGATAACCGCCAAAGACATGAAGCAAAGTGTCATGACAGGTTCTACGTCCCCTGCTACGCCCAATTCGCTGTATGCTTTGTCGTGAATGTCGATAAGTTTCTGTTTTACCCATTCGCCGCTCTGATCGCTCATGAGCCCTGCAATGGGCATAGGCATGCTTTCAATAACTTCGCCGTTTTTCACCAGAACAATACCGCCGTTCTGTTCTTTCAGTTTTTCTACGGCAAATGCCATTTCTTCATCGCTGACACCTGTCACGATGATGTTATGAGAATCATGGGCAATGGACAGCGCCACAGCACCTTCTTTGATGCCATAGCCTTTCAGGAAGCCACATGCCACATTACCTGTCATCTGGTGACGTTCCACAACGGCAACCTTCACGATGTCGTTGTCAGGAGAGAACACAAATTCACCGTTTTCCACGGGAATATGAGCTGTTTCTTTCTTTGTCACAACACCGCCGGGCTGAATAGCGATCACATGAACATGATCGGATTTCAGATGCATTTTGAATTTATCTACGGAGAAATCCTTCAAATGCACGCTGTTGCGTACGGTGGAAATATCGTGGGTTTTGAATTCCGGCAGATATTTGCCTTCTTCTGCCACCAGTTCCCCGCAAATCCAAACTTTATGGACATGGAACTGTTCCAGATCATCCAGCAACACAACGTCCGCACGATAGCCGGGAGCGATGGCACCTCTGTCGTACAGTCTGAAGCATTCTGCCGCATTCAGTGTTGCCATGCGGATGGCTGTCATGGCGTCAATGCCTTCTTCTACGCACATGCGCAGGTGGTTGTCCAAATGACCTTCCTGCAGGATGGTTTTGGGCTGTCTGTCGTCGGAGCACAGCAAACAACGACGGCTGTTTTCCGGTGTCACGCCTTTGAGCAGTCTGCGCAGGTCATGGCAGGCAGAGCCTTCACGCAGCAGGATATACATACCCAGGCTCAGACGTTCTTTCATATCTTCCACAGTTGCACATTCATGGTCGCCCTGGATTCTCGCGCTGGCATAAGCTGTCAGGTTTTTGCCTGTCAGACCGGGAGAATGACCGTCGATGAGTTTGCCTGCGTTTTTGGCAACCATCAGTTTATCCAGTGTATCATCATCGGCATTGAAAACGCCGGGGAAATTCATGAATTCGCCCAGGCCCAGGATATTTTCCCGTTCAATGGGTTCTTCCATTTTATCTGCGCCCAGTACCAGACCAGCATGTTCAAAAGGTGTGGCAGGCACGCAGGAAGGCAGCATATATTTCACGTCCATTTTGGTATTCTTTGCCGCTTCCATCATGTAGTCCAGTGCCTCAATACCCATAACGTTTACGATTTCATGAGGGTCTGCGATGATGGTACAACCGCCATGAGGCACCAGCAGTCTGCCCAGTTCTTCGGGGCTTACATAAGAGGATTCAATGTGAATATGGCTGTCAATGAAGCCGGGAGCGGCATATCTGCCGCCGGCATCCACTTCCACTTTCCCCTGATACTGACCAACACCTGCGATCTGATCGCCGGAAATGGCAATATCACCTTTCTGGATTTCACCAGTAAATACGTTTACCACTTTACAGTTCTTGATAACAACATCCGCTTCCACAGCGCCTTTTGCTGTGAGGATCAGTTTTCTCAGTTCTTCTTTCTTCATGGCAACCCCTTCTCTCATTCTTCTACCAGTTCCAAAACGGGATCATAGGTGGTCAAAGCGCAGTAATCCACAGGGCCAACGTCTGTCAGAGCGTAGTCAGGGATTGCTGTGATGGGCAGGAAGAACATGTACATCATAGGGTTAGGCAGATCGGAGCCGATTCTTCTTGCCGCTTCGTCGATTTTCTTTTCCAGTTCTGCGATTACTTCAGGTTCTTCGTCACTAACGATACCGCCCACAGGCAGAGGCAGGAATTCGATGACTTTGCCGTTTTCTACAACAACCTGACCGCCGCCCTGTTCAATCAGATGGTTCACAGCGATGGACATATCTTCTGCGCTGGAACCCATAACAACCAAGTTGTTGTCGTCAGGTGCGCAGGTAGAAGCCATAGCGCCGTTTTTCAGTTTCCAACCAGAGCAGAATGCCAGAGATTTGTTGCCGTTTTTGCCGAATCTTTCCAGAACGGAAACCATGATGGCATCCTGTTCTGTATCAGGCTGGATCACACCGTTTACAACTTTCAGTTCTACATCGCGTCTCTTACGAACGAAGGGGCCTTTTACATCCATAGACAGGACTTTTGCTTTGCCGTTCTGGATGGGCACTTTGTATTCGAAATCTTCTTTTGTTGTCATTTTGCATTTGAGCTGACCTTTGAAGATAGGGCTTCTTGCGGGTGCTTTCAGTTCATAGGAAATGTGATGGTTTTCCGCTACCATCTGACCATTTGTCATAACTTTTGCAACGGTGAATTCTTCCAGATTATCTACGAACAGGATATCCGCGATTCTGCCGGGGCAGATAGAACCTACCAGATGGTCGATGCGGTATGCTTCCGCGCTGTTGATGGTAGCCATCTGGATTGCTGTCATGGGGTCAACGCCAGCCTGGATTGCCAGACGTACCACATGATCCAGGTGACCTTTGCTCAGGATATCTGTTGCTGTCACGTCGTCTGTGCAGAAGCTTACACGGCGTGCGAAAGCAGGGTTCACTTCTGTCACCGCACGGATATTCTCTGCCAGGAAGTGTGTTACACAAGATTCGCGGATGAGCATGTGCATACCTTTACGCATTTTTTCCACAACTTCTTCGTGGTCATAGCTTTCGTGATCCAGACGCACGCCGCTGCACAGGTAACCGTTCAGTTTTGTGCCTCTTGCCATAGGTGCACAGCCAAATACGGGCAGATTGTTTTTGTATGCTTCTGCAATAGCGCCCAGTGTGTCTTCGTCTTCTTCCTGTACGAATTCAGTAACAGTTTCCCATACGCCGTAGCATTCAGGCCATTTCTGTACCATTTCATGAACATCTTTGTTGAAGTTGAAAGATACGGTAGACTGAGGAACAGTATAAGGTGTTTTATAAGGAGCGCCCCAGAACACTTTCAAAGGACTCTGTTTGATTTCCGCGAAAATTTCCTGCAAGCCTTCCAGGTTGGATACGGAAATGTATTCATCCAAACCGGAAATCATGCTGGTGGTACCGTGAGGCACAACTGCTTTTGCATAGCTTGTGATGCTCAGTTTGCTGCATTCGCTGTGGATATGACCGTCAATGAGACCGGGTACCAAATATTTGCCTGTTGCGTCGATGATTTCTGTGTCAGGGCCTACATAAGGTTCCACATCACCCACTGCCGCAATCATATCTTTATAAACGGCAATATCCGCGGGATAAATTTCGCTGGACATAACGTTTACCAGCATACCGCCGCGAATCACCTTTTCTGCGGGGATTTTTGCGCTGCCGGCACGAATTCTTTCCTTCAAAGTTGCCACTGTTCTTTCCATATTTGTCTCCTTTCTGCTGTTCACACCATCTTTGTCTTTTGGAATCATGCCCATAAACAAAAAAAGCCTGGTTCCAATAACCAGGTTTCCCGTCCCGAATGCTTTTTAGAAGCCAGTATTGGAGTTATTTTATGACATCACCCCAATAGAATTTCGTTACACATGATTCACTTTGCAATCATCGTATCATAATTTGACGAAATGTTCAAGACAAAGAATCAAATTTTCCTATGTTTTCCTTGACGTACAGAAAAAAACAGTATCCCCGCAAAAACAAGGCTTTCGCCTATTGTTTCCCCTTTCATTCTTTGCTAAAATAAAAAGATATGACATATGGAATCTATATTGTTTAAAGGATAGAGGCGTTTTTTTATGAATAAGATCAAACTCATTGCCTCCGATCTGGACGGCACATTACTGACAAGCCAAAAAGAAATCACACCACGTCTGCAAAAGGCGCTGACTTCCATTCATGAAATGGGCATTTTTTTTGTGCCCTCCACCGGCAGACCTTTTGCCGCACTGCCCACATGCGTCAAAGAGCTGCCCTTTCTGAAGTATGTCATCACCAGCAACGGCGCGGCAGTTTATGATGCGGAACAAAAACAGAATCTTTTCCAGAGCCTGCTTTCAGCGGAAGCCGTAGACAAGACCGTAAAAACCGTAAAGGGACTTCCCATACTGACGGAGTTTTTCATTGACGGAAAGGCGTATATTTCTCAGGATGCATACGACAACCTTTCCCGTTATCACCTGACGGATACCCACATGAAATATACCCGTGCCACCAGAATTCCTCTCTCTGACTTCTGGGGCGCGCTGGAAAAACAGAAGGATATTCTGGAAAACATCAATCTTGTTTTCAGCGATATGGAACTGAAAGACCATATCTGGCAGACATTAAAGGAAACGGGGCTGGCTTCCGTCACAGCTTCCTCCAAAAAGAACATTGAAGTCACCAGCCTCATGGCAACCAAAGCCCACGCCCTCTCCCATCTTTGCGGCATTCTGGACATCCCCCGGGAAAACGTCCTTGCTCTTGGGGACAGGGATAACGACCTGCCCATGCTGGAATTTGCCGGCACCGGCGTTGCCATGGAAAACGGCGAAGACCATATCAAAAAAGTCGCTGATTTCGTCACCAAAAGCTGTGATGATTTTGGCGCAGCCATTGTATTAGAACAGATTATCGAAAAAGGAGAACTTTCATGAGCATTTTGAATGTAGAAAAACTGAGCCACGGCTTCGGCGACAGAGCCATTTTCACAGACGTTTCTTTCCGCCTGCTCAAAGGGGAACATGTTGGCTTTGTAGGCGCCAACGGCGAAGGGAAATCCACATTTATGAATATCATCACCGGCAAACTTATGCCCGACGAAGGGAAGATCGAATGGTCTAAGAACGTCCGCGTTGGCTATTTGGATCAGCACGCCGTACTGGAAAAAGGTCAGACCATCCGTGATGTCCTCCAGTCTGCCTTTGCCTTCCTCTTCGATCTGGAAGCCCAGATGAACGGCTATTATGCGGAAATGGCAGAAGCCGACGAAGAACGGATGAATTTCCTGATGGAAGAAACAGGCAGTATCCAAGAACTGCTGGAACACCATGACTTCTATATCATTGATTCCAAAGTGGAAGAAATCGGTCGCGCATTGGGTCTGACAGACATCGGTCTGGACAAAGATGTCACAGAGCTTTCCGGCGGTCAGCGTACCAAAGTCCTCATGGGTAAACTGTTGTTAGAAAAACCGGACATCCTCCTGCTGGACGAACCGACCAACTATCTGGATGAAAACCACATCGAATGGCTGAAACGGTATCTCATTGACTACGAAAACGCCTTCATCCTCATTTCCCACGACATTCCCTTCCTCAACAGTGTAGTAAACCTCATTTACCATGTGGAAAACGCGGAACTGAACCGGTATGTAGGCAACTACGAAAAATTCCAGGAAGTCTATGAAATGAAAAAAGCCCAGCTGGAAGCGGCTTACCGGAAACAGCAGCAGGAAATTGAAGACCTGAAAGACTTCGTTGCTAGAAACAAAGCCCGTGTTGCCACCAGAAACATGGCAATGAGCCGCCAGAAAAAACTGGATAAAATGGATGTCATCGAACTGGCAAAGGAAAAACCCAAGCCGGAATTCAATTTCAAAGAAGCTCGTGCTTCCGGCAGATATATTTTCCAGACAGAGGACCTTGTCATTGGTTATGACAAGCCTCTTTCCCGCCCTCTGACCCTTTCCATGGAACGTGGACAGAAAATCGCGCTGGTAGGTGCCAACGGTATCGGGAAAACCACACTGCTCAAATCCATCATTGGAGAAATCCCTCCCATCAGCGGCAAAACCACACTGGGAGATTATCTCTATCCCGGTTATTTTGAGCAGGAAAAGAAATATACCGATAATGTGACCTGCATCGACGAAATCTGGAAGGAATTCCCCTCCTACACCCAGTATGAAGTACGTTCCGCACTGGCAAAATGCGGCTTGACCACCAAGCACATTGAAAGCATGGTGAAAGTCCTCAGCGGCGGCGAACAGGCAAAAGTCCGTCTGTGCAAACTCATCAACAACGAAACAAACGTATTGCTGCTGGACGAACCTACCAACCACTTAGACGTGGACGCAAAAGAAGAACTGAAACGTGCTCTCAAAGCATACAAAGGCAGTATTCTGCTGATCTGCCACGAACCGGAATTTTATCAGGACGTAGTGACAGAAGTCTGGAACTGCGAAGACTGGACAACGGTTCAGCTTTAATAGAAATTCTTTACTCCCTTGAAAAACTAAATTTTTTCAAGGGCGCGGAAGGGCTTGGGGAACAAAGGGGTCAACACATTTGCTTCGCAAATGCCAGCCATAAATGGCTGTCCGCATCTCTTGCGGTGTGGGATTCCCCAACTGGAATCCGCAGTCGGAATTCACTTCTGACGAGGAAAAGCCAAAATTTCAAGGCTTTTAGCCGATGGAACTTTGGCTTTATACTTCTGTCTACTCGTCAAAGTCTTGAATGAAATGAGACTTTGACGACAGGGTGTCGACTTTTTCGACACCCTGAAGCCCCTTTCCAATTTCTTGGAAAGGGGTTTTTGTTATATAGAAAACCTTTTACATACTTTTTTTCAGAATTTCCATAATTTCATCTTCTGTCAGCACTTTATAACCGCCATCCAGAATGAAAGTACCTTTGACAATGCCGGGCAGCATGTCTTCTGTGACACCCAGTTTACGGATGTTCATGACCAGATCCAGTTCCTTCATCCAGCTTTCCATAGCTTTCAGACCTTCATCAGCGATTGCTTCATCGGTTTTGCCTTCTGGATTCACATTCCATACGTTCATGGCAAAACGTTTGAATTTCTGCAAACCATAAGGGCAGATAGCACGATAATAAGGAATGGAAACAGCGGACAATGTCATGCCATGAGTCGCATCTGTATAAGCGCCAATGGATTGTCCAATCATGTGCACCATCCAGTCGGTGGTTTTGCCCTTATCCAGCAGTGTATTCAACGCCCAAGTTGCTGTCCACATGATATTACTGCGGGCTTCGTAGTTTTCCGGATCTTTGACTGCAATGCGGCTGCTGTGAATCAAAGACCGCATCAGACCTTCGGCAATATAATCGGTAGTGTTGTCGTCATCGCCGGAGAAATACTGTTCTGTGATATGGTTCATAATATCGTAAATGCCGGACACCATCTGACGTTTGGGCAATGTATAAGTCAGTTTTGGATTCATGATAGAAAACTTGGGAAATACATTTTCTCCAAAAACATGACCGATTTTCAATTTCTGCTCATGGTTGGTGATAACAGAACCGCCGTTCATTTCAGAACCAGTTCCCACCATTGTCAGCACACATCCCACAGGAATGATGCGGTTATCCACATCTTCCATCCGCAGATAATACTTATCCCAAGGATCTTCTTCACACCATGTGGAAACGGAAACAGCTTTTGCGTAGTCGCAAACAGAACCGCCGCCCACAGCCAGAAGCAGGTCTACGTCATTTTCTTTTGCTTTTTGACAGCCGTCGTATACTTTTTCAATTGTGGGATTGGGCATGACGCCGCCGTCTTCCACAATGGTTTTTCCGCATGCAATGAGGATTTCAATGATCTGGTCATAGAGTCCGCTTTTTTTGATGGAACCGCCGCCATAGATCAGCTGTACGGTATCGCCGTATTTCTGCAATTCCGCTTCCAGATTCTGCAAAGCATCTTCCCCAAAATACAGCTTTGTTGGATTAGCATAATAGAAATTTCCTAACATCTTTCTGTCCCTCCTTATTTCTCTACATTTCCGATAACTTTTGCAGGCACACCGCCTACAATGGTATTTGCCGCCACATCTTTGGAAACCACTGCGCCTGCCGCTACAATGGCACCATCACCAATGGTCACTCCTGGCAGAACGGTTGCGTTGGCACCGATCCACACATTTTTTCCGATATGGATAGCAGCAGGATGCATATTGCCTCTTTTTTCTGGATTTTTGTCATGGTTCAGTGTTGCCAGAACCACGTTATGTCCTAACAGGGTACCATCGCCGATGGTGATGCCGCCCTGATCCTGCATTCTACATCCGCTGTTGAAAAATACGTTTTTCCCAATGGTCAGATTCTTCCCGCAGTCTGTATAGAAAGGCGGAAAGACTGCAAAATTTTCCCCAACGGTTTTACCTATCAATTTGCAGAACAATTCTGTGATTTCTTCCGGCGTATGGTAAGCATTGTTGAGCTTTGCTGTGATTTTCAAGGCTTCCTGTGCCAGCACATGCATGCATTGATGCACGTCGGAACCAGCCACGACTTCTTTGCCACTGTCCATAACTGCCAGAAATGCTTCCAGTGACAAAGGCATATTTTCCAGAGAGCTGCCGAAAGCAAAGAGTTCTTTCCGCAGGGCTTCAGACTGATTTTGCAGGTCATAGGCTTTAAAAATCCCCATGTTTTCCAGTCCCAAATACTGAATAAAGGAATTTTCGTAAGCATAAATGGCGCCGTCGTATACGCTGTCGCTTCCGGAAGACAGGAACAATGCGGCTTTTCTCAATTTCTTGGGTTTATCCAGCGCATAAATCCGATTGATGGCACACTGTAACTGTCCACTAAATCCATGATAATACACTGGGGACGCCAATACAACCATTTCCGTTTCCTGCAATAAAGGATAAATTTCCTGCATGTCATCCTGCTGGATGCAGGCACCATTTCCTTTTGTATGACAGTATTCACAAGCCAAACAGCCATTGATGTTCTTTTCGCAAACAGAAATCACATCCACATGATGGCCCTGCTGTTTTGTCCCATCCAAAAAGGCTTCAATCATAAAGGCCGTATTCCCGTGTTTCCGCGGGCTGCCGTTCAATACCAAAATATTCATTGCTTATTCCACTCCCATCTGAAAAGTTACTTCCACTGCCTACGGCTTCCACTAAACCGGCAGGGTCATCCACCTTGCCCAAAGGCGTATAGCCATAGCTTGTGGCAAAATCTTCATAAAACAGCACCAAACAGTCTGAACCATAAAGCATCAGATCGCCTGTATGAATCTGTCCCGGATATACCCGCGCTGTGGGCAGGGATTGAGAAAGATAAGTATATTTTTCATTTCCGTTGAGTTCTTCCATAGAAACTGTCATGGGCAACAGATTTTTCAGAGATTTTGTCGTTTCATTCTCATAAAGGGAAACGTTATAAGTTTTCTGTCCGATCACAATCTGCATCTTTTCCATCTGCACTTCCTCCTCCAAAACCGTTTGTTCCTGCACTTCTGCCGTTGTCCTTTCATCTGGAATATTCATGGAAATCCACAGACTAGGCACCAGGGCACACATCAAAATAGCCGTAAAACAAAATACTTTTATGGTTCGCTTTCTTTTCATAGATTTTCCCCCATTCATCGTACTTTTTGCAGCCTGCACTTCCTTAGCATCATTATATCCGCTTCCAGTTCAAAGAACAAATACTTATATCAAATACATTGTTATGCTTTTCAGGCATGGAAAAACGTGTTATAATTCCAAGTAAAAAAAGGAGGTCTTGCCCATGGAACTTCGTGTACTGCAATATTTTCTCACCGTTGCCAGAGAACAGAGCATTTCTGCCGCCGCTCAAGCGCTCCATTTGTCCCAGCCCACACTTTCACGACAGCTGAAAGAAATGGAAGAAGAATTGGGAAAAACATTATTCCTGTGAGGCAATCGAAAAATCACTCTCACAAAAGAAGGGATGATCCTGCGGAAACGTGCCCAGGAAGTTATGGAGCTGCTGGAAAAAGCGCAGGAGGAAATCGCCTGTTCCACAGAAATCATTGCGGGCAACATCCACATAGGTGCCGGGGAAACAGAAGGCATCCGCCCTTTGATTCAAGCCGCCCATTCCCTGCAAAAACAATACCCGTTGGTACATTTCCACGTTGTCAGCGGCGACAAGACTACCGTTCTGGAAGAACTGGATCATGGGCTCATTGACTTTGCCCTGATATTCGGGGAAATCGATACATCCCGCTATGATTTTCTCCCCCTTCCCGCAGTGGACGCTTTCGGCGTACTGATGCCCAAAGATGCACCTCTTGCCCAAAAAGCAGTCATCGCCCCACAAGATCTTCTGCCCTATCCCCTCATCACTTCCAGACAGATGCTCCGGGACGATCATCTGGCGCATATCTTCGGAAATGATGCCAAAAATCTCACCATTGCTGGCACTTATAACCTGCTGTTCAATGGCTCCATCATGGTGGAAGAAGGCATGGGATACGCCATCTGTTTTGACAATATCATTCACATTAGCGAGGACAGTCCTCTTTGTTTCCGCCCTCTTTCCGTGCAGGTTTCGCCGCAAATGCAGCTGATCTGGAAAAAATATCAGACATTTACAAAGGCTTCACAAAAATTTCTGGAAACCCTGCGGACATTTCTGTCACAATGATCCTATCAGTCTCGCAGAATTTACAAGCCCTATGATAGAATACAAAGCAAAGGAGGCTACACTATGAACAGAAACTATGATCTGCCTACCCCTATCATTGATGGAAAAGAAGCAGAAGCACTGGATGTACTGACGAAGAAATACCTTCAACTGATGGAGCCGAGCAAAATTGCCAAAATAGGAACAAAAGCCAGTCAGCTGATACCGGAAAAAATGAAAAAAATGGGAAAAGATATTGGTCTTACCATATCTGAACAGGAATTATATTCTCAAATAATGACTTTATTAGGCAGTGGATTTCATACTCTTGAAGAACATGCTGTCAAGTATCTCATCAGCGAAAAACAGATCATCAAAAAAGTCAATCAAAATACTGATTTTGAAATCTGTCAATTAAACGAAATCTGTTTCTTGCGAAGCTATGACGTAGCAAAATCCGTTAATGCATATAAAAATCAGGATATCCTTGCCGCTACACTAGAAGGCGGCGGAACAGGTGCCTTAGGATTTGCAGGACTTCCCCTTAACATTGCACTGAGCACTTTCCTATATTTCCGTGCAGTACAGTCCATTGCCATGTTTTATGGGTATGATGTGAAAAATGACAGTGCTGAAATGGTCATCGCGAGCGAGGTATTCACCAACGCGTTAAGCCCCAAAACAAGTGATGCCAACAACGAAATGACAAACATCATTGCCAAAATCATGTTAATGAGCCAAGCCACAGCCATAAAGCAAACAGCGAAAAAAACATGGACTTATATGATAGAAAAAGGTGGAATTCCATTATTGTTGGCACAAATGAGAGCATTGGCAAACAAATCCGCCCAAAAAGCACTGCAAAATGCAGGTCAAAAAGGATTGGAAAACAGCGTCTTTAAAGAAACCTTTGAGCAAGTCGGACGAAAACTGACGTTAAAAAATATTGGAAAAGCCGTTCCAATCGCTTCTGCAGTGGTGGGCGCATTGATGGATACTGCACAGATGAAACAAGTGCTTACATTCGCTGATTTATTCTATCAGAAAAGGTTTATTCTTGAAAAAGAAAGTCGGATTGCCAATCTAATGGACAACAAAAAACTTTTCTCTGATGATGTAATCGATATCGAATTTACAGAAAAATGATGTTGCTTCTGGCAAATAGGAATACTTGCTAAAATCATCTAAAAAAGCACTAAAAAAGGCCTTCTGATAAACAGAAAGCCTTTTTCTTTTCTAATTATTTTTTGAAAGGTTTGTATTCCACATCCAGACCGAAATGTTTGGGGCCGAAGCATGCCAGACCTTCTGGTGTTGTCCAGATTTCAGGAGAAGGCAGTGCAAGAACTGTCATTTTCTGACCAATACCGAAATTGGGAGATGTGAGAGGATTGCCGTCTTCGCCGATCATGCAGATCAGATCAGGTGCAACCACATCCACTTCACCATTGCGGTAAGAAATGATATTTTCATTCTTCAGCCAGATTTTATACTGTTCACCAGCGTATTCTCCTTCACCTGCCAGATGGATTTCACCAAAGTTAAAACCATCTCTTGTTTCCCAAGGGAAATCTGTGACTGCACCTTTGAACAGGATTTTACCTTCTTTTGCATCAGCAATGGCCTGTGCCACATCTGCGCCTTTTTCTTTTGTTTCTCTCAGGATCTGACCGATTTCCTGTGCGTAAGTGATCATATCGGGAATCAGAGATTCTTTGATGACTTTGCCCACGTTCGCATGGTCTGCGACACCAACCATGTTGTCGCTGGCAACAGCAATGGCTCTGACGATATCTTCCGCTCTCAGGTCATTCTGTACGTTCTGGATAACGATCTTTTCACCGAAACGAGTAGCTACACCCATAGGATAAATGGGTACGCCTTTCACATAGTATGTAGAATGCTGCAATTCAGGCACAGATCTGCCGGCAGGGTCAGCATCCAGCAGAGGCACGCCTTTTTCCAGCGCCGCATGAAGAGCTTCCGCTGTGTTTGCGCCGCCCAGTTCTGTGGAACCTACGGCATAGATTTTTTTGCCCAATGCTTCTTCCAGGGCTTCCATTGCCAGAACAGAGGGAACCACTTCGGAAACTTCCAAATCTTTGAATTTGGGGTTCAAACCTGTTGCAGAAGGTGCGCCGCAGCCATAAGGTGTTACCACATATTCATCATCGGGCAGTTCATCCAGACTGATGAGCTGAAGCACTTCGTCATTGTCAAAATGCTTCTGCATCATTGCCAGACCTTCTTCCAGCGGGCCGCCGCCGCCAGTGCCCAGTACGGCACAGCCGTACAAAATATCTATCATATCCTGTTTTTTCAATTCTCTCATGTTACTACATCCTTTCTTTTTTTACTGTTCACAAATGCCGTCTCTTGAAGTGGAAGGCATGAATTTTTCTAAAATGAGATAAACGATTCCGCCGATGATAATACCGGAGAATTCAACTTTCACAAGGAAATATGCACAAAGTGCGCCAATGAACCAGGAAATTACACCGCACCAGTTCACGCCATCCACAGGTCTGAAATTCTGTTTTTTGCCCTTGCCTACAATCCAGTAATCGGCAATGATGACGCCGCCAATGGGGCAAACCACATAAGAAAGCAGGCTCAGCACCCCTTCAATATGGGACAGTACACCAATGTTACACAGTACGATCCCCAGAATACCAGCAATAAGGGTAGCTTCCCGTCTTTTATTATCTTTCAGATTGAACGCCATAACGATGTTCAGTCCTCCGCTGTAAGCATTGGTGGAGTTGGTTGTCCAGGTGGAAATAATCATAGCTGCAATGCCGAAGAGAGGCAGTCCAACGTCAATCAATACCATGCTGATGTCATATTCCCCGGAAATCTTTGTCAGCAGGATACCCATAATCAGTGTAATAACACCCATAGGGAATACACCGTAGAATACAGATTTCACTGTATCTTTTCTGCTCTTCTGGAATCTGGTATAGTCCGCTGCATTAATGGTTCCCACTGCTGTAAAGTTAAAGGACAATGCTACACCGCCCATAAAACTCATGGTCTGCACAGTTTCTGTTTCCAGACCCTGTCTGCCGTAAATCTTGAATGCCAGATACAAACCAAAAAGCATAATAATCATCAACAGTGGAATGGAAATCTTGTCCAATTTTTCCAGTGCTGTCATACCGAAAACAGCTGTTAACAGCATAATGAGACCCCAAACGGTATTGGATACCACAACGGGAACGTGAATCCCTGTCATTGCCTGCAAACCATTGGTAAAAGCTTCCCCACAGACACCATTTTGGATACCAAACCAGCCAATCAAATTCACGGCAAAAATGATGCTGACAATAAATCTTGCACCTTTTTTCCCGAAACCGGCTTCACATGCTGTGCAGGAAGGAACGCCAAGGTCACAGCCCATCATACCTGTGATAACCATACCGATGACAACCACCAAATAGCCCAAAGAGCCGGAAATGATGGCTGGCCAGATTGGCATAGCCTCTGCCAACATTGCACCCAGCAAAAACGCTGGTACGCAGACACAGATACCTGCCTGTACAAATGCCAGGGAAATCCAGTCTTTTCTTTCGTCAGCGGAAATCGCCTGCAATGCTGTGGTCTCTTTTTTATTTTCTTTTGTTAATTTGTCTTTTGTTATTTTTTCTTTTTCCATAGCCCTCTTTTGTCTAATTCCTTTCTTTGTTTTTCTATATGTTATCATGTTCTCATTCATTTGACTTTGTGCACGCAGGAAAAAACGACATATATTCTTTATGCACATGCACAAAAAAGGTTGTTCCTCTTGCTGTTACATAGTATAATAACAGAAGATTTTTGTGCAAGGAGTATTTTTTATGAGTATTACCATTCGAGATTGTCTGAACCTGCCCTCTTTCAGTTTTGGAAATGTTGTGGCAGGCAAAAACGGACTGGATAAAATCGTATCCTCCGTTTCCGTCATGGAGTTTTTCTCCCTTTCCGACTTTGATGTATTCACACCAAACGAATTGATTATTTCCGCTTTCTATGCCATCAAAGACGATGTGGAAAAGCAGTGTGAAGCCTTGAAAGAACTGGCGGACACCGGTGCCATCGCACTGGTATTATTTTACGTGGGTGCCGTTATACCGGAAATTGATGAAAAAGTCATCAATCTGGCGGATAAGCTGGAACTGCCTCTCATTGAGCTGCGTTCCGAAAATTATTCCATCAAATACAGCGACATCATCACCGATGTGATGACTGCCATCATACAAGACCAAAACGCCTCTCAGGACTTTATCGACACCACCAAAAAACGGCTGGAACAGCTGCCCTTTGAAGTCCGCACCATGGAAAACCTGCTGAACATCATTTCCAACCATTATAAATGCAATCTGCTGCTGACTGGCGCTTCACAACTTTATTTCCAGTCACAATATCGCCCCACCTATATCAGCGGCGATTCTGACTTTTTTTATGAGCAATTTCATAATGCGTCCACAGGCTATTGGGAGAAAACGTTGATGGTACAGGACAAGACGGTACATATCTACAAAATGGACTTTTCTTACGCCTCCAACATCCGCATGACAATGTATGCTTCCTGTCACAACACGGTTTTGGACGAAAATATCCTGCACAACATGTGTAACTGTACTCTCTTTTTCTCTACCCTCTGGGGATACTCTCTGGATTTGTCATCGCCGGAAACACTGCTTTCTCTGATCTTCAAAACAGAAACCGGTGCCGCAAACCGTTATCTTAATGCGGCAGGCATCTCCTTTTCCCGCATTGCCAACCTTATCATCGTTTCTCCCGGCGGCGGCGATATCCAGAAACTGAAGGCACACCTGCTGGCATTTTTCTATGATTACAAAAAGTACTTTCTGGAAGATATCATTGATAACCAGATTGTCATTCTTTCGGCTTTTGACCTGACAAACAGCATGGATGCTGCGCTTTTTGAGGAATTGTGGCGTTATACAGATAAATTCGATCCCAAAGCCACATTCTTTATGAATGAAGGCAGCAAAGACATTGCCGCTTTGAAAAGAACCTATATGGATTTCCGCAAAAGCCTGCCAGCCTTATACAAAATCTTCCAAAACCGCAGAAACTGGGATACCCATGACATCATGCTCTCTCAGGAAATCATCGCACTGGCGGAAACGGAAAACAAACGTACCAAATATCTTTCCAATCTGGCTGAAATACTGAAGCAGGACAGTGACGACCTGCTGACCACATTAGGAGTCTATATGATCGACTGTGACAGCAAACTGAATCTCACTGCCCAGACCCTTTTCCTCCATCGAAATACCGTCACATACCGCCTAAACAAAGTCCGGCAGCTAACCAATACCAACTTTACGCTGATGCCTGCCGCCTATGACTTTTATATGGCTTTGGCATTATGGCGGTATCAGAAAATGGATGGCTGACAAAGAAGAAAACACCTCAAGTTCCCCAATGAAAGGAAATCGTGAGGTGTTTTCTTTTCGCTCAATTTATGTAGTTTTACCGCAGAGGAAATTTCCTTGCCGCTTCCTGAATACCGTCTGCAATTGCCTGTGCCACCTGATTCTGATAAGCAGGATTGGAAATCTTCAAAGCATCCCCTGTATTGGTAATGAAAACCACTTCCACAATGGCTGACGGAACTGTGGTACGATTCAATATCAACAAATCTGTCCGCAGTTTTACACCACGGTTCGTATTGCCAGTGCTGGAAATCATGCTCGCCTGCAAGATTTCTGCCAGCTGTTTGCTGGTTAACCTGGAACTGCTGTCATTGGCATGAACCTGATACAGTGTTTCTGTACCGTTGGCTGTTTCCTGGCCGGAATTGATATGAATGGAAACCATCAAATCGGCAATGTCATTTGCTATTTTCGCTCTCGTGCTGTTTTCCGGGTAAACGTCCCTATCTCTGGTCATATAAACCTTGATGCCGCTGCCTCGTAATTCCTGCTCGATCTTCTGGGCAATTGTCAAGGTCAGATTCTTTTCCTGCATACCATTTCCGCTGGTACCTGGGTCTTTTCCGCCATGTCCCGCATCCAACAGCAAGACTTTGTCATAGACTTCTTTGGGATTTTTCACACGGATGGCATAGCTGTCCCCTTCATCAGTCACTTCATATGCGCTGATGCAGTTCTGCTTGAAACGGAATGTGGTGCTGCCGCCTTTTGTGGACACTTCGATATTTTCCACCACAGTTCCTTTCACGTCATATGTGCCATAACCGTAAAGTTTTTCATAATCTCCTGGCAATGTCACATCAAAATATCCATCCAGATAGTGATCTTCAAACTTGACGCTTCCCATATCTATTTTATCTTTTTTGTCCAGATAAAGCACATTGGCATTTTTATCGTAACGCATGTTTTTCAAAGTCGTCGGATAGATTTCCAGAATCAGGTTCTGGTTTTCTTCCCGATAGCTGTACTGCACCAAATCGTCTACACGAAATACCATTTCCACTGTATTCCCCTTGGATGTATCCACTTTTCCATCCAAAACATACTGAAGTTCATCCGTATTGATTTTGTCCTTCAAATTGGACTGGCAATTGGGGATGGTCACAACAATCTTCTGAGGGTCAGCCGTCATGGCAACGCTGGCTCCAAAAGAGCCTGTCCCTCCGATGGTGATGATGTCTTTATTCTGGCTGTGGACAGCGGAAATCTTATCCACCGTTGTTTTGCCGAAAGAAATGGTGATATTTTTCTTGTCTGCACTCTGTTTTACTTCATAGTCCTTTTTCCCACTCAGGTCAAATACCACACGCGTAAAGGAATCGCCATTATTTTCATGGGTTGCTGTGCGAATTCCTGTGACGATATCGCTGTTTGTTTTTGTGATTTCACCGGGAAGGCTGCTTTTTGCGCCATAAAAATCCAAAACGATCTTCTGGTCATCCACAAAAGTTTTTTCATACCGTCCCATTGGCCCATCGGCTTGAATGGTAAATGTCTGGTCTGCATCTTTTGCAGATGGTGTCTGGATACCCGTCAATGTGCCTGCCGTTGTCTGTCCGCTTTCCGGTTTTGTTGGTTCTTCTTTCGCATCCGTATCGTCGCTGTTGATGATAACCGTTCTGTTGGGGTCATCCCATTTGATGTTCAAATGCAAAGCATCTGCCAATGCACGCACAGGCAGCATGGTTCTGTCATTGACGATGGTCGCCGGAACATCCATGGTAAATTCCTTCCCATTTTCATATCCCGCTTTGCTGTCTACGGTAAAAACAATGATGTCACTTCCCCGCATGACATAAATCTGTTTTGCCGCTTCGTTCCAAGTGACTTCACATCCCAGCTCCTGGGCAATCTGCCGCATGGGAAGCATGGTTCTGCCGTCAATAATGACCGCAGGCATGTCCTTTGGAACCATCGCTTTTCCATCAATACTGATTTTGACTTCCTTTGCCGCATAGGCATGGTGCTTGCCGTTATAAAACAAGTCCATCTTGACTTGTTCACCATAAACCGTTGTTGCGCTAAATAACCCCAGCGCAAGGGTTGTAAACAGAAGTTTTTTCCAATTCATTGTCGCACATCCTTTGCTTTTTCCTGCATTTTCATAAATGCCCTATCTGCATTTTACCATCTTCCAGACACAGAAAAAACAAAAATGAAAATTGTTAAGAATATCTTAAGGGGATGAATGTTCCAGAACGAATTATCTAAAACCAAACACGACCATGTATCCCTGACAAATGCTGAATTTATCACGTTTTTAGTACTAAGTCAAATCACAAGAATTTTAATGCCACTATTCAATACTTGTGCAATGGTGGCAAATCGGTGGCAAAGTAAATGGTCTTTTGGTATAGCCGTAAATCTATCCACATAATACTAAGGAGGTACTTTATTATGAAGAAAATCGCCGGTTTATACCAGAGTTATATTAGAGAAAGAAATGATGAAATACAGGAAATTTCAACAGGAGGAGAAAAGATGGAAAAACTTACTACATTTTTGAAAGAGAAGCTGAACGCTGATGATTATTTCACGGCAGAAGAATTACTGAATGAGCTGGTAGCCGAAACCGAAGAAAAGGGCTTTACTGCTGGTTGTAAGTACACAAGTGGTCTTGCAAAAGAACTTTTCACAGAATAAAAAATAAGGGGCGGATATACCGCCCCGTTTTCTTTACCGTTTGGTCAGCACCGCAATACTGCCTTTACTGGTCACTTCATACCCCAGCACATCCGCAATATCTCTGATCTTGATATAGTTTGTGCCGTCCTTCAAAATCCGTTCCACGGTATATTCCTTACCGTTCACAATCAACTTCGCCTGTTCCACTTTGCTGCTCACCTCATACCTCAGCACATCGGCAATGTCCCGAATTTTAATATAGTTTGTACCGTCCTTCAGGATACGGTCTACGACAAACTCTCTGCCGTCAATGATCAATTTCGCCTGTTCCACCATTTCAGAATCCTCCTCTTGCACTGTGTAATCGATGTCTTTCAAAATCAGCCAATGCGTAAAGCTTGCCTTGCTCAGCTTATTCCTCCGGCAGCCATAAGCACTGCCATCCTCGGCAATATATTCCCCGTTTCCGATATAAATGCCGATATGTCCTTTCTGCCACACAGCCGCCCCGATCGGTGCTTTTTTGATTGTAGAAATGGGATGAACTTCCAAAGCCGTGTCATGGTATCCCTGAGAATTGCGGATGATGCCCGTTGCCCAGCTGATGAGCCCGGAACAGTCACAACAGATTTTTCCCACCTTGTTTTTGTCGCTGTCCCAAACCAAAGCACCATAGAGGGCTTTCAGTTCATTGTACTTCGCCAGTGTCATAACAGTTCCCTTCATGCCGAATACATAAGGCACACCCAGCTTTGACTTTGCAAACGCTACCAGTTCTGCCGCCGTTACTTTAGCCATCAATAGCCACCCCTTCGCTAATTTCCTGTACCAAAAAGCAGTTTTCCACATAAGCCGCTACTTGTTCATTTTTTGCCAGCATTTCCCGCATCTGTTCCAGCGCTTCATCCACCCAACCGGAAAACGTATCAAAAGAAATCACCGCTGCCACTGCTGGAAAACGTTGCACAAACAAATCGTAAACCTGCCGCAGTTTCAGCTGTCCGGTGCCGCCGCCCAGTTCTTTTTCCGCTTCAGTCACCGCATACAGCAGCCATTCCTTGATTTTGGCAATCTGTTCTTTGGTAGGCAGCTTGAAAAAGTGATACAGCATAAATCCCACTGCCACCGCTACGCCTACACCAGCAATGAGCAAGTACCAGTTTTCCACCAAAAATTTCACAACATCATTCATACTTCAGACCTCCTTATTCGTCCAAACTTCTTCCTGTTCCACACCATTCTTTTCCCGCAGATACGCCACTTTTTCCTCCTCTTTTGTTTCCTTAAAGGACTTGATACAATAGGTAATGACCGTACCGATGATGGTCGTCACCACTGTCATGGACAGATTTTCTGCAATTTCCGTTCTACCTAAAAAAGCCAGCAAATAGGATAACTG
>ULVY01028083.1_pt1 | contig 21259 bp, 20 predicted proteins | sample 1959861 | NCBI WGS metagenome assembly ULVY01 (sample SAMEA4835798, study PRJEB28245) | human gut metagenome | biome: gut microbiome; material: fecal sample | place: Denmark | collected 2008
ACCTGCTTACAGGCATGACACTGCATACACGGTTCTTTCCCACCTTCTTCACATAAAAGAGTCATGGCAAAGGCATCCGCCAGTGTTTTCTTTCCCATTCCCTCTTCACCGCTTAAAATATAAGCGTGAGAAACTTTTCCCGTTGCTGCCGCGTTTAGAAAATGCTCTTTGATCTGCTCATGTCCCAAGATGTCTTTCAATGTAAGCATATGGCCACCTCCCCGGGTATCTTTGCCAGATTGTTTGTACTTTTTTCTTCACAATCTTACCTTTATGATAACATAATTACTTTTTTCTGTATACACTTTTTCCAGGGCACTAATGCGTCCATACACGTTCCTGATACTCCGATGGGGCGATTCCCACTAACTTCTTAAACTGGGCGCTGAAATAAGCAGTATCCGAATACCCCACCGCATCTGCTACTTCATATACCTTCAATTTTCCCTCTTTTAACAGTTCCATTGCCACTTTCATGCGGTAATAAGAAAGATAGGTGGTAAATGTGTAATCCGTTTCTTTTTTGAAAACACGGCTTAAATAGCCTTCGCTGATCTGCAGCTGCTCCGCTACCGTACTGATATTTATATCCTCTCTATAATGTTCACGGATGTGCCTGATGGCCTGCTCTACATACTTATTTTTCGCTTTTCTATCTGCATTAAACCGGAAAATAAGTGTTGCTTCCTCTTCCCCTTTACGGATCCTGTCTCCCTCTTCTAACTGGGAAATGATACGGGTCACTGACTGCTCCAGATCCCCGTCTTTTAGCGGCTTTAACAGGTAATCACTGACTCCCAGTTTAACCGCACTCTGGGCATATTTAAAATCACCGTAAGCTGTCAGGATAATGAATTTCGCCCGGTTTCCCTCACTTCGCAGCATCTCGATCATTTCCACACCATCCATACGGGGCATTTTCAGATCTGTAACAATGATATCCGGTGAAAGGCGCCTGATCACATCTGCACCTTCTTCCCCATTAGACGCTTCTCCTGCGATCATACAGTTTAACGCTTCCCAGTTAATGGTAAATATAATGCCTTTTCTGACAATTTCTTCGTCTTCTACTACTACCACCTTATACATCGTCCCCCTCCTTTCTGACCGGAAGCTTTAAAGTGACAGTTGTTCCATCTTCTGTCACTTCCGCTTTCAGGCCATATTCATCCCCATAATATAGTTTTAATATCCTCATAATGTTATAAAGTCCCAGATGCCCCTCTCTTTTCTCCGGTTCCGGACTGTTGATCCATGCCAGGATCTCCGGACTCATACCCCGGCCGTCATCGGTAATTGAAATATTTAAAGTGTCCCCTTCTCTGCCTGCATAGATACAGATATATCCATTTTCACAGCCCTCCAGACCGTGGATGATCGCATTTTCAACCAAAGGCTGCAGGATCATTTTCGGCACCAGACATTCTTCCAGCTGGTCCGGTATCTCTTTTTCACATAAAAACTCACCGGTAAAGCGGATCTTCTGCACCTGCACATAACTGTCAATGGTCTCCAGTTCCTCCCTTAAAGGAATAAAAGGCTTACTTGAAATACTTTTTCTAAGTATGATGGCCAGATTCTCTGCCAGCACAGCGATCCGGGGCACCTGGCGTATCCGGGCTTCCCATTTGATCGTATCCAGCGTATTATAAAGAAAATGAGGATTCAGCTGGGTCTGATATAATTTTAATGTAGTTTCGTTTAAATCCTTCTGCCTCTGTACCTTATCTTCCAGATACCGCCCCAGATCCTCAGTCATCTGATTAAAGCTGCGGGTCAGACGCCCCATTTCATCATTGGACTGTGTATGGATACGGATCGTCAGATCTCCCTTTTTCACCTTTTCCATCGCTTCGTCTAATGTCTGCACCGGACGGGCAATACTGCCTGTAAGCACGCCTGAAACAGCCAGGCATAAAAACAGCCCCAATGCCGACAAACACAGGCTGACCGTCCACATAGTCCTGACAGCTGGCTGACTCATAGGTGCCTGACGGCACAACAGAAAATAAAAACCATTTTCCAGCATTTTTTCAATCCAATCACCTGACTGAGACTGGTTTTTGTCCTGTCCAAAGCAATAAACCGTCCGCTTATGAGTATCCAAAAGCAAAAGCACATCTCCTGTGGAAACTTCTGCCCCTAAAAGATCGTCCAGATTTTCCCTGGTAAAGTCAAAAACAATATATCCTGTTTTTGCACCGCCTTCGGTATATAGCGGTCTTGCTCCCTGAAGCAGGATATCTTTATCTGTGATAGAAAGATCCGGATCCGTCCTGTAATATACAATATCATCTGCCTTTGAAGCCTTTCTTAAAATCCCCCAGAATACCGGCAGGGCTTTTTCCTTTCTTTCTGTATCCGTTGTATAACGCAGATGTCCCCCTGCATCGTAAATGGAAAACTGGGCATAGCCGGAAGTTTCCTGGGTTGCCTGATACAGTAAAAGATACATTTCCCTTTCATGATCTGTCTCACTCTTCTCGATCATGGTGCAGGCTGCTTTTTTATCTGTGGCAATGGCATCACAGGCTTCCTCACATTTCTCAAAAACTGCCTCCAGTCTGGCTTCTGCCTTTGTGATCTGAGTCCGCCCTTCCTCTAAATTCTGCCGGCCAAGAGATGCCGTAAACAACCGGATCATAACTACACTGGAGCATAATAATGGCACCAGAGCCGTCAGCAGACAGGCAAGAAAGATTTTTTTGTGAAATGAAAGTTTATTGAATATTTTCATCTGCTTCTCTGTCCTTTTTCTGTTGCTGTTCATCTGCTGTATTGCCCTTTTCTTCCATAATGATCTTCCAGACATTTAAAACTTCCTGCTGCCTGGAAAATCTCTGGATCAGCTCTTCACCAGGTATATCTTTCTCTCCATCAGAATCATCTGCAGGCTGCCGTAAAAGCTGGGTACGTAAAAGCCACTTTACATCCTCACAAGTTGTATAAGTTACAAATTCCTCTGCGGCAGCTGTGTTGCGGGTTCCTTTCCGGATAGCTGTCCCATCTTCGAAAAGGTGTTCCCCCTCCTGAGGATAAATGTAATCTACATCCTGACCTGCAGCCGAAAGCGCTTTAGCCGCCTCTTCTGATGCAACACCAATGGAATAACGGCCGTCAGAAATCCCCTGCTCTGCTTCTTTAAAAGTTGCCGGTATCTGATCCTGCATGTTTTCTGCTAAAAGATCCAGAAACTCTTCTTTTTCACTGTTTTTTGCCGCCTCTGCCAAAACAGCCGCAGCCATGTCTGACTTAAGGGGATCCGGCATAGCTACACGTCCTTCCCATCTTGGCTCTAATAAACTGTCCCAACTAGTGGGCAGTTCTCTATAGGTCACTACATTGGTATTATATAAAACAACAAAAGAAATGGCCGAATACCCGGTCCAGGTGTCCTTATATGGCTGCCAGTATTCTTTTCCCTCTTCCAGGGCATCCACACTGACGCCAAATGCAACGTCCCAGTCTGCCTCTTCTTTTTCCAATTGGAAAAGCATCTCCCTAGCAGATCCTGTTTCCACCTTTACATTCCAGTCTGTACGCTCTTCAAATTCCTTGATCACCGGTGCCCATTCGGACTGCTCCTGCGCTGTAAACACAGTCAGATCCCAGCTTTCCGATTCTTCCGGTTCTGGCAAAGTATCTACCCGGCTACAGCCTGTAAGACCTGCAAAAATAGTAAGAAAAACCGCAGATCCTGCAGATAAAAAGAACAGGGAACGCCCTTTTTTGCATTCCCTGTTGAATAATTTATGTGTTTTGTCTGCTTTTTCTATATGCATGCTGCTTTCCCCGTGGCACTTGTTTTTCCTCATTTCATTATAGCTCATATTTCCACGGTTTTACAACCCTAAAAACTTCTCAAACACCACGCAGGCACGAACTGCATCTTCCTCTTTTTCCATTTCGCAGAAAATACGAAGCAGAGGCTCTGTACCGGAAAATCTTGCGCTTACCCAGCCGCCATTTTTAAAGTAGACCTTACAGCCATCCTGATAAGAAACCCGTGATACCTCAAAAGGCAGCTGCGGCAGTTTCTGGTCTTCTAACAGAACTTTCTGGATGCGTACCTTTTCCTCCGCTGTAAAACGATAGCTGCGCTCTTCCATATGCGTTTCACCGTACTGATCTTCAATATCCTTTACGATCTCAGAAAGGCTCTTTCCTGTTACAGCGATCATTTCCACTAAAAGACTGGCTGCGTAAATACCGTCTTTTCCATGGATATGGCCTTTTACAGTCAGACCGCCGGAAGATTCACCGCCAATGATCGCATCGGTCTCCTGCATCTTTGCGGAAATATACTTAAAACCTACCGGTACTTCATAACATTTCTGTCCAAAGCTTTCTGCCACCTTGTCCAGCATATGGGTGGTTGCCAGGTTTCGTACAGCATCACCTCTCCAGCCTTTATATTTCAGCAGATAATAATACAGCATAACAAGGATCTGGTTTGCGTGAAGATAATGTCCCTTATCATCAATAACGCCTAAACGGTCCGCATCACCGTCCGTTGCAATACCAATATCACAGTAACGATCCAACACATAGTTTTGCAGATTTTTAAGGGTATCCTCTGCAGGTGCCGGCATTTTGCCTCCAAACAGTGTATCATGCTGGGCATTGATGGTTTCTACCGTACATCTTGCAACTGCCAGGATCGTGCTCAAAGCTGTCAGACTGACGCCATACATAGGATCAACTGCCACTCTCAGATCTCTCTTTCTAATGGCATCTACATTGATCACAGATAAGATATTATCCAGATACTCATTCATCGGATTTATCTCTTCTACGATTCCTTTTTTCACCAGCTCTGTATAAGATGGCGGCGGCATCTGCCCATCTTCTTCATGGCATGGTGTATACAGTTTTTCCGCTTCCGGAAGCCATTTTTCAATGTCCTTTGTCTGAAGTTCGTCTGCATCCCTTCCGCCATATGTAAACACCTTGATGCCATTGTAGATCGCCGGGTTATGACTGGCAGTTACCATCATTCCGTAATCCAGCTCATGTTTCATCACATAAAACATTAAAAGCGGTGTCGGCGCACTGCGGTTAACAAACTGCACATGGAGCCCTTCCTTTCCAAGGATCTGACACGCCCAGATCACAGCCTCTTTTGAAAGGAAACGGCGGTCATAACCGATGACCACACTTTTTGTATCCTTATGCTCAGCTTTCATTTTCAGGCACATTGCCAGTGCCAGTTTCTGTATATTCTCTTTGGTAAACTCTTCTCCGATAATCGCACGCCATCCACCAGTTCCAAATTTTACCATTTTGTTTATTCCTCCTGTGCCAAATGCTATTCGCAATCCGCTTTCGCTACTTGCTCACTTTCTTGATTTGGTTAAACGATAGATACTTTGCCCTTACTTACCTTCAGGAAGATAAGAAGTGAAATAACCGTACTTACGGTCAGGATCGATGCCAGCGCAGCCGCTGTACCAAAGCTGTTTCTTACAACCTCTGTATAAATAGCTACAGAAATCGTACTTGTTTTACCTCCGTAGAGCATAACGCTGGAAGACAGCTCATTGATACAGGTGATCCAGCTTAAGATCGCGCCGGACAATACACCCGGTGCCATAAGTCTTGCTGTTACCTTGATAAACGTCTGCATCGGTGATACTCCAAGACTGATGGATGCTTCTTCTACACTTGGATCCATCTGCTGTAAAAAGGCACTGCCGGAACGGACGGTATACGGCAGTTTTCGTACAACAAAAGCGATGATCATGATCACTGCTGTTCCTGTAAGGATCACCGGTTCTTTGTTAAATGCCACGATCAGGCTGATACCAAGAACAGCTCCCGGGATAACAAATGGGAACATGATCAGAAGATCCATTAACTGACCTGCAAATCCCTTCTGACGCACAACGATATAAGAGATCAGCATACCGATGATAATGATAAATACAATAGCGATCGTTGAAAATACAAAGGTGTTGCGGATATTGGTCCACAAACGGTTGAAGATCGTAATATAGCTTCCCAGGCTGAAGCCCTTCTTAAATCCTGTAAAGTCACTCTTGATAAAGCTGCTGACAATAACCACGATCTGAGGAAGGATACCAATAAATGTGATCAGCATAACCGGGAAGGTCGCCAGGAAGCGTTTTACTCCGTGAAGCTGTTCTTCCTTTGGCGGACGCATAGCTGTCATTACGTAATTCTTCTTTGTAACAAAATGTTTCTGCACTAAAAGAACGGTAGTAGAACAGAATACAACTACAACGGAAAGAGCACTTGCCAGGTGAGCGTTTCCGCCGATCTCACTCATGTATTCATTGTATACAAGAACCGGAAGTACCATATAGCCTTCGCCGATCAGCATTGGGGTTCCAAAGTCTGCCAGACTGGTCATAAATACCATGATCGCGCCTGCTGCAATAGATGGAAGAACAACCGGCAAAGTGATGGTCCAAAGTCTGCGAAGTTTGTTGCTTCCCAGGTTTTCTGCTGCTTCCTCCAGACTGGAATCAATGCTTCCCATAGCACCGGAAGTATACAGATACACATAAGGGAACAGTTTAAACGTAAACACCAGTATAATGCCCAGTTTTCCGTAAATACTTGGAAGATGGATCCCAAACTGGGAAAACATATTTGTCACCAGGCCAGAACGTCCAAAGAGCATGATCCAGCTGTACGCGCCGATAAATGGCGGGCTCATAAGGCTCATGATGATAAAAATATGGATAAACTGCTTGCCCCATACATTATAACGTGACATCACATAGGCAATAGGAACGCCTACGATCAATGTTGTGATCGTAGTGACCACAGACACGAAAATACTTCTTCCAAGTGCTGAGTAATAATATTTCTTGGTAAAAAATCTTATGTAATTCTCAAAAGTAAAACCATCTACCTTGGTTGAAAAAAAGCTTCGGGTGATCAATGTACAGAAGGGATAGATCAGAAACACCAGCATAAATCCCACAACTGCCACTTTCACCCAGAACCAGAAGTCTAACTTCTTTCCGGAACCTACCATGAGATCACCTCCTGGGTTGCCGCATCGTATACACCTACGGCGCGGATATCAAAGTTTACTTTTACTTTTTCACCGTCTGGTCTTAATTCATGAACATCCTTTGTATACTCATTTAACTGTACAGTCTGACCATTATCCAACAGGATCTCATACTCAATAAAATCACCTAAGAAAGTGGATATGGTAATGGTTCCCGGCAGTCCTTCTTTATCATCAAAGAACAGCTGCTCCGGTCTTGCAGAAATAATACCTTTGCCGCTAAATGGCTTTTTTAATGTACAGGTGATCTTGCATTCACCTTTAATATCCAGCACTGCCTGTTTCGGGTCATCCCCCTTAACATCACATTCTACAAAGTTGGAAACACCGATAAATCCAGCTACAAAGGTGTTTTCCGGCTTCTTATAGATTTCTTCCGGAGTTCCCACCTGCATGATATTTCCTTCCTTCATAACAGCAATGCGGTCGGAGATAGCCAGCGCTTCCTCCTGGTCATGAGTTACATAAATAGTGGTGATTCCCAGACGGCGCTGCAGCTTCTTAATAACGGTTCTCATCTGTACACGCAGCTTTGCATCCAGGTTAGAAAGAGGTTCATCCATTAACAGTACACCCGGTTCAATAACAAAGGCTCTTGCCAGCGCTACTCGCTGCTGCTGTCCGCCGGAAAGCTCATTAGGCTTTCTGTCCTTTAATTTGCCGATCTGCACTAACTCCAGTGCCTCTTCCACTTTTCCTGGTATCTGATCCTTCGGGCATTTCTTGGCTTTCAGGCCATATGCTACGTTCTCAGCCACTGTCAGATGAGGGAAGATCGCATAATTCTGGAAAACCATACCGATATCTCTCTTATGCGCCTCCAGATTGTTGATCACCCGGTCATCAAAACAGATCTCGCCTCCATCTACTGTATTAAATCCTGCGATCATACGCAGAAGCGTTGTTTTTCCGCATCCTGACGGTCCTAAAAGAGTAAAGAACTCTCCCTGTTTAATATCCAGGCTCACTCCGTTTAATGCTGTAAAATCACCGTATTTCTTCACGGCATTTTTAATAATCACTGCATGACTCATAAAATCTGGTCCTCCTTTTTGTCCCCCATATATTTCCCTTAGATAAAAAGACTGCCCGCCCGCCAGGGCCAGGCAGTCTTTCTGCTATTCTTTTTGTGTTACATTTTCACTTACGTTTCAATCCTTCAGATTCAGTAAAATTAATCCACCATAATATCATTAAAGTGTTCAATAATGGACTCTTTTTCATTTGCAGCCCAGTCAAAGTCATAGTCAACTAATACCAGGTCGCTCAGTTTTGCCAGTCCCTCTGCAACGTCCATATCACTTCTTACAGGACGGCGTCCCCAGTTTTCACTCTGCTCTGTCTGGCACTCTTTGGAAGTTACAAAGTCGATAAACAGTTTTGCGTTTTCTTCATTCGGGCATCCCTTAACAAGAGCTACACCATCAGGAACTGCACTGGTTCCATCCTTTGGATATACAAATCCAACGGTCGGATCGTCCTTATACTGAACAGCTGCTTTTTCAAGTGTAAGTCCTACATAGAACTCTCCATCAGCTACCATCTTATGGCACTTACCGGAAGAGTCAACGATCTTTCCATCCAGGTTGTCATACAGTTTCTTAATGAAATCCCATCCGTCTTCCTTGCCGCCATGTCCAAGGATCATAGTACATAACTGGGTATAAGCAGAACCGGATTTAGATGGCAGGCAGTATGCAATCTTGCCTTTCCACTCAGGCTTTGTCAGGTCTTCCCAGGTTTCAGGAATGTCCATTCCGTCTTTTTCGATCAGTTCCTTATTGTAGAACAGTACCATTGGCAGTGGGCTTTCACCGATCCACTTATCATCCGGATCTTTGTACTCTTCTGCAATTACATCATCATTTGCACAAACATATGGTGCAAAGTAATCTTTAAATGCTGCCAGGGAGTCAGCACCGCCGCCCCAAAGCACATCAGCGATCGGGTTAGCAGATTCAGCTGCAATACGGTTGCAAAGCTCGCCGGTTCCGGCTGCAACTACTTCTACCTTAACATTCGGATATTTCTCCATAAACAGGTTCACACCTGCATTTAATGGATCTGCATCATGAGGAGAATATACAACTACTGTACCTGAGTAATCTTCCGGGGCTTTCTCTGCCGCAGCCTCAGATCCTTTTGCTTCTTCCTTTGACTCTTCCTTGGCTTCTGCTGCTGTTGTTTCCTCTGCCTTGGTCTCTGCCGGTGCTGCAGTAGTAGCGGTATTTCCGCCTCCGCATGCGGTCATACTCAGTACCATCATGGCTGCCAGTGACGCTGCTGCAAATCTTTTTTTCATATACACCTCTCCTTTTCTATGTACCCTTCTGGTACACCTTTCCCGGTCAGGCCGGAAATAAATTTTGCAGTTTAAAACTGCTTTTCACGTTCTCTGGAGATTTTCACTCCTGATGATGTTATTATACATTTTTATTATGCATTTTTCCATTTGTTATTCTAACTTTTGTTGTGTTATTCTGAACTTTTGTATAGTTTTTATGTCGTATTTTGTATTTATATGTGTATATTGTACATATTTTATTGGTTATGCTCACCCGTCCGAAAGAAATAAAAAAACAGAACCACAGTATCACAAACACAGCAAAAGGCTTCATGTTTATTTACAGCAATTCTGTTTTCCTTTATAACCACTTTTCAGCTATACTTCTTTTTCATCCTGCATATGCCAGGGAATTTTTTACCACTTATAATGTTTGATCAACGCCTGGGTTCCCAGATCGCCCATTCCTTCTTCTTCCAGTTTTTTACAAATACCAAGTACATCTTCCAAAACATCTAATTTTGTTCCTCTTTCAGATGCTTCCTCATCTGCCAGGCTCATATCCTTGATAAAGTGCTTTAAGAAGAAACCTGGAGCATAATCATCTTTTGCTGCCTTGGAAGCCACATTATTCATCTGGGCACTTCCTGCCGCACCGGTAGAGATGGATTTTAGCATTACATCTACATCCAGTCCTGCATTCTTTGCATAGACCATAGCCTCACATGCACCAGCCAAAGCACCGGCGATCGCAATCTGGTTGCACATTTTGGTGTGTTGTCCGTTTCCGGATTTTCCTTCATAGTTGATGGCCTTTCCCATTGCCTCAAATACAGGCAGACAGGCATCAAAGTCCTCTTTATCGCCGCCCACTAAAATGGTTAATGTTCCAGCCTTTGCACCACTGTCTCCGCCAGTTACAGGAGCATCCAGGCCATGCAGCCCCCGTTTCTTTGCCTCTTCATAGATCTGTTGATCCAGTTTTGGGCTTGTAGTAGTCATATCGATCACATAGGTGCCTTTATCTGCATTTTCAAGAATGCCATTTTCCCCGAAGTATACTTCTTCTACATCCTTTGGATAACCAACAATAGTAATGATCACATCACGGCCCTTAGAGCACTCTGCCACTGTATCGCACCATACAGCTCCCTCTGCGATCACATCTTCCACCTTTGATTTGGTTCTGGTATAAATAGAAACCTCATAACCAGCCTTCATCAGATTACGCACCATAGATTTCCCCATGATCCCAACACCGATAAATCCTATTTTCTTTAACATCTGTTTCTCCTTTCTCCAAATAATATGTCTTAAAATGACATATCTTTTTTGATCTCTTCCATGCATTGTTCCAGTTCTATATTTTCATATTGCTTTTTAATACCGCACTGATCCAGACGTTCTTTTGCAAAATCCTTTTCATCTGCCAAAAACCTGCGGCACATTTCCGCATATTTGGGTACTTTCTGGGTCTTTTCCCTGTTCAATGCCCGTTGTAAGCGTTCTCCATCTTCCACATGGATATAGATTGGGACCATGACCTCTGCCCCATAATAGTTACAAAGTGCTTCATAAGACTCCAATGTCCCCAGCATCAGATAACTGCCTGATTTTAAGTCGATCTGCCCGTCATCTGCCGTAAAATAGCTCCATGGCCCGTAAATGGTATCGTAAGTGCGACATTCGATCACCTTTTCCGCTTCTTTCATTGCCTGCAGCTGCTGTTCATCTGTAAAAATGTATTCCACTCCATTGGTTTCTCCGTCACGGATGGGCCTTGTGGTGTACATGCGGACAATCCCAAGTTCCGGCAGTTCCTTTATCAGACGCTTGTAAATAGTATCCTTTCCTGAAGCGCTTTTTCCCATTATATAATAAATCTTTCCCATTATGTTTCCATCTTTCTTTCTGTTTCTGAATTTACAGATCTTTTATTTATAGATCCTTCATTACCTGTATGGCAGAAAGTCCTGTATCTTCCAGTCCCTGGACCGGCAGCCCCTTTTTTACATAGTCGGATAATGTTTCCAGTATCTCTTTCGTGATCCGCTCTCCCGGTGCCAACAGCGGGATACCCGGCGGATAAATATAGGCAAATTCTCCGCAAACACGGCCGCAGCTTTTTTCTAAAAGCACCGTCTCCTGTTCTCCATCCATTGCCTTAAAAACAGGCAGCACCGATTCTGCATGACGGCTGTAGACACTGTTTTCATTCTCATCATTGCAAGCTTTTCCATTTTTTTCCAGTTCTTGATCGATCTCAATAAGAGCCTTTTTCAATCGTTTCAGACCTTTTTCGCTGTCTCCGATGGCTGCGATGGCCGTCACATAATCTGCACCGCACATTTCCATTTCCAGGTGATACTTTTTCCTTAAAATTTCTGAAAGCTGTTCTCCATTTAATCCCGTATTTCTTACTGAGATCACGATCTTGGATATATCCACATCAAAAATTCCTGCTGTTCCCGCCAGATCCTGTTCCACCAGACGCAGACATTTCATTTTTTGCAGTTTTTTTCGCATCTTAAGCAAAGCCGCCTCAAACTCTGCGATTTTTCCCTCTTTTCTGCACTGATCCATAAGGAAAATACTGTTTTCAATGGATGCCATAAGCACATAAGAAGGGCTGCTGCTCTGGTAGATCTGCAGATAGCGCTCTATCTTTTTTACATCTATATAGCAGCCGCCATCCGGCCTGTTATTTTTTACATGAAGCAAGGCCGTCTGGGTAAGGCTTGGCAGTGTTTTATGAACACTCTGGATCACTGCATCGGCCCCCAGTTCCAGAGCAGACTTTGGAAATGCATCTCCATAGGCAAAATGAGCACCATGAGCTTCATCCACGATCAAAGGCAAACCTGCTTTATGGACGATCTTCGCGATCGCCTCAACATCAGAAACGATCCCGTCATAGGTAGGGGAAACGATCAGTACCGCCTGTATATCCGGCTCCGATTTTAATGCCTTTTCCACATCTTCCGGTAAAATCCCGCCCTGTATCCCCAATCCGGGAACCTGTTGTGGATAAACATAAACTGTCTCAAGATGATTCAAATAAATACCATGATAAACTGCTTTATGACAGTTCCGGCTGACCAGTATCTTTCCCCCATGGGAAACAGCCGCACTGATCGCTGACAACAGCCCACAGGTACTTCCATTTACAAGATACCACGTATGATCAGAACCGTAAAGGGATGCTGCCCATTCCATAGAGTCTTTTAAAATCCCCTCTGGATGATGAAGATTGTCAAAACCATCAATTTCTGTTATATCCACAGAAAACGGATCTGGAAAATGGACATCCATCCCATTAGCCCGCTTATGTCCCGGCATATGAAAAGGATACATCTCCGATTTCTGGTACTTTTTTAAATGCTGAATCAAAAGTTCTTCTTTTTTCAATTTTTTCTGCTCCCTGTTCCCCCATAAAGTCCTTTTTCGTTCTGTCGCTGTATCAGACGGATCACAGCTGCCCGAAGCTGCCGCCTGTTTCTTACTTGTATCAGCTTATCCGGATAACTTTCCATTATGCTCCTGTATCGGGCCTTTTTTTCACGGCTCCGGCCATTTTTTAAAATCCATAAGATAAATTCCAGATCCATTTTCTCTTTGCAGCCTTCTGCCATGCTTTTTCTCGTCTGACCCTTATACCGTTCGTAACGCCGGATCGTCTGCCACAAACAGATCCAGCGGGGATAGTCCATAAAAATGATCAGATCTGCTTCTCTCATTCTTCTGTCCAGGCTCAGTTTTTCGTAGTCTCCGTCAATGATCCATCCCAGTTTTTCATTTTCGTCCAAAAACTGTTCACAGAGCTTTTTTCCTTCTGCCTCATCCCGTACTCTCCACCCCGGTTCATACTGGATCTTGTCCAAGTGAAGCACCGGACAGCCAAGGATCTTTCCAAGCTTACCAGCTACTACGGATTTTCCGGAACCTGTATATCCGATTACTGCAATTTTCATCTTTTCACTTCCCAATACGAATATAAATACTTTAAAAAATCCCCTGCAAGGGCCTTATACCTGTTATAAAGTCTCTGCAGGGGATTGGCTGCCTAAAACAGCTTATTTATTATTTTGTTACAGTTCAGCCTTGCGAAGATTTAGGGTCAAAAATACGTTGAAAGCTTGCTTTTATAAGTACTTTTGGCGCTAAATCTTCATAAGGCAGACGCCCAAAGCTTCTTGTCCGCTGCAAGCGGGCAAGAAGATGCAAGGCTGAACTGTAACATTATTTTTCTCTTGTTTCGATCATTTTTTTAACATCTGCAATAAATGCGCTAAGATCAGCAACACCAAGGTCGCCCTTGTCACGGCTTCTTACAGTGATCTTGCCTTCTGCTGCTTCCTTCTCACCTAATACCAGCATGAACGGAACTTTCTCTAACTGAGCCTGACGGATCTTGTATCCAACCTTCTCATCCTTACGATCCAGTTCTGTACGGATGCCAGCAGCCTTTAACTGATCATATACATCCTGAGCATATCCCATGGATTTTTCAGATACAGGAATAACCTTAACCTGAACAGGAGCCAGCCATACAGGGAATTTGCCTGCAAAATGCTCGATCAGGATACCGATGAAACGCTCGATGGAACCGAAGCATACACGGTGGATCATGATCGGACGCTTCTTGGTGCCATCCTCTGCTACATACTCAGCCTCAAAACGCTGTGGAAGCTGGAAGTCAAGCTGAATGGTACCACACTGCCAGGTACGGCCAATAGAATCTCTTAAGTGGAAGTCGATCTTAGGTCCGTAGAATGCGCCGTCACCTTCATTTACAATGTACTTTAAGCCCATTTCATCCAGCGCATTTCTCAAGCCGTTTGTTGCCATCTCCCAATCTTCATCAGATCCCATAGAGTTATCTGGTCTGGTAGAAAGTTCTACGAAATAATCAAATCCAAACTGAGAGTAAACTTCGTTGATCAGTCTTGTAACGCCCTTGATCTCATCAGTGATCTGATCCTGGGTCATGAAGATATGTGCATCATCCTGGGTGAAGCAGCGTACACGCATCAGGCCATGAAGCTGTCCGCTCTTCTCATGACGATGTACCAGACCTAACTCACCGATTCTTAATGGCAGGTCACGGTAGGAACGAGGCTGGGACTTATATACCAGCATACCGCCTGGACAGTTCATTGGCTTAATAGCGTAATCTTCGTCATCGATCACGGTTGTATACATATTTTCTTTATAGTGATCCCAGTGACCGGAAGTCTCCCACAGCTTACGGCTTAAGATAACAGGAGTAGAAACTTCCTGATATCCTTCTCTTAAATGGATCTCACGCCAGTAGTCGATCAGAGTATTCTTTAAGGTCATGCCCTTTGGAAGGAAGAATGGGAAACCAGGTCCTTCTTCAGCGAACATGAACAGTCCTAATTCCTTACCTAATTTTCTGTGGTCACGCTTTTTAGCCTCTTCCATCATGGTTAAGTAAGCTTCCAGGTCTTCTTTCTTTGCAAATGCAGTACCATAGATTCTGGTCAGCATCTTGTTCTTCTCGCTGCCTCTCCAGTAAGCACCTGCAATGCTGGTCAGCTTAAATGCCTTAATTCCCTTTGTATACAGGATATGTGGACCAGCGCACAGGTCTACGAAATCACCCTGCTGATAGAAACTGATGGTCTCGCCTTCTGGAAGGTCCTCGATCAGCTCTACCTTGTAAGGTTCGCCCTTTTCCTGCATAAATTTAATAGCTTCGTCTCTCGGAAGAACAAATGGCTTTAATGCCAGGTTCTCCTTAACGATCTTCTTCATCTCAGCCTCTAACTTCTCCAGATCATCTGGTGTAAATCCACCTTCTCTGTCAAAGTCATAGTAAAATCCGTCATCGATCGCCGGTCCGATTGCCAGCTTGGTCTCCGGATATAATCTCTTTACTGCCTGTGCCAGTACATGGGAAGCAGTGTGGCGGATGGCTCTTAATTCATCTTTTGCTTCTTCAACACTTCCATCTGGTAAAATAATCTTCATGGTAAACTCCTTTCGCTTTTAAACACGTTTTTAGATCTTTGGGATATATCCTTTCAGGTATTAAAAAACCCCTGGACATATCTCTATGTCCAAGGGTGCATATACACGGTTCCACCTTGATTTTCACTCAATTCTCCCTTAACGCGGGGCACGGTATCATTTCACTGCTTCTTATCATTTCGCAATTCCCTGATACGGCTCAGGACTGGTCTTCCTCTGTCTTTCGCATGCGCCTTTCCACCAACTGGCTGCTCTCTGTCTGCGTTCCACAGATTACTTGTTCCTTCACTGCCTTTTCTTTTGCATTTCTGCTAACCTTGATTATAACATTTAAGTCCCGTTTGTCAAGGTAAAATCAATCCCTTATTCCCATTCTGTCACATTTCTGATAATATATATTCGTGTGTAAGTACAATATTTATCCATAAAAAAGGAAACGCATTTATATTATATAGGAGCAGCATCAAAATATAGCTCCTGCAGCAAACGAAAGGATTAATTTATGAAAATCGTGATCATCGACGGTCAGGGCGGCCGCATGGGAAAATCCGTGATCGAACAGTTAAAAAACAATTATCCGGAACTTGAGCTTTACGCCATCGGAACCAACAGTATCGCAACCTCTGCCATGTTAAAGGCTGGTGCAGCTTATGGTGCCACAGGCGAAAATCCCGTAGTCGTCAACGCCAGAAATGCTGACCTCATTATCGGACCTATAGGAATTGTAATGGCAGACTCTCTCATGGGAGAGATCACCGCTGCCATGGCTGCGGCTGTAAGCTCCAGCAATGCCTATAAAATACTCATACCTGTCAATCGCTGCAACCACTTTATCGCCGGCTGTAAAGAAGGCAGTCTCAGTGACTACATCCGTCAGGTCTGTGAAGAAGTGGGAAAACGCTTAGATTTTTCAAAGAAAGAAGGTATTACCTGCCATGAGAACTGTTGAATTTAAAATGGAACGTCCCGGCCTTGTAAGCGCCGGTGATAAAGTTAAGATCATCGAACGGGAAGGAACCAGCAGCTACAGCTATATTATTGATCCTGCAGTAGCTATGTCTGGCTGCTTCGCCGCCCGTGACCGTATTAAATCCGAATATGGTATTGTAAAAGAAGTTCGTGAAAACTCCCGCGGATTTTATGTGGTCGTAGATTTTGATGAAGAAGACGTTCATTAAGACAACGGCACGATCTTGATCTCTTCTGCCGTGGTCTCTCTGGCCGGAGAAGTCGTCGGAGCAATTGGCGCCGGAACTACTGTGGTTTCTTCCACATGCTTTCCAGGTGCCTCTGTCCCGATCACTGCCTCCATATGGTTTTGGGATGGCTGTACTTTTCCTGTTCCTGAGTTTTCTATCGGTGATACAGGCACCACTTTTTCCGCAGCCGCTGTAGTTTCCTGTGCCATGGTTTCTTCCGTTTTAATCTTATCCATCGTTTCTACTTTAGCTTTTGAAGAAACATCCAGGGAAACCGGCTGACTCCAGAGGACCTGAGTAATTCCCCCATTCCTGCTCCAGCTGCAGTCATGCCACAGGCCGATCATCTTTCCATCCTGAAGTGCCAGGATCTCGATCATATCATTTCCCGTAACTTTTTTTCCTGTTCTTTCTGAACTGTCCTTCACTGTATAAATAGTTCCATCCTGTTTTACATTGATAATCACACCATAGGCATTTTCCCATATTTTAGGATGATATTCTCCGTATATCTCGCCCTGGCTTTAAAAATAGTAAAGATTAAAAATTGCTCCCGGAAAATAACCGCTGACCGCTTTTTTCTCTTTTCCGTTCAGATCTGTCTTATAAATGCAGCTGTACCATTTTCCATCTGAAGTCTTATCCACATAAGCGCTGAAAAAAATAGAATTATCCACAATACAATAACTTTGTACACCATAATCCGCTTTTATAATGGTCTTGCTTCGAGAAGCTGTCCTTTTTACAAGCTGCATCAAAGATCCGGTTCCCTGAAGTTCATAGGAATTTCCATCTGCCGCAGCCGGATTTTTCTTTACATAGCTGATCTTACCATTTTCATCTATCCTGTATACACGATCTTCTACTGTAATATTGGAACTTTCTTTGGCTGTTACCGGCTTTCCCAATGCATTAACAAGATAACATGCATCTCCATCGATCCTTACCTGATAACCTCCTGACGAAAGCTCTGTTTCTGCTCCGGAAGTTGCCGTATGGATCTTACCTTCCTGGGCATAATAAATGGTTCCATCTAATACCAGATATCCATCTACATTCTCAGCAATGATCTCTTTTGTGTTCTGTCCCGGAATCATGCGCATCAGTACATCACACATTTCTTTTTCCTCGTCAGAAAGAGACGACTTTCTGCTCTCATCCACCTTTGGAAGATAATACACATAGTCCCCATAAGCCCTTAAAGAATTTTTCGTAGACTTCTCAGGATTCTTTTCATTTCCAAGAGGCTTCACTTTATTATCTACCGTTTTTTTATAAAGAATGGTTTTAAAAAGCCCTGTATCTTCACTGTCCAAATAACACCAGAATACATTGGTCCTTACAAAACTATCCAGATCTTCCCCTGTATCTTCCGGAACATAACCAGGATCCGGTTCAATATTTTTCAGATATCCTTTTACATCATGACAGGTAAAGATCTGCCCGTCTTTCTTCCACTGTCCGGTTGTCATAAAGCCTTTATCGTTAAAATGGTACAGAAAACCTTTTATTTCCAGCCACTGATCTGATGCATATGTTTTTTCATCAATCTTATACTTCCAGCCGTCCTCCGTTTCTTCCCATCCTAGCTGATCGGTCTGTGTTGTTTCAACCGCCGGAACTTCCAACGTCTGCTGTTCACTGGCTTTTGTCATATCCAGCTTTTCATAGTCAGAATGGATTTTTCCAAAAACGATCACTATAACGCTGATCGCCATGATCATAAATAAAACAGCAAAGATCACTAACAATACTGTTTTGACACCTGATTCTTTTTTTCTTCTTCTCATCTCATTCCATCCTTTGTTATCAATATCTGCATCTTGTATCAAAGTAATTCCCTGCTGCCGGATTAACTAAAAGAAAAAAGCGGAAAATCTCAATTTCTAAGATTTTCCGCTACTTCTCAAAGATGAGGGATTCGGTGCTATATCCGAACCTCATATTCTTTGAAAATTATACCACATTTGCCTATGTTGTCAACCTATAACTTCAGGATTCCAGGGAGGTGAGCTGATGCTCTCCTCTTTTTTATTTTGCAATGCAGAGTTTCAGCTTCTTGGCTGCTGCCTGGCTGATCATAGCCTCTGCTGCCGCTTTATCCTTGCACTCCGCAATCACCTGGATGTATCCAGGCATATCTTTGGCCGGCTTCACTGTAAAGCCATCAATTTTGGCCTCCTTCAGTGCCTCCTTCAGTTTCCTTGCCTGATCTCCATGAGCTGCCGGGAATGTTCCGGCCAATACCTTGATCTGTTCTGTTGTTTTTACTTCTGCCATTGTTTTATTCCTCCTTATTTTTTGAGATATTCCTCACTGCAATATCCGGTTAATTTCTCATAGGCTACCAATAACCATTTTACTCCATCCACCATGGTATAATATCCATAGTTCTGCACCGGATCACCTTTATCCATAACAGTGATTATATTATCATCTGTCAGCGCACCCGGCACTGCTCTCAGGTTCAAATTTGCTGTTGTTGTGTACTTTCCGGCCAGGGCTGCATTTTTACTCTTGGCACTCACCGGCTTCAGTGAAGCATTGCCGGATCCCACAGTTCCATTGGCCACATATGTATAATACTGGCCGGATTTGTTGCTTGTGTATGCATAGCCGCAGGATGCACCCGGCCACACAATTTTGTACCATCCATTGCTGAGGATCTCCAATACCTCCACAGAGGCTCCTTTGGTCACTCCACCAATAGACTTGCTGCCGGTATTGCTTCCTGCTCTCACATTCATATTGGTTTTGGCTGTTGCGGTTCCAATTCCTTTGCCGACATACATTTTATTGCCTGCACTTGTTGAAGTCGCTCCTGAGCCGCCTGAGGAGCTTGCAGAGGCCTTTGAGCCATTGCTCAGTGCCATCACCACATGAGAGCTCTCCTTCAGGTATATGCCTCCTCTCTTTGCATAGGCATCTGATGTGAGGTGAGCTGAATCTGTGTATGCCTTGAATTTTCCGGTGCCCACCAGGATGCTCTTCATGTTGCCGGTGTAACCACTGGCTGCAATGGATAGCCCTGCAAAAATATAGCAGCTCAGCACCAGGGAGCTGCAATCAAAATCACCTTTTGCCCCTGCTACCTTTCGGCCATTGTTGATGATAGAGTTGTATCCCTTCCATCTGTTTGGCTGAGAATATCCAAAATCTGCATCTGCACAGATCTGCTCCATGAATGTGGCCGCCTTTTCTGCCAGGGCATCATCCAGGCATTCCAGGTACACATTCCATGGCTTATTGTACCAACTTCTTGTGCAGATCTCTTTTCCGGTCTGATCCCCTGCTGTGGTTCCCTGGATCTTTCCATTTTCGTCAATACTTGCATGGCCAATCAATACTGCCATCACAATCCCTCCTTTTGTTCGTCTTTCTTTCTCTGAATTTTATCCAACACTAACACTCCGATCAGGATCACCGGGCACAATGGCCACAGTGCTGCTATGATAATGCTTGTAAGAAAAAGCACAGATATTGCCAAAACTCCTGAGGTTGCACTCTCCGGGTATTCATCCATCATCTGCTCCTCATATCTCGTTTCCTTCCATGCTTGGCAAAGAAGCACCATCATAAACACAAAAACGATTGCCGCCACTACTGCATAGATAATGGCCAACACTTTCCACATGGTCATTCCTCCTTGCTGTTATTCATGGCGAATACCGCAGCCTCAATCAATTTATCAAGCTGATCATCAGATATGGAGATATTCTTTGCTGTGAGGATTTCCTTCAGGAATTCTGTTACAATAGCCTTCTTTTCAGCTCCGGCACCGGATGCCTTGATGGTCTGCTCTGCTGCATCCACAGCAATATCCACCCACTTCATTGCTCCGCTGAATTTTGAGCTCTCAATGATCTGCTTCACCAGTGGGATCCCATACCTCATAAATGCTGTGATCACGATAATCACCAATAATTTGATAATGTTAAACAATAAATCATCCATCTTTTAATTCCTCCTTATCCTTTGGCCTCTTCTGAGGCTGTTTCTGTTGGCTCCTTAGCCCCTTCCTGGGATTTCATAGCCATATCATGCACAATTCCTCCCTCTGTGTTTTCCTTGGCTGATTTGGCCGCATATGCACAGAAGGTGATTGTTTCTCCCACTGTGGCTCCAATCAGGCTATACAATGCAGACAGATCCGCAAAGTGCCACATGGCTGCCATGGAATAGATCTGCACCACTGTGCAGGATGCAAATATGTAGGACATAGCCAATTTTGCAGTGCTTGGCCACTTTTTTCTTGGCCAGTACACCTCTTTTTCTCTTTTCAGTTCATCTCTCATGAGCTTTTTCTCTCCGGCCCTTCGGATCTTTCGGAGTTTTGCTTCATGTTCTCTCTGTTCCTTCTTCGACAACATGGCCACCTCCTACAAAAAATCGTTTTCTGCCATGGCTTTCTTGAATATTGCCATGATGTACTCATATTCCATCTCATACACTCCATTGGGTTCTTTGGTGATCTCAATAATGGCCAGGTACTTCTTATTCTGTTGGGCTATGTGATTGAATTCTGCCTCTGAATGTTTCAGGTCTCTCTTGCATTCATTATAAAAACTGAATACTTCTGCCTTGATGGTGTCGGCAGTATCAATGGCTTGCTGCCTCTTGATCTCCTCCTGCTCCTTGCGGATCTCCTCATCATTCTTCTTCAGCTCTTTGATTTCCTCCATAACCTCTGCATTCATCTTCTTGCCAATCCATCTGAATAGGCTGCTCCATGGATTG
>ULVY01010429.1_pt1 | contig 21101 bp, 16 predicted proteins | sample 1959861 | NCBI WGS metagenome assembly ULVY01 (sample SAMEA4835798, study PRJEB28245) | human gut metagenome | biome: gut microbiome; material: fecal sample | place: Denmark | collected 2008
CAGCGGCGTTGACGGAAAGTCGGTATCACGTCCGGTCGGCTCATGAAATTTTCAAGGTGCGTTACCCATAAAAGAAAAATACCGCCCATGCAGCGCAGCGATGATTTTGTCGGGTGAATCGGCGGCAAAATGAATCGGGTGTGTTGCGGGGCGGTTGATCTTTCAGGGATAATCCACGGTGAGGCAGTGTTCAAAATGAACACGACCACATCTTGTGGATGGTTTTAGACCAATCCACAAAATCAGTGGGATTTGTGACAGAGAATATCATGGTTCGCAAGGCGCGTCAAGATGGTTTTGAAAAATTTATTGTGGTAAAGCAGTGATAGTAGGACTTATAGGAGGCTGCTTGAGCTGTTTTTTCTATTTACAGCTACAATGATAGCCATTGGGGGTTTGTGATTGGTCAGGGCTGAAAAGGGCTTTCATAATTTGCTGCAGCGCATCATGTCCTCGACGCTCCCAGCGTCCTCAAAGGACGATTTGATGGGTGTGTAGGGATAAGCTGTAAAAAGAAGCATGGACGCCCCCGAAAAGGAGAGCGTCCATGCTTCTTGCTGTATCCGAATGGAGGAGATTGCGAAATCAGTGATTGTCCGGGCAGACGATTTCCAGCATCTGAGCGAAAACCTCTTCCATCTGCCGCACCAGTGTGAACTGGGTGCGGGCGCGGTCGAGGTTGTGATCCGGGCGAGCAATATGGAAATAATGGTCGCCCTCCAGATAGTCAGTCAGAAAACGGATGCCGCATTCCAGCGTCATGAGCCTTGCACCCCATGCAAGGCTCTTTTTTTCTGCCATGCTCATGGATGCCCCGGCAGTGGAGAGATACCCTTTGGCGAACACTTCGTACAGATGCAGGTCAAAATGGACTTTGCTCTGGTCAGGTTCGTCCTCAGCGCAGTCGTTGGCACCGGTGCGGATGGAATCGCCGAAGTCGTAGGCCGAAAGCCCCGGCATCACGGTGTCGAGGTCAATGACGCAGATGCCTTTTCCGGTGGCGGCATCGATGAGGACATTGTTGATCTTGGTATCGTTATGGGTGACGCGCAAGGGGATTTCCCCGGCGGCAAGCTGGTCGAGCAGGACATGGCAGTCTTTCTCCCGCGCATGGATAAATTCGATTTCCGGCGCAATGTTCTTTGCGCGGCCCAGTGCATCGGCGGCGAGGGCTTTTTCAAAATTGGCATAGCGGTTGGGCGTGTCGTGGAAGCGGGCGATGGTTTCGTGGAGGGTGGAGGCCGGGTAATCCTCCAGCTGGTTCTGGAATTTGCCCAGTGTCTCGGCCACGGTGCGGAAGTCGGTTTCGCTGCCGACCTGCTGCAAACAGATGGTATCTTCTACAAAGTCGTAGGCACGCCATGCGCCGCCGTCTGCATCCAGATAGCAAGTCGACCCCGACAAAGTTGGGATGACATTCAGCGTTTCCCGTGCTGGGTCGCCGCCCTCGGCAAGAATTTTCGCCCGCAGATGCCGGGTCACGCCGCAGACATTCTCCATCAGGCCCACCGGGTTAGTAAAGGTATCTGTGTTGATGCGCTGCAAAATAAAGCGTTTGGAATGATCTTCCCGCCAGACCACAAAGGTGTCGTTGATATGCCCCTCACCATAGTGGTGAGCATCGCAGAGCACAGGCCCGCCAAAATCAAAGGCATTTGCAGCAGACTGGAGCAAAGAAAGGGTAACGGATTTCATCATAAATTCCTCGTTTTCGTTATACTTCATGCCGTTTTGTCGGGGCGGGGCGTTTTCCCTGCCGCGTCTGACGGCGGTATTCGTTGGGGGTCATGCCCTCCGCCTTGCGGAAGCACTGGGAGAAATAGCTGGGGGAGGAAAAGCCCATCAGCTCGCTGATCTGCGCCAGACTGTAGCTGGTGTTGCCTAGCATATGCTTGCTCTCCTCAATGCGGCGGCGGTTCAGGTAAGTAATGGGGGAAATGCCGTACTCCCGCTGGAAGGTGTGGGCCAGATAGTATTTGTTCAGGTGGGCAAGCTCTGCCAGCAGGTCCAGCGAGATATCCTCGCGGTAGTTGGTGTCCAGATACCGCTTGATCTCGGCGCACTCCCGGTTCTCGGTCGGGGCAGCCTCCTCCAGCTGCAGCGAAATGGTGGTGCAGCGCACTAGCCAGATCAGCAGTACCTCCAGCAGGTCCTGACAAACGGTCTCGCAGCCGTCTAAGCTGCGGTCGGCCTCGGCCAGCAGCATGTGCAGCAACGTGACCATCCGCTCCCGGTTCTCCCGGCAATTGAAGATGGCGTAGTTCGTATCCGCCTTGCTGAACAAAAACTCCATGCTGGCAACGCCCAGCACGATATACTCCAAGGGCGAGGCGTTCAGGCTAAGCTCGGTATGCTCCACCTGCGGGTTCACAATGACCATATCGTCCGGCTTTACCGGGAACAGCTGCCCGGCAAGGTAGAACTGTCCCTCGCCGCTGAGGCAGTAGAACAGCTCCGTGCAGGAGTGGGTGTGGGTGGTACTGTTCCAATCGCCGCCAAATTTGCTTTTGCTGATGTACAGCAGCCGGAAGGATTCCCGCGGAGCGGGCGCGTGGCGGATATCAAAGCGCTGGGTACTCATAGATGATCGGCTCCTTCGGGAAACGCAAATTTTCTAAAAATAAACGCAACATTCTAAAAACATTATCAAAAAATGGTGCGTTGTTTCGTGCACTTTACCCTCATTATAGAGGGAACATACAAAAAAAGCAAGCCCTGATTTTAGGCTAATTTTTATATTTTTGTTTCTCAAGTCCCTTCGAAATATGTCAAAATAGTTACAGGCTGGGGATTATGCTGAAACTTTTAAAAGATTTTTAGCACTTTCGCTGGAAGAATTTTTCAGAAAGCAACATCTATAAAAAATGAAACAACAAACCTCTTGAGCAAGGAAGCGAAAGAATTTATATTGGAGGCAGAAAAACACACAGTCCTTCGGGCAAAGCCTGTTTGCCCGGCTGTGTTTGAACGGAACAAAATGATGGAGGCAACACAGTATGAATCGTATTTCTCGTCGTAATTTCCTGAAGGCGGCCGGCGTTGGCGCCGCTGCACTGGGTCTGGCTGCCTGCGGCGGCTCTTCCAGCTCCACCGCATCCAGCGTGGCATCCTCCACCGCCGCTTCTTCCGCAGCGGCGGCTGCAGACGTTACCATCAAGGTAGCCGCCATCGAGACCGGCTACGGCGCTGATATGTGGAAGAAGGTCGCCGAGGCCTTTACCGCACAGACCGGCATCAAGGTGGACCTGACCACCGACAAAAAGCTGGAGGACGTCATCGGCCCCTCCATGCAGGGCGGCGACTACCCCGACGTGGTCCATCTGGCCACCGGCCGTGAAGCTGCCCTGACCGAGCAGTTCATCAAGGGCAACCTGATCGCCGACATCACCGATGTGCTGAGCATGACCGTGCCCGGCGAGAGCAAGAAGGTGAGCGAGAAGATCGCCGGCGGCTTTACCGACACTTCCCTGACCAACCCCTACGGCGACGGCAAAACCTATCTGGCGCCCATGTTCTACAGCCCCTGCGGCCTGTTCTACAACGCCGGTTTCCTGAAGGAAAAGGGCTGGGACGTGCCCAAGACCTGGGACGAGATGTGGGCACTGGGCGACAAGGCTGCCGCTGAGGGCACCTACCTGTTCACCTACCCCACCACCGGCTACTTCGACGCCTTCTTCTATGCGCTGATGTACGCTGCCGGCGGCCCGGAGTTCTTCAACAAGGCCACCCACTACACCGAGGGCATTTGGGACACCCCCGAGGCAAAGACCTGCTTTGATATCGTGGCAAAGCTGGCTTCCTACACCAACCCCATCACCCCCGCACAGGCCAACGATCAGGACTTTACCCAGAACCAGCAGCTGGTGCTGGACAACAAGGCCCTGTTCATGCCCAACGGCACCTGGATCGTGGGCGAGATGGCCGAGGCTCCCCGTGCAGACGGCTTTGAGTGGGGCATGACCGCCCTGCCCGCTGTCAAGGCCGGCGGCGATGGTTACAGCTACACCTGGTTCGAGCAGGCATGGATCCCCGCCGGTGCCGAGCATCAGGATGCCGCCAAGCAGTTCGTGGCTTACCTGTACAGCGACGAAGCCTGCAAGCTGTTTGCCGAGAGCGGCGCTATCCAGCCTGTGCTGGGCATCGCCGACAGTCTGGAAGGCGACAACAAGATGTTCTACTCCATCTACGACAACGGCGCAAAGGCCGCCATGGGCAACTTTGCAGCCTTCAGCGCCATCCCCGGCGTGGAAGTGCGCACTGTGTTCTTCGACCCTGTCAACTCTCTGGTGTCCGGCAGCATGACCGAGCAGCAGTGGATCGACGGCATCAAGTCCGCCAGCGACCAGATGCGCGCCAACATCATCGAGTAATTAAGCCCTGCCCAGCGGGGGCGGTTTTTACCGCCTCCGCTTTTTTGGGCTGTACAGTACCATCAAGAAAGGAGCGGTCAATCCCCTATGAGAACGGATAAAAGCCGCAAACGGTTCGTATTCCTCTGTGTGGCACCGGCTACCATCCTGTTTTTCCTCTTTATGATCCTGCCCACCCTCAACGTGTTCCGCATGAGTTTGTATGAGCGGGGTGCCTATTCTCCCAACGAGACCTTTGTGGGGCTTAAAAACTTCCAGCATCTGCTGCGGGACGCCCAGTTCATCCGCTCCATGCAGAATATGATCCTGCTGGTGGTAACGGTCACCCTGATCACCTTCGCCTTTGCACTGGTATTTGCCGCCATCCTCACCCGGGAGAAGATCAAAGGACAGAACTTTTTCCGCATCATCTTCTATATCCCCAACATCCTGTCGGTGGTCGTCATCTCCGGCATCTTCTCTGCCATCTATAAGCCGGAAAACGGCATGCTGAACAGCATCATCGGTCTGTTCCGCAACATGAGCGACCCCATTTTGTGGAAGGGTGAAAAGCTGGTCATTCCCTCCATCATCATTGCCATGGTGTGGCAGGCCATCGGCTACTACATGGTCATGTATATGGCCTCCATGTCTGCCGTGCCCATCAGCCTGTACGAGAGCGCCAATCTGGACGGTGCCGGGCGGCTGACCCAGTTCTTCCAGATCACCATCCCCCTCATCTGGACGAATATCCGCACCACTCTGACCTTCTTTATCATCTCCACCATCAACATGGCCTTCCTCTTCGTCAAGGCCATGACAAGCGGCGGCCCCAACGGCGCATCGGATGTGGCGCTAAGCTATATGTACAGCCAGAAGGACGCCGGTCTTTACGGTTACAGCATGGCCATCGGCGTGGTAATCTTCCTGTTCTCGTTTGCCCTGTCCGCCTGTGTCAACAAGGTCACCAACCGCGATACGCTGGAATTTTAAGGAGGGAAGAAGATGCAGAATACCACCGAAAAATCTTCCCGCTCTGCGGAAGGTCTGTACAAGTTTTTCATCTATTTTGTGCTGGTTCTGCTGGCCGTTACCATCATCGTGCCGGTGGCATGGGTGTTCATGGCCTCCATCAAGCAGAATGCAGAGTTCTACGGCAACCCGTGGGCACTGCCCGCCGGGTTCTACTGGCAGAACTTTGTCAACGCATGGAACGGCGCGAAAATGGGCGAATATATGCTCAACTCGGTCATCGTCACCGCGCTGGCGCTGGCGCTGCTGCTGGTCGTTGCCCTGCCCGCCGCCTACTGCCTGTCCCGCTTTCACTTCAAGGGGTGCAAGGTGCTGAACACCCTGTTCATGGCGGGCTTGTTCATCAACGTGAACTACATCGTGGTGCCCATCTTCCTGATGCTGCGGGACGGCGATGTGTGGCTGAAAAGCCATTTTGGTAGCGGCTTTCTGCTGAACAATCTGGTGGTGCTGGCGGTGGTATACGCCGCCACCGCGCTGCCCTTTACCATCTACCTGCTGTCGGGCTACTTTGCCACCCTGCCCCACGATTTTGAGGAGGCCGCCTATATCGACGGTGCAAGCTATTTTTCCACCATGACCCGCATCATCTTCCCCATGGCAAAGCCCTCCATCATCACCATTATCCTGTTCAACTTCCTGTCCTTCTGGAACGAGTATATCATCTCCATGACCCTGATGAGCTCCACCAAGGCACCCCGCACCCTGCCGGTAGGTCTTTTGAACCTGATGCAGGCGCAGCAGAGCGCCGCCCAGTACGGCACCATGTACGCAGGTCTTGTGCTGGTAATGCTGCCCACCCTGATCTTGTACATCTGCGTGCAGCGGCAGCTGACGCAGGGCATGACCGTGGGCGGCTTGAAAGGTTAAGGTGACAGACGATGAAAGCATACTGGAAAGAGCATCCCGCCCTGCGCATGGTACTGATGCTGGTGCTGTTTGTGCTGGCACTGGTGCTGGTGGTGTCCGGCTGGAAAATGACCGGACAGCTGGCAGGGCTTGGCATCATGCTGGTGGGCGTAGCACTGCTGCTGGCTGTGCTGGCGCTGTATAACGCCGCCTACGATTGACCCCCTACGATTCAAAGAGAGGCAAAAGGAGAGTTTCCCATGGATGAAATAAGAAAGACCGGGCGCGTGACCATTCCCACAGACCTGGACGTTGTGCCCGAAACGCTGGAGATCTTAAAAAAGTGGGGTGCCGATGCCATCCGCGACTGCGACGGTACCGACTTCCCGCAGCAGCTCAAGGATGCGGACGCCAAGATCTACTCCACCTACTATACCACCCGCAAGGACAACGCATGGGCAAAGGCAAACCCGGACGAGGTGCAGCAGTGCTACATCATGACCGGCTTTTACACCGCCCCCGGCGACACCGTGACCATCCCGCTGATGAAGGGCATCAGCCCGGAGCTGATGCAGGTGAACACCAACGACGATATCACCCGCTGGTGGGAGGTCATGGATCGAACCACCGGTCAGCCCGTGCCGCCGGAGCAGTGGAGTTACGCCGACGGCAGCGTGACCGTACAGGCCGTACCGTTCCATGAGTATACCGTCAGTTTTCTGGCTTACCTCATCTGGGACCCGGTGCATATGTACAACGCTACCACCAACGGCTGGACGAACTTTGAGCACCAGATCACTTTTGATGTGCGTCAGCCCAAGACCCACAAGTATTCCATGGAGCGCCTGCGCAAGTTCATCGCAGAGCACCCCTATGTAAACGTCATCCGCTACACCACCTTCTTCCACCAGTTCACCCTGATCTTCGACGAGCTGAAGCGGGAGAAATTCGTGGACTGGTATGGATACTCTGCTTCGGTCAGCCCTTATATCCTCAACCAGTTTGAGCAGGAAGTGGGCTACAAGTTCCGCCCGGAGTACATCATCGATCAGGGCTACTACAACAACCAGTATCGGGTGCCCAGCAAGGAATTTCGGGATTTTCAGGCCTTCCAGCGCCGCGAGGTGGCAAAGCTTGCCAAGGAGATGGTGGATATCACCCACGCGTGCGGGTGCGAAGCCATGATGTTCCTCGGCGATCACTGGATCGGCACCGAACCTTTCATGCCGGAGTTCAAGACCATCGGACTGGATGCCGTAGTGGGCAGCGTGGGCAACGGCTCCACCCTGCGCCTGATCTCTGACATTGAGGGCGTGAAGTACACCGAGGGCCGTTTCCTGCCGTACTTCTTCCCCGACACCTTCCACGAGGGCGGCGACCCGGTGCGGGAAGCCAAGGAGAACTGGGTTACAGCCCGCCGCGCTATCCTGCGCAAGCCCATCGACCGCATCGGCTATGGCGGCTATCTGAAACTGGCCTTGCAGTTCCCGGAGTTCGTGGACTACGTGGAGAGCGTCTGCAACGAGTTCCGCGAACTGTACGAGAACATCAAGGGCACCACACCCTACTGTGTCAAGCGGGTGGCCGTGCTGAACTGTTGGGGTAAAATGCGGGCTTGGGGCTGTCACATGGTGCATCACGCCCTCTATTACAAGCAGAACTATAGCTATGCCGGTGTCATTGAGATGCTGTCCGGTGCGCCCTTTGATGTGAAGTTTATCAGCTTTGAGGATATCAAGAACGACCCGCATCTGCTGGATTCGTTGGATGTCATTATCAATGTCGGCGATGCCGACACCGCACACACCGGCGGCATCTGGTGGGAAGATCCGGAGATCTCCTCCGCTATCCGCAAGTTCGTCTGGAACGGCGGCGGCTTTATCGGCGTGGGTGAGCCTTCCGGTCACCCGTATCAGGGCCACATTCTCCAGCTTGCCAGCGTGCTGGGCGTGGAGGAAGAAAACGGCTTCACCCTCAACTACGACAAATACAACTGGGAGGAGCACCCCGACCACTTTATCTTGCAGGACGCCGACCAACCCGTGGACTTTGGCGAGGGCAAGAGGAATATTTATGCGCTGGAAGGCACCGAAGTGCTGGTGCAGCGAAACAAAGAAGTGCAGATGGCGGCACACGACTTCGGCAAGGGTCGTGCCGTGTACATCAGCGGTGTGCCTTACAGTTTTGCCAACAGCCGCACCCTTTACCGCGCTATCCTGTGGAGTGCCCACAGCGAGGAGGAGCTGCATACATGGTTCAGCTCCAACTACAACGTGGAGGTGCACGCCTACGTCAAAAACGGCAAGTACTGCGTGGTGAACAACACCTACGAGCCGCAGGACACCACCGTTTACACCACAGACGGCAGCAGCTTTGCTCTGCATCTGGATGCCAACGAGATCAAGTGGTATGAGATCTAAGTTCTCCTTTTCATAAACGAACACAACGGGCAGCTCTGTTATCAGAGCCGCCCGTTGTGTTTGCTGTATCTGCCGATAACTCAACCTGTGTCAATCGAACGCTGCAATGGAGATGGCTGGAAACGCAGAAATTCAGTAATGGGAGCGTAGTAGACCTGCAGAAAAAAGAAACTGCCCGTGCGAGTATGCGTAAGATGGTGAAGCACTTGCTGAAAAAATATAAGTATGCGCCAACGTCAAGCGGCGCAAGGGCTGCAATAAAAAGACCGTGCAGAAGGACTGGCTGGAAGATCTGGTCGTCCGGGAGACCATGAAGCTGATTCAGGACGATGCGGTGATCGACAAGATCGTTCAACTGGTCATGGATGTCCAGAATCAGGAGAACACCACGATCCCGCTGCTGGAAAAGCAACTGCGAGAGGTTAACAAAAAGCTGGACAACCTGATGAAGGCGATCGAGGACGGCTTGTACACCCGGACAACGAAAGAACGTCTGGAAGCTTTGGAAATCCAAAAGGATGAGCTGACTGCAAAAATCGCAGATGAAAAGTTGAAGAAGCCCAGCTTCAATGAGAATTTCATCCGGTTCTGGCTGATGAAATTTAGAAAGTTCGATATTTCGCAGAAAAAGCAGCGGAAAGCGCTGATCGAAATTTTTGTCAATGCCATTTTTCTGTACGATGACCGGATGCTGATCACGTTCAACTACAAGGATGGCACCAAAACCGTCCGTTTTGAGGACACTTTGACCGCTGATTGCGGAGAAAAAAGTTTGCGTTTGCGAAGCAACGAAAGCCCCAGTGGGGCTTTTGAGCAACAGAACGGTCTTGCGCAAGCAAGATGGAGGGGCCTTGCCCCGACAAGTTCGGATTTGTCCAGTTCTGCTGGACCAAAAGCTCCACAGACGAATTTGTTCGTCTGTGGAGCTTTTTTGTTTGCCCACAGCGTGGTCAGAAAATGAAAAAAGAATGCAAAATGCGGTGCGCTTGAAAAATGTCAGGACGGGATTTTTGTAAAAAATGTAGAATATCTTGCCGGAAACTGTGCATTCTCTCCAACAAAAACTGCCCAAACGTGTTGATATTGAGAAAAAAGCTTCACAAACGTTTACAAAAGGGTAACAGGTTGGTATACTTTATGGTGGTAAACGTAACAAGCCATGGAAGCTGAAAGGAGAACCTACCCGTGAATACCGCTGCACCGTCCCGTAAAAAACTGCTGAGCCTTGTGCTGACACTGGTGTTTATGCTCACCTGCCTGCCGGCTGCCTTGGCAGTTGATCTGAATGTGGACGCAGGCTTCTACTTCAAGCAGAGCCGCGGCGGCACCTGCACACTGGCATCCGCAGCCATGATGCTGCGCCGCCGTGCCTATTTTGACGGCCTGACCGACTGGTCCACTGTGACCGAGAACAGTGTCCGTTCCACGGCATGGTCCAACGGGCTTTCCCACAGCTTTACATATAAGGAGATGCAGGTGGGCTACGGCACACTGCCCTCCCGCAAACAGGAAAAAGTGCAGACCCTGATCACCCTGCTTTCGCAGCACCCGGAGGGCATCGTGCTGTATGACCGCAGCCAGCCCCATGCAGTGCTGCTCACCGACTACACCAACGGCGACTTCTATTGCTCCGATCCGGCAGGCAACATCTCTTCCGGACGCATCCCGCTGGAAAACTCCAGCGTTTCGGTCAATAGGTCCTCCTGCTACTGGTATGTGGCATCGGATCACAACTTCATTGCTGCAGAGGCTGACGGCCTGCGTCTGGAAGGCATGAGCTACCCCATCAATGTCCGTGCGGGCAAGGGCATGGCGCTGACCGGCACTGCAAATGCTGCGCTGGGCACCACCCTGACCAATGTGCAGGTGGCAGTGCTGGACGAGAACGACCAGACGGTGTTCACTGCACAGGCAGCACCCAATACGGCGATCTTCTCCTTCAAGTCGCTGGACAGCTCCATCCGCTTTGGTGAACTGCCCGCAGGCAATTACACCTACATGGTGGTCGTGACCGATTCTCAGGGCGATAACCTCTGCTTTACCAGTGACTTCACGGTTTCGGATGGCTCGGCAAGCAGCGGCGTTTACTGGTCGGTGAAGGATACCGAGGGCACCAAGCTGCTGGACAGCATTCAGGAAGTTCAGGATGCCTTTGCAAATGCAACTGAGTCCACTCTGGGCTGGTTTGGCGGTCTATTCCAGTAAAATCATAAACGAAAAAAAAGAAGTCCCGGAATACACTTCCGGGATTTCTTTTTTGCTGTAATTTGTTGTAAAAAAGCTTATTTCAGGGTTCCGTCCAGTACCTGACTGTAATACCAGGGCTTTGGTGCGCGGAAAGTCTTGCCGCTGAGGAACTCGAAATCCGGCTGGGTGAAGCGGGGCATGGTGAGTTCCCATGCGCACAGGGCCTGATACTTGAGTTTCAGCTCGCGGTTGGCGGTGTTGTTGCCGTATTTGCTGTCGCCCAGAATGGGACAGCCGATGCTGGCCATGTGTGCGCGGATCTGATGGGTGCGGCCGGTGATCAGCTGCACCTTCAGCAGGGCCAGACGGCCGGAGACGGCGATGGTCTCGTACCGGGTCTCCACTTCCTTGGCACCGGGCTGCTTTTCCTCCACGATCTTCACGATGCCGCGGTCCGCGTCCTTGAGCAGATAGCCGCCCAGAGTGGCATCCGGCGGCATCGGACGGCCGAAGGTGACGCAGAGGTAGGTCTTTTTCACTTCGCGGTTCTTGATGGCTGCAAGGAACAGCTCTTCGGCCTCCGGGGTCTTGGCAACGATGACAAGGCCGCTGGTGCCGGTGTCCAGCCGGTGGCACAGCGCCGGGGTGTACAGGTCGTTCTCCTTGTACTCGCCCTGCTGGTTCAGGTAGAGCAGGGTGCGGTTCAGCAGGGTGTCGTCCTCCGGACCATCCACGGCAAGACCGGCGGGCTTGTTCACAATGACGATCTGCGGGCAGTCGTAGACCACCTGTGCCGGGCCGCGGGCGTTCTTCCACGCCGGGCCGTCCACACGGCGGTCCGCATCCAGAACTTCATCCAGAATGAACAGCTTGATCTCATCACCGGCCATCACGCGGGTGGAAAGCGGCTGCTTTTTGCCGTTCAGCTTGATCTTGTTCTCCCGCAGGGCCTTGTTCAGGCGGCCCGGGTTCAGTGCCGGGTACTGCTGCATCAGGTAGTTGTCCAGCCGGGTGGGGGCAAGACATTTTACTTTTAAAATTTTCACGGGAAATTCCTCTCTATCTTAAAATCAGTTACAATAGAATGGGTTCTTGATTCGTTTTTATTGTAGCGGAATAAATCTACCGCGTCAAGAAAGAAGGTATTTTTATGAACCTGAAATATAAGATTCTGGCTGTTCTGGCTGCGGGCATCGCATTGACGGCCTGCGGCGGCTCCGGCACCCCCGCCAGCACCCCCGCATCCAGTACAGTGCCGGCCTCGTCCCATGTGGCAGAAGAAGGCGTTACGGAACCGATCAATCTGCAGACATGGACACTGGATGACCTTGATGACACGCAGACCACCACATTTGTTTCTGCCTCCATTACCTCCGGTGTGCAGAACGGTAAATTGACTGCAAAGGTGTTTGGCTACGACATTTATAAGAAAGAGGAGATTGAAAACCTTGCCGTTGGAGACAAGATCACCTTCCATGAAGAGGGTGCGGCGCAGGATCAATGTGTGACAACCGAGGTGAAAAGCATTGAGCGGAATGACCAGCACCATCTTGTAAGCATCAACGGCGGCATGGAGCAGCCCGGCGGGCTGGATCTGAAGCTGGAGGATGATGACACCTACCGGACGATGACCTTTGACGATTACCCGCTCTATTACGAGATGGGAGAAAAGACGATGCCGCTGGCAGAGGATGTAGTGCTGAAGGACAGTTCTGCCGACCCGCAGGCCGAAGCTGTGGAGACTACGGGCGCAGATGCGGTGGCAGCAGCGATCAATGCAGACCCCGATAACTGGACCACCTATAATACCACGCTGGTGGTGCAGGGCGGCAAGGTGCTGGAGGTGCGCCGCATCTGGGTGCCGTAAATTTTGCTCAAAACCGTTGACAAACGTTTTGCGTATGCTATAATTTAGCTGTACGCAAAGGGGCACTTCGCCTGCCTTGCGGAATGTAAAATTATGACAGATGGCAATGATGGGGTCAGAAATGCACACACCACCGTCCAGAGAGAGCGCCCACGGCTGTAAGGTGCTCCGGTCGGGATCATTTCGCGCCACCCCGGAGCTTCCGGCGACACAAGTCGGACGCAGCGCAGCGTTAACGCGCCGAAAGCGGCAGGGGACACATTTTATCCTTTGCAATTTGGGTGGTACCACGGAGTTTGACGCACAAGCAGCCTTCGTCCCTTTTGGGATGAGGGCTGTTTTTTGTTTTTTCACCGTGCCGCCCCTCTGCCATAACAGCATAAAAACGGCGCACAAACGCCAAAGACGATTGAGGAGAGAAAACCTATGCAATGGACCGGTTTGAATGAACTGCGTGAAAAGTACCTGAGCTTCTTTGAGAGCAAGGGCCACCTGCGTCTGGACAGCTTCCCCCTGGTACCTAAGAACGACCCCAGCCTGCTGCTGATCAACAGCGGCATGGCACCTATGAAAAAGTGGTTTCTGGCTCAGGAAGAGCCGCCCCGTCACCGCGTGACCACCTGCCAGAAGTGCATCCGCACCCCGGATATCGAGCGTGTTGGCATCACTGCCCGCCATGGCACCTTCTTTGAAATGCTGGGCAACTTCTCCTTCCAGGATTACTTCAAAGAGGAGGTCATTCCCTGGGCATGGGAGTTCCTGACTTCTGACGAGTGGATGGCCATTCCGAAGGACCGCCTGCACATCTCTGTGTACGAAGAGGACGACGAGGCTTACGATATCTGGACCAAGAAGGTGGGCATCGCCCCCGACCACATGGTGCGTCTGGGCAAGGAAGACAACTTCTGGGAGCATGGCTCCGGCCCGTGCGGCCCCTGCTCCGAGATCTACTTTGACCGCGGCCCCGAGTACGGCTGCGGCAAGCCGACCTGCGGCGTGGGCTGCGACTGCGACCGCTATATGGAGATCTGGAATCTGGTGTTCAGTCAGTTCGATGCCGACGGCAAGGGCCACTACGAGCGTCTGGCACGCCCCAACATCGATACCGGCATGGGCTTGGAGCGTCTGGCCTGCGTGATGCAGAACGTGGGCAACCTGTTCGAGGTGGACACCGTGCAGAGCGTGCTGCACCATGTGGAGCACATCGCAAACAAGACCTATGGCGAAAATGCCAAGGACGATATCTCCATCCGTGTCATCACCGACCACATCCGCAGCTGCACCTTCATGGTGTCCGATGGCATCCTGCCTTCCAACGAGGGCCGCGGCTATGTGCTGCGCCGCCTGCTGCGCCGTGCTGCCCGCCATGGCCGTATGCTGGGCATCACCCGCCCGTTCCTGGTGGAGCTGGTGGAGACTGTCATCCAGTCCAGCGAGAGCGCATACCCTGAGCTGCGCGAGCACGATGCTTATATCAAGAAGGTCATCGGCACCGAGGAGGCAAACTTTGCCCGTACCATTGATGCCGGCATGAACATCCTGAACAACATGATCGACGGTCTGGAAAAGGCACATGAGCACCTGCTGAAGGGTCTGGATGTGTTCAAGCTGAACGATACCTTCGGTTTCCCGCTGGATCTGACCAAGGAGATCGCTGCAGAGCAGGGCATTGAGATCGACGAGGAAGGCTTCCACGCCGAAATGACCAAGCAGAAGGAGCGTGCCCGTGCAGAGCGCCTGAAGAAGAACATCTCCGGCTGGAGCGAGGATCTGTTCGGTGCGCTGGATGCAGAACCCACCGTCTTTACCGGCTACGAGACCCTGAACGACACCGGCGTTGTGGTGGCCCTGAGCGACGAGGAGACCCTGACCGATGCCATTGCTACCGACGAGGAAGCAAAGGACGGCGTGCTGGTGGTTCTGGATAAGACTCCCTTCTACGCTGAGATGGGCGGTCAGGCTGCGGACCACGGCATGCTGAACAGCGCCGACTGCAGCCTGCGCGTGCTGGATGTGAAGAAGACCCCCAAGGGCTACTACGTCCACACCTGCGTGCTGGAGAGCGGCATCGTGAAGGTGGGCGACCACCTGACCGCTCAGGTGGATAAGGAATACCGCATGGCCATTGCCCGCAACCACACCGCCACCCATCTGCTGCAGGCAGCTCTGCGTGAAGTGCTGGGCGACCACGTCCATCAGGCAGGCTCCTATCAGGATGCAGAGATCACTCACTTCGACTTTACCCACTTCAGCGCTGTCACTCCCGAGGAGCTGGCCCGCGTGCAGAAGATCGTGAACGACAAGATCTACGAGTCCATGAACGTCACCGTCCGGGAAATGCCCATTGAGGAAGCCAAGAAGCTGGGTGCAATGGCTCTGTTCGGCGAAAAGTACGGCAAGGTCGTGCGTGTTGTGGACATCGAGGGTTGGTCTACCGAGTTCTGCGGCGGCACCCACGTGAAGAACACCGCCCAGATCGGCGGCTTCAAGATCGTGAGCGAGGCCTCCGTTGCTGCGGGCATCCGCCGCATCGAGGCTGTCACCGGCCGCAACCTGCTGATCCGTGCAAACCTGCAGGAGGCTATGCTGCATACCGTGGCAAACACCCTGAAGGCCAACAACGTGACCGCTCTGCCCGTCCGTGCCGAGGCCGTGATGGCTGAGAACAAGGCTCTGGCCAAGGAGCTGGAAGAGATCAAGGCACAGGTCGCCGCTTCCAAGGTGACCAGCCTGTTTGACAATGCCGAAGAGATCGGCGGCGTGAAGATCGCTTCTGCATACTTCACCGGCACCACCGGCGACACCCTGCGCGGCATGTGCGATACCATCCGCGACAAGGCTGTGAAGCCCGCTGTGGCGGTTCTGGTGGGCAAGTCTGAGGATAAGATCACCATGGCTGTCACTGTGACCAAACAGGCACAGGAAAAGGGCCTGAAGGCCGGTGCTCTGGTCAAGGAGATCGCTGCCATTGCCGGCGGCAAGGGCGGCGGCAAGCCGGACTTTGCAATGGCCGGCCTGAAGGACGAGACCAAGATCGACGAAGCTCTGGCTGCTGTCGGCGCTATCGTCAAGAAGGCTCTGGGCGAATAAGAAAACGGGTTCGCCCTCTCCGTCAGCGCTGACGCGCTGCCAAAGTTTATGGTTTTGCCAAGGGCTCTCTCTTTGGGAGAGCTGGACGCAAAGCGGCCTGAGAGGGCGGGGACGTTTATAAAATATCAGGAAGGAGTTGTTTCCCATGGAAGATTGTCTGTTCTGTATGATCGCGGAGGGGAAAATCCCCTCCAAGAAGCTGTACGAGGACGAGCAGGTGGTGGCGTTTTACGACATCAACCCGCAGGCCAAGGTGCACTTTCTGGTGGTGCCCAAAAAGCACATTGTCTCTGCCGCTGCGCTGACCGAAGAGGACGGCGCACTGCTGGGCCATATCTTTGCAGTGATCGCAAAGCTGGCTGCGGAGCAGGGCCTGAACAACGGCTACCGCGTCATCTCCAATGTTGGCGAGGACGCAGGCCAGACCGTGAAACATCTGCATTTCCATGTTCTGGGCGGCGAAAAGCTGCCTGTCTGATTCCAATAAAAAGGGAGCGTTGAATTATGGCTGAGACCTATACTCTGCACGTTGCAGGCCTGACCCGTGAGCTGACCATCTGCAAGGTGAATGACCACATGGACATTGCTGCTTTTATCATGCTGGGTGATGCCGAGCTGACCGTGGCTGCTGCCGCTGAACTGCTGAAGAAGTGCCCGGATTTTGATATCCTGCTGACCGCCGAGGCCAAGGGCATCCCTCTGGCACACGAGATGAGCCGCCAGAGCGGCAAGCCCTACGTCTGCGCACGCAAGGGTGAAAAGCTGTATATGACCGACCCCGTGGTGGTGGAGGATCAGTCCATCACCACCGCAGGCAAGCAGAAGCTGGTCATCGACCGCAAGGAGCTGGACAAGATGAGCGGCAAGCGCGTTCTGGTGGTGGACGATGTCATTTCCACTGGCGGTTCGCTCAAGGCTCTGGACGCGCTGGCTGAGCAGACCCAGTGCACCATTGTGGGCCAGGCCGCTGTTCTGGCCGAGGGCGATGCAGCTGAGCGCAAGGATATCATCTTCCTGGAGCCGCTGCCTCTGTTCTTCCACTAAGCTGCAATGCGACGCCCACTCTGCGTTTTCTGTGCTGGAATGCTGGGTGTGGAGTTAGTGTGCGTTTTTTTGCCGCAAACGGAACTTTTTGTGCCGTTTGCGGCATTTTTTGTTGCCGTTTGTCTGGTGCTGTGCATCTTTGATGCTGCCCGCAAAGCAGCGCTCTGCATCCTGCTGGGTGCTGCTTTGGGTATGGCATCGGTGCTGCACACGGCAAACCGGCTGGAGCACATCCGTGTGCAATATGCAGGCCGTCCGCTGGTGCTGACCGCAGAGGTGGAAAGCACGGCGGATTCCTACGATCCCGGTATCGTGGATGCGATTTTGCATGTAGAGAAAGTGAACGGCAGCGCGGCATCCTTCCGGGTGGAGTGCAGTGCTTTGCCGGAGTGCAAAGCCGGGGAAAGGGTGCAGGGAAGATTTATACTGTCGGCCCCGGCATCCGGAAGCCGGGTCGGCCTGTATGCGGACGGCATCGCTCTGCAGGCGGAAATGGACGAGGACGGGCCGGAGCTTACAGTTCTGGGCGAAAGCGGCAGCTTCCGCGCCCGCACCCACCGCCTGCAGCAAAGGCTCAGTGCGTCGCTGCGCCGCCGTATGGACGGCAAGACCGGCGGTGTGCTGGCTGCCATGACTACCGGCGACCGGAGTTATCTGTCTTCGGCCATGCGCAGCGCCTACCGGGGCGCGGGTCTTGCCCATGTGCTGGTGGTAAGCGGAATGCATGTGTCCATTTTGTGCGGTGATATCCTCAGCACACTCCTGCCCTACGAGTGGGAGCAGAGCTACCGCAGGCGCAGACGCCGGGCGGTATTCCGAAGTCTGCTGGCCTTTTTGCTGATGGGCGTGACCGGCTTCACACCCTCGGTATGCCGCGCCGCAGTGGCGGTCTGGGTCGGTGCACTGGGTGTGTGGCTGTACGGCCCGCCGGATACCCTTACCTCTCTGGCGGTGGCAGGTATCGTTATGACCGCAGGCAACAGCTATGCAGTGTGCGATATCGGCTTTGAACTTTCGTTTGCGGCGGTGGTGGGCACGGTGGCAGGCGGTGTGTGCATCCGCCGCGCCCGGGATGCGTGGTACCGCCAGTTCTGGAAAAACGCGAAAAATCCGGTGAAGCGCCCATGGTATTTCAAACTGCCGGAACGTCTTTGGGGCCTTGCGGAAAGCATTTGTATCTCGTTTTGTGCTTCGGTGGCCACATTCCCGGTGCTGGTGCTGCGCGGGCTGAGTGTGAGCATTTATGCGGTGGCATCCAGTGTGGCGGTGCTGTGGCTCATCCAGCCCATGATGCTGCTGGGCCTTGGCACGGCCTTTGCCGGCCTGGTACCCGCTCTTGCTCCGCTGTATGGGGTGCTGTCCGCAGCGTCTGCGGCGTTGACCGGCCTGCTCGACCGCTGGGCCGTCTGGATCTCTGCAAAACCGGGCGCGGGAATCTACTTCGATACGGCCTATGCAGCCATTGTCTGTCTGGTGCTGATCCTGTTGTGCTGGCTGGCGTTCCACTGGCGGGTACGGCTGCGGGTGGCAGGGCCATGCATCCTGCTGGCGGCAGCTGTTTCCATCGGGCTGGGCAATGCTCTCAGCCAGGATGTGGTGCACATCGACCTTGTAGGCAGCGCCAACGCGCCGGCAGTGGTCGTCACCCAGAACGATACCGCTGTGGTGCTGTTCCGGGGCGGAGCTTCTGCCCAGAACGCAGTGGAAAACCAGCTTGCCCGGCGGGGCGTGCAGACTGTGGAGCTTGTGGCAGACCTGCGCACAAACCCTAAAACGGCCTGTACACTGGAAGCAGAGCGGACACTTCCGGCAGCAGAAATGGCGGTGAACACAGCACAAAAGCTGCGGTGCACACCGGCTCTGGTGGAAATGCTGCGCACCCGGAATGGCTGTCTTGTGCGGCTGACTGTGGGCAACCGGCAGTTTGCCGTGGTCAATGGAACTGTAGAACTGACAAAACAGGTCACAGTGCAGTGGCTGCTGGCCTCCCCTGCAAAGCCGGATGCTGTGCAGTATAAAAATGTTCTGGCCCTGCGCAGCTATGACTGGATGGACAACAGAAAAGAACTGGCGGCATCCATCAGCCTGCGGCGGCACGGCGGGCTGAAAACGGAGTGATGCTTTGCAATCCGGGCAGAGTGTGGTACAATAGAACAACACCATAAGAGAAGGGAGGTGCCTGCATGGCGACCGAGACAAAACTCCGGCAGTTGGCGGACAAGGGCTGCCCGGTCTACTATTTTTATTCCAGTGAGCGGTATCTGGTGCGGCAGGCGGTCACGGCCATCACCCGCATCCTGACCGCAGACAGCGACGAGGATGCCACCATTCTGGATGGAGCTGCGCCGGAGATCGAACAGCTCATCATGGCGGCGGGCACCATCTCATTTTTTGGTACCCGGCGTGTGGTGGTGCTGCCGGAGATCGACCCTGCAGCTTACAGTGACAAGGATCTGGAAGAGTTGAACAGCACCCTTTCCAGTCTGGAAAATGCTGTGGTGGTGCTGGGCAGTGTGTTTGAACTGGAGCGCAGCAAGCTCAAAACAGGCAAGCGCGCACAGAAGCTGATCGCGCAGTGCAAGGCGCTTGGCTACACCGAAGAATTGGCTAAGCCCAAGCCCTTTGAACTAAAAATGATGATGATCGACCGCGCAAAGGAGCAGAAAACCACCCTGCCGGACGGCGCAGCGGCGGCGCTGCTGGAGCGCTGCGGCGAGGATCCGTTCCTTTTGGAAAATGAGGTGGACAAGCTCTGTGCATTGTCCGGGTATCAGACGGTCACGGCAGCGATGGTGGCGGAAATGGGCACGGTCAGTCTGGAAGCAGACGTGTTCGAGATGATCCGCATGATCACGGCCAAAAACGCCACAGGTGCCTGCAAAAAGCTGCAGACTTTGCTGCGCCTGCAGCAGGAGCCCATTGCCATTACAGCGGCCATGATCGGCAGCTATGTGGATCTGTACCGGGTCAAGCTGGGGGCAGCAAAACGGAAAAATTACAGCACGGTATTCAAGGATTTTGGCTATAAGGGCAGTGATTACCGGCTCAAGCGGTCGGCCGAAACAGCCTCGCATTACACGCTGGGCCAGATCGAAAACTGTATGCAGGTGCTGCTGGAACTGGACCAGAGCCTGAAAAGCCAGCCTACCGATGACCAGATTCTGCTGGAAACAGCGCTGTGCCGGTTGGCAATGGCGGGGAGCGGACGATGAAGGAAAACGAAATGATCCATACAGGCCGGGTGCTCATTGTGGAGGGCAAGTACGATGCGGCCCGGCTCTCCCATCTGACCGATGCCATGATCCTGCTGACGGATGGCTTTGGCATTTACAGCGACAAAAAGCGCCAGCAGCTGTTCAAGGCACTGGCGCAGAAAAACGGCCTGATCCTGCTCACGGATTCGGACGCAGCAGGCTTCCGCATCCGCACCTACATCACCAATCTGGTGGGAGAAAAGAATGTGGTTCAGGCTTACGTGCCCGCGATCCACGGCAAGGAAAAGCGCAAGGAGCAGCCCGGCAAGGAGGGCCTGCTGGGGGTCGAGGGCGTGGACGATGCCATTGTTCTACAGGCGCTGCGGGATGCCCTTGGCGCTGAGGCGGGTGCCGCAGCGGCCCGCCCGGAAGGACGGCAGATCACCTATACCGACCTCTACGAGTGGGGGCTTTCCGGCAGGCCGGGCAGTGCCGAGCGCAAGGCAAAGCTTCTGAACGCGCTGGGCCTGCCGCCGCGTCTTTCCAAAAAGGAGCTGGTGGAAGCGCTGAATCGACTGTATACTTTTGAACAATTGGACGAACTGCAGTTGAAAATTCTGGATAGCTGACTGCATGGCGCAGGGGTGAGCACACCGTTCACCTCTGCGCTGTTTTTGTACCCGGAACATCCCACCGCTGGCGCAGAAGTTCCAGCGCATGAGTTTCCAGACGGGAAACATAGCTGCGGCTGATGTCCAGAAGTTTTGCAGTTTCCAGCTGGGTCAGCGGCGGCTGGCCGGAAAGACCATACCGCAGCAGAATGATCTGTCGCTCCCTGGCGGGCAGGCCGTCCAGCAGCTGCCGCATCCGGCGGATATCGTCCTGCGTTTCGCAGGTGTCCTCCATGCAGAAGCTGTCCTGCAGCACATCGGCCAGCGTCAGCGCAGAGTCACCATCTGATTCCAGCGCTTCCTGCAGCGAGACGGTCCCGCCGGTTTTGCGGTTCCGGCGGAACTGCATCCGGATCTCATTTTCAATGCACCGGCTGGCGTAGGTGGAAAAGCGTGCC
>ULVY01065015.1_pt1 | contig 19858 bp, 10 predicted proteins | sample 1959861 | NCBI WGS metagenome assembly ULVY01 (sample SAMEA4835798, study PRJEB28245) | human gut metagenome | biome: gut microbiome; material: fecal sample | place: Denmark | collected 2008
ATCATGGGAAGCAGCACGGATTCAACCACTTTACGGCGGTCGCTCCATTGATGTACTTCTTGCTGGACCGGTACAAAATTTTCAATCCCCATTTTGTCTAAACGTTCGGCTACCTTCTTCTCATGATGCATACGAACCAGAGCGACATACCAGCGTTTAGAGTGTGCTACGCCTTCCCCTGTCCCAATATTAGGCCCAGCACTTAAAGTTTCTTTCGTTAGAATCATACTTTTTTACCCCTTAAGTTTCCGTTACTTCTTAGGTAACGGAAATTATAGAGTACTGGACACCTACCACAAAAAGAAGAAGAAATACGTACGAACAAGGGAGTTTAGATACATTTTGCCTGATATACAGAGATATTTGAAAAGTATAGGCAGTCGAATTCATAGAACATGAAATAGGAATGTTTCATGTCCCGATACATTTTTACTGTATATTTAAATAAAAAGAGAAAAAAAAGGAATTTTGCTTGTATGTTATTAACAAATTTGTCTATATTTGCACCGAATAATTTCCGTTACCTAAGAAGTAACAGCTGCGTATTTAGACTGGTTATCAAAGACTTAATATACTTTTCAAAGAATTCCTCTATAATTCCTGACGTAAGAATAATTCAGTCGATTTACTTTGGTACGCTCATTCAATTCAAAGCCTTTCAAGTAAATTTGTGTTGTCTTAATAGATTTATGCCCCAATGATTCGCTAATCATTTCGATAGGTACTCCCCTGTATTTAGCGGTAGTTGCCCAGGAATGACGAAATGTATAAGAAGTCACGGATGAATGGATACGTAATTTTTTAGCTAAACTCTTCAAATCATTATTAAAACGACGCAGTGCGGATTGATATTCTCTATATGCCGCTTCCTCATCCCGTTTATTTTTTCCACTTAATATATAAAAAAGATAATCCGGATGCTCGGGGAGAACAACAGAATGCGTATTACGAAGTCGGGAAACAATACATGAAGCCGATTCTAAGATTTCTATACTCATTGGGGTTCCAGTCTTGATACGGTTGTACTTCAATATATTCCCCTCCAAATTCGACTTTTCCAGATGAGCAAGATCGGCGAAAGGCATTCCGCAAAATAAAAATAACAAATTAGCGATGGCTTGCGTCCGGCGAAGTTTTTCGGACTGCGGATCTTTATAAAGCAGCGTGTGTAATTCGTTTATAGGGATTGCTTTTTTCTGACGAGTATCTACTCCGGTAAAGACATCACGAAACAAGCGATGAATATAAGGAGCCTGATGAGTATCTACTCCCTTATTGTATATGCAACGTAACATTCGCATATAGGTGGAAATCGTGTTCAACTTCAAGCGGCAGGACATCAGATAACTGCTATACCGCTTCAAGTTCTCACGAGTAATCAAACTGAATGACACACACTCTGTTCCACAAAATATGGTGAAAGAGCGAAGTGCATTCTCATAAACATGTGCTGTGGCATAACGCCCTTCCTGACGCAAACAATTTATATAATTATTTGCACATACGGTAAATCCGTCTTTTCTCATAATTTACTTTCTATATTAATTGATTAAAATAAGTTTGATATTACGAGAAATAGAACGAATTTACAACAAAGAAGGTGATTTACGGTCGTTTTCTTATAAAGTTTTTAGTAACCTATACGATTTAATACTAAATTTGGCTATTTATCAGAAAGTGATAGTGCAAGAACTTCCCCATTGGATACTGGTTTTGTTTTCCGTATTCCACAAACATTCACGAGCCGTTAACAAGCGTTGATCTATATCCATGGCAACTACAATAAAGGAAAGTAGACGTTCGTCAGCAGAAGAATACTCACCTTTCATAGGGGAGTCCACCCGAAAAACAGGTAAATCAATTGTTCCATTTACCCCATTCCAGGTATAAAATTCATTGTAATTCTTATCTCCATGAAAGTAAGCCTTAATCATAGAATGAGAATGGATAAACTGCTCCAGCTTTTCCCAATTCTTTGTGGCTTTCTTTTTGACATCAGTCACCAGACAGGTATCTGCCAACAAATTCTGAAACTTATCTACTGAATTGATCGTATGCTTACCGTTCGGATTCGTAAAATGCTTGGTATCGGCAATGGGAGGATCGTGGGTGAATAAAACAACAGGAGTAATCGTATCGGTTCCTATTTCCTGATCGAACCATTGACGCATATATGCATCAGGCCACATTCCCATAAAAACAAACCGTACCCCGTCCTTTACAAAGGAATAATGCACCTTATCCGTTTGATAATTAAAAGTCTCCACCGTACGTTCCACCGCAGGGCGCATCATCCGGTTGAAAATACCGGCAGCACTGGATGCATCTTTTTCTGGAGATAAAACCTTGGAATAACCTATCGCATTAGAAATATCGTGATTACCCGGTACCAGATACAAAGGAGAACTTATCGATGAATCCCAATCACTGCAAAATTGACTCCATGATGTAGTAGCAGATTGAACTCCTTCTTCCATCCGATTGGCAATATCACCCGTACAAACAACAAAATCAGGAGAACCGAATTTTATTCCTGCACCCACCCCACTATCTTCCGGCAGCCGAGTTTCAGAAAGCAATTTGAAGGTTGCCAACATAGCACGACTTACCTCATCACTTCCCACTTCTTTTCCCCGAAATTCACGTTCAAGACCATAATGTACGTCTGAACAATATATAAAACGAAGAATTCTTCCTTCGTCTGCTCCGGCAGCGGTGCAGCTAAAAAGAAGAATTCCCGTAAATAATAAAAGGATTAGCTTTCTCATTCCTTACAATTATAATCTTACCATTCTATTTTTGTACTTAGTCCGGCAGTGGTGCTATTACTCTCACCTTGAGTGGCTTTCATCATATACCATTCAGCACCGTTATCCTTACGGGCATACGCCATTCCCTCTGTTTCTCCATTGTATTTAGGTGTTTCTCCCCAAACCTCTTCACCGGCATCCGTTAGATTCTTGAATACGTCTATGGCAGTTTCTTCCGGTGAAAGAAGCTCAATCTTCACAGATTTTTTAGCGGAGAGTCCACTTGTAAAGCCTGTAGAATAATCTGCTTGATCCGAAAGAAGCACTAAAAAACCATGAGACTGTATTTTAGTCCCTTCGGGAGCTATATAAACAATATCCCCATCATCTTTTTTAATCTTTACTCCGGTTATATCCAGTTCACGACCTGTACTATTATACAACTCAATATATTTGGGTTTATTACCGTTCAACTCATTCAGCACCAATCCAGTATAATCAATACCGGAAGGTCCTTCAGGTTCCGTAATTTTATTAGCTGTTCCTTTAGTAGCTTTCAATACAACAGTCCATTCTCCCGTACCGTCGGGAATACGTGAATAACTTCCTCCCACTTCATGTTTACCTCCATCACCAAATTCCGCATCCTTATCAAATTTGTCTATATCTTTACCAGAGGGCATTTGCAAAGTGATAGAAACAGATTTAGTATTTGAGATTCCTTGAGTAAAATCAACGCCTTTGACTTTCAGCAAATATGCTTTACCGGCAATGGCTGCCCCTTCCCCAAATGTATAAATAATCTCCGAAACACCTTCTTCATCAGTTTTCACTAGTTTAACGCCATTGAGATTAATTGTTGTATTGGAAGTATTATAAATCTCAATCCAATCTTCTTCACTTGCATTCCCATCGTTTCCACAAATTTCATTCAATACCAATCCTGAATAATCAATATCAGTAGGAATTTCCGGTTCCGAGTCATCTTTACACCCAACCAAAGCCAAAGCACAAAGTGTGCTCATCAGCAAAAACTTTTTCATAATCATCTTTTTTTAATTTATATCGTTATTCGCGTTTAAAAAGAAATCATTGTACGCAACTGAAATACATTAAAATCGATTCCTGAAGGCATTACTTCACTTAAAGGTTTACCTCCCTTGGTAATTTGTCCTTTAGAGTCGGCATATTTATCATTATTCATATAAATGTAATTCAGTCCAATCACCACATTACGTACAGGATACCAGTTCAACGAAGCAGAATAGCTGGTTGCCTTACCTCCTGTAATATACGCAGCCGGATCATGGAAATCATTCATATTTATATTACTGATACGAGCCGCAACTTCCAAATTCCCCCCTTTACGACGCATTTTCATTGGACCAAATTCCGCCTCATCCGGGGAGTATTGACGGTTTTCTCCCAATACCATATAAGATGCCGTAGCATACCAACCATTAAATACTGCATTTTTCAAATCAGTCTTTTGATTATTAGCACCATAGGTATAGCGGGATATGTTGTTATAAATATATTCTCCATAAGTCAGCAACTTACGATAACGGAATCCCAGTTCGAAGCCTGTAGTATAATAATGATTGACATTCGAAATCTCGGCTTGCACAAATCGGCGACGGTCTACCCTGCTCTCCGGGAAAGTCCGGAAAAGAACCGTCTTATCCTCCAGACCTGAACCGGAAGGTGTCTGATAGTTAAAGTATCCGCCGACATGAATCGTCATATCTTCATTGTAAATAGGCGACACTGCTACACGGGTAGCCAGAGCATAACCGTCATTCCCTCTATTACGCTCTTTCTGAATGATATCCACTTCCCTGCCAAATACTCCGGCGGAAGCCCACCAATGTTTTCCCCAACCAGTTCCGGCAAGTCCCAGACGGCGCCCGTCAGCAAAAGCTTCCACTGCCATCGGACGTTCCGAAGCCATCAGATATTTAGAACTTGTTGTACGTTCCATACTCATCGGAACTTTAAAATTTCCCGCCTTTACAAAGAAATGATTATTAAATTTATAGCCCAGATACATATCTTTTATTTCCACTTCATTGTAAGCGAAATCCAGATCCAGTTCTGCAAACCATTTTTTGTATAAAGTGGCTTTCACACCGAAACGTGCACGACGAATACTCACCCCGTTGCTAAAACGGAATTGATTGTCATCGTCCTCCAGATCCTTGTTCGTTTTGGATGTCAGATCATCCACATTCGACGTGGGCGAATAAACCGCTGCATCCAAATAAATTCGATTATCAAACCATAAATGAAAGTTTTCATTTTTAGAAGCAAAGTGAAGTTTTCCACTCTCAAAATAAGCCTTTACAGGTATCTTACCCGATTCATCTTCCCAACCGGAAGTCGTGTTTTGTCCCCATACTGAAGTAAATGCCAGCAGACCGGCAACCAGAATCATGTTTCTTTTTCTCATATCGTATCTCTATCGTTTTGCAGGCGCAAAGTAAACGACATGGAAATACCAATGAATGACAGAGTTATTACATTTCTACAACAACAAAGGCCGCTCCCGAATAACAGGAACGGCCTTACCATTTTCATTTCAATATGATGTCAGCCTCTTTTCAAAAAGATGACATTCTGCTTATTTATACTCTGCCCAGCTCTTGATAGCTATATCATCCACACTCATCGTACAGAAGGCATTGATAAATGCACTAGCCAGACGGGCATTCGTAATCAACGGTATATTCAAGTCAATGGCAGCACGACGGATTTTATACCCATTACTTAATTCTCCGGCTGTCAGATTCTTCGGGATATTGACTACCATGTCGATCTCCTTGCGATGAAGCATCTCCAATGCTTGCGGATGTCCCTCCTCACTCGGCCAATAGACATGAGTACTTTCAATTCCATTCTCTGCAAGCGTTTTGTGTGTACCACCCGTTGCAAAGAGTTTGTATCCCTTATTCACCAACATACGGGCCGCATCCATCATATCGGCTTTCTGTTTCATTGTTCCCGTAGACAGCAGGATATTCTTCTTCGGAATACGATAGCCTACGGAAAGCATCGCTTTGAGTACGGCACAGGAAGTATCCATTCCGATACAACCTACTTCACCGGTAGAAGCCATATCTACTCCCAACACCGGATCGGCCTTCTGCAAGCGGTTGAAGGAGAATTGGGAGGCCTTGATTCCCACATAATCCAGTTCGAAGAGATTCTTTTCCGGTTTCTCCACAGGCAGACCGAGCATCACTTTCGTTGCCAGCTCGATAAAGTTAATCTTCAACACTTTGCTGACAAACGGGAAAGAACGACTGGCACGCAGATTACATTCAATCACCTTGATATCGTTGTCTTTCGCCAGATACTGAATATTAAACGGCCCGGAGATATTCAAAGCCTTGGCAATCTCACGGCTGATACGCTTAATACGGCGAACAGTTTCTACATACAGCTTTTGCGGCGGGAACTGAATCGTTGCGTCGCCGGAATGTACTCCCGCAAATTCGATATGCTCACTTATAGCGTATGCTACAATTTCTCCATTCTGCGCCACCGCATCCATTTCCACTTCCTTGGCGTGTTCGATAAACTGGCTTACTACCACCGGATGTTTCTTCGATACATTGGCTGCCAGTTTCAAGAAACGTTCCAATTCTTCCTGGTTGGAACAAACATTCATCGCAGCTCCCGAAAGCACATAAGACGGACGAACAAGTACGGGGAAACCTACCTCTTCAACGAACTCCTGAATGTCATCCATAGAAGTCAACTCACGCCAACGGGGCTGATCCACACCGATACGGTCAAGCATGGCAGAGAATTTCTCACGATCTTCGGCATTGTCAATACTCTTGGCACTCGTACCTAGAATATTAATCTTCTGTGCATCCAGACGCAAAGCAAGGTTATTTGGAATCTGACCACCGGTAGATACAATTACCCCATGCGGATTTTCCAGTTCCAGAATATCCATCACACGTTCAAAAGTCAATTCATCAAAGTACAAACGGTCGCACATATCGTAGTCCGTGGATACGGTTTCAGGATTATAGTTAATCATGACACTGCGCCATCCCTCTTTGCGAATGGTATTCAAAGCCTGTACGCCACACCAGTCGAATTCTACGGAAGAACCGATACGATAAGCACCGGAACCTAATACGACAATAGATTTATGGTCGCCCAGATAACGCACATCATTTGCTACACCGCTATAAGTAAGATACAGATAATTGGTTTGTGCCGGGTATTCGGCTGCCAACGTATCGATCTGTTTCACTACCGGAAGAATGCCTGCCTCTTTACGGTGTTTGCGGATATAAAGAATTCCATCTTCCATATCACCTTCGTAACCGATGGCACGGGCAATCTGGAAATCGGAGAAACCTTGAACCTTAGCTTTACGGAGCAATTCGTTCGGCAAATCGGCAATCTGTTTGTGATTGTTTCCCCAACTATGCAGTTCTTCGGAAGTCTTCATAATATTCATTAACTTCTGCAAGAACCATTTATCAATCTTAGTCAATTCGTGCACCTGATCGATGGTGTAGCCGGCGCGAAACGCTTTCGAGATCACGAAAATACGTTTATCGGTCGGTTCGCGCAAGGCTTTATCAATGTCGGAAATAACCAATTCTTTGTTCTCCACAAAACCATGCATTCCCTGTCCGATCATACGAAGACCTTTCTGGATAGCTTCTTCAAAAGTGCGTCCGATAGCCATCACTTCACCCACAGATTTCATAGAAGAACCCAACTCTTTATCTACACCGTGGAATTTACCTAAATCCCAACGAGGAATCTTACATACGACATAATCCAATGCCGGTTCGAAGAAAGCGGAAGTAGTCTTGGTTACAGAATTCTTTAGGTCGAAGAGTCCATAACCCAATCCCAATTTGGCAGCAACGAAAGCCAGCGGATAACCGGTTGCCTTAGATGCTAAAGCCGATGAACGGGAAAGGCGGGCATTTACTTCGATCACCCGGTAATCTTCGGATTCGGGATCGAAGGCATATTGTACGTTACATTCACCCACGATACCGATATGGCGGATGATACGTATTGCCAATTCCCGAAGTTTATGATACTCTTTATTGGTAAGCGTCTGTGAAGGAGCAATAACGATAGACTCACCGGTATGAATACCCAGCGGATCGAAGTTTTCCATATTACAAACGGTGATACAGTTATCGAAGCGGTCACGTACCACTTCATATTCCACTTCTTTCCAGCCGCGTAGTGATTTCTCCACCAATACCTGTGGGGAGAAAGAGAATGCTTTTTCTACCAACACATCCAGTTGTTGTTCATTATCACAGAAACCGGACCCCAAGCCTCCTAACGCATAAGCAGCACGAACAATCACCGGATAGCCCAGTTCTTTTGCTGCGCGACGTGCATCTTCCGCATTTTCTACGGCTTCACTCTTGATGGTTTTTACATTGATCTCATTCAATTTCTGAACAAAAAATTCACGGTCCTCGGTATCCATAATGGCCTGTACCGGAGTACCCAGCACTTTTACATTATATTTTTCAAGAATACCTTCTTTATACAATGCTACTCCACAGTTCAGAGCCGTCTGACCACCGAACGCCAGCATAATACCTTCCGGTTTTTCTTTCTGGATCACTTTCTCTACGAAGTACGGAGTCACCGGAAGAAAGTAAATTTGATCTGCCACTCCTTCGGAAGTCTGCACCGTAGCAATATTCGGATTGATAAGAATGGTTTCAATACCCTCTTCTTTCAAGGCTTTAAGTGCCTGTGAACCGGAATAGTCAAATTCACCAGCCTCACCGATTTTCAGGGCACCTGAACCTAATAGCAATACTTTCTTTATATTTTCTTTCATTGTTACAATAGTTTTACAAATTCGTCGAACAGGAATTCCGTATCCGTAGGTCCACTCGCAGCTTCCGGGTGGAATTGCGCAGAGAACCAGGGATTCTTTTTATGTTTGATTCCCTCGTTGGACCCATCGTTCATATTGATAAACAACGGTTCCCACTCTGCACTCAACGTATTATTGTCTACGGCATAACCATGATTTTGTGAAGTAATGAAACAACGTTCCGTACCTACCATACGCACCGGCTGATTGTGGCTACGATGTCCGTATTTCAATTTATAAATCTTGGCTCCGCCCGCTTTTGAAAGCAACTGGTTACCCATACAGATGCCGAAGATAGGCAGTTTCTCATTTACCATCGCCTTCCGTATATTCTGTACCGCAGCATCACAAGTATCCGGGTCACCCGGTCCGTTGGAGATAAACAACCCGTCAAATTCGAGTCCGCTATAATCATAATCCCAAGGTACACGGATCACTTCTACATTACGTTTCAGCAGACAACGAATAATATTTGTCTTTACACCGCAATCTACCAGGATAACCTTCTTAAATTGAGAATTGAAAGTTGAGAATTGAGAATTAAGCTGCGCATAGTAACTATTTACGGAGAAAGTTTGTGAAGTTCCGGCAGGAAAATAGCAAATAATCTCTTTGCAAGATACACGATCTACATAATTAACGCCTGCGTATACTGCTTCAGGCACATTATCCGGTTCATCATCGAAAACGATTTTTCCCATCATTACTCCATGTTCACGAAGAACCTTAGTCAGCTCGCGCGTATCAATGCCTGTGATACCGGGAATCTGCTCGCGTTTCAACCAGTCACCGAGACTTTCCACCGCATTCCAATGGCTGTATTCATAAGAATAGTCACTTACGATAATCGCTTCCGCGTGGATTTTCTCACTTTCCATGAAAGTGGCAAGTCCATTCGGTTCGATGGTAAAAGGAGGAACACCGTAGTTGCCTACCAGAGGATAGGTAAGCGTCATCAACTGTCCGGCGTATGAAGGGTCAGTAAGGCTCTCCGGGTATCCGGTCATGGCAGTATTAAAAACTACTTCGCCTGCCACCGGCTTCTCGTAGCCAAACGACTTACCGGAAAACCGGCTCCCGTCGTCAAGGATTAATGTCACATTTCTCATTCTTATTATTGAATCGTTGTATGGTTGTTAGAATTGATACATTTGTTCTATATAGTCGATGAACGCCCGGTTCACCATTTTCACACCTCCCGGTGTAGGGTAGTTACCGCTAAAATACCAGTCGCCTTTATGACGCGGACAAGCCTCGTGCAATCCCTCCAACGGTTGATAGACAATTTCCACTTTCGCCTTTGTTCCCTTGGGAGTCAGCAGTTCCACCATCTTGCCAGAGATTTCCTCATCGGTGAACGGAGCATAGATATCCTTCACATAGTTTATCATCTGCTCTTTCGGCAGTCCCACCTGATCTTTCGATTTACGGTAGGCAGCCGCAATCACATCTTTCATATCCCGCTCCTTTAAAAGTTCGACAGCAGCCCTGAAAGCGATAAACTCACTCATCTTTGCCATATCGATACCGTAATAGTCAGGATAACGCACTTGCGGAGAAGAAGATACTATCACAATCTTCTTCGGACCGAGACGGTCGAGAATACCGATAATACTTTGTTTCAACGTAGTACCACGCACAATGCTGTCGTCAATAATCACCAGATTATCAACACCGGGTACCAGACTTCCGTATGTAATGTCATACACATGGGCTGCCAGATCATTACGACTGTTTCCTTCGGCAATAAACGTACGGAGTTTGATATCCTTGATTGCCACCTTTTCGCTACGGATACGGCGGGAAAGAATGACTTCCAGTTCCTCCATATCCGGATGATGCCCTAATGCAGCAATTTGCTGCACTTTCTCCTCATTCAAGTAATCGTCCAGTCCCTGTAACATTCCGTAGAAAGCCACCTCCGCAGTATTGGGAATAAAAGAAAAAACCGTATGATCGATGTCATTATTGATAGCTTTCAATATTCTCGGAACCAACTTTTCACCCAACCGTTTCCTTTCCTTATAAATATCGACATCACTCCCACGGGAGAAATAGATACGTTCAAAAGAACAGGCATGATTTTCGCGCGGCTTGTTAATTTGCGAAGTACGGATTTTACCTTCTTTGCTGATTAACAATGCTTGCCCCGGTTGCAATTCTTTGATTTCCTCAAACGGAACATTCAAAGCCGTCTGGATCACCGGACGTTCGGAAGCAAGAACAGCTATCTCATCATCCTGATACCAGAATGCAGGCCGGATTCCCCACGGGTCGCGGATGGCGAAGGACTCGCCGCTTCCGGTCAATCCGCAGATCACGTATCCCCCATCCCATTCGCGGCTGGAAGTGCGCAACACGTTTGACAAATCAATATATTCTTCTATATAATGAGTGATTCCCATGCCCGTAAGCCCCTCGGCTTCGGCAAGATTGAATACACGCTCCACTTCACGGTCAAGACGGTGTCCCACCTGCTCCAACATGATATATGTATCGGCATATTTACGCGGATGCTGACCAATGGCAGTGATACGGGCAAATATCTCGTCCACATTTGTCATATTGAAATTTCCGCAGAGGGCCAGATTCTTGGCGCGCCAGTTATTTCTTCTTAAAAATGGATGCACATAAGAGATTCCGGATTTTCCCGTAGTAGAATAACGAAGATGTCCCATATATATTTCACCGGCAAAAGGTAAAGTTCGTTTAGCATACTCTGCATCGTGCAACTGTTCGGGAGTGAGATCCTTAAAATTATTTTGAATATTTTCAAAGATTTCCGTAATGGCTCCGGAACCTAAAGCGCGTTCACGAAACATATATTCTTCACCCGGATTTGCTTCCAGTTTCACACATGCCAGTCCCGCACCTTCCTGTCCACGATTATGCTGCTTCTCCATCAACAGGTAGAGTTTATTAAGACCATACATCCATGTCCCGTACTTTTTCTCGTAATACTCTAACGGTTTGAGCAAGCGTATCATGGCAACGCCACATTCATGTTTCAATTGTTCCATCTATACTATTTACGATTTGACGATTTACTATTTACAATTTAAATTACCACCCACCAATCAAACAACTTACTATCCATCATTGATTCTTCAATCGTAAATTGTCTAATTGTAAATTACATTACTCTACTGTTACCGACTTCGCCAGATTTCTCGGCTGATCCACATCCATCCCTTTGCATACCGCAATGTGGTAAGCAAGAAGTTGCAGAGGTACCGTAGTAATTAACGGATCGAGACATTCGATTGTTTCAGGAAGTTCGATACTACAGTCAGCGATTTTGCTGATAACGGTATCTCCTTTCGTCACAAATGCAATCACTTTTCCTTTCCGTGCCTTAATCTCCTGAATATTACTTACTACTTTCTCATACAACCCATTCTGCGTAGCAATCACCACTACCGGCATTTCCGCATCGATCAGGGCAATCGGTCCATGCTTCATCTCCGCAGCCGGATAACCTTCGGCGTGAATATACGATATTTCTTTCAATTTCAATGCACCTTCCAGAGCAACGGGATAACTATATCCGCGTCCCAGGTAAATAAAATTATGCGCATAAGTGAAAGTTTTCGATAACTCCGCCAAAGTATCATTCAATTCCAACACCTCTTTCATTTTTTCCGGAATATGATTTAACTCCTGTACGATTGAAAGAAAATACTGTTCGTCAATGGTTCCTTTCGCTTTGGCAAGTGTCAATGCCAACATCGCCAATACAGTAACCTGTCCGGTAAATGCTTTGGTAGAAGCCACCCCGATTTCTGGACCCACATGAATATATGAACCGGTATGAGTGGCACGGGGAATAGAAGAGCCGATCGCATTGCAAATGCCATATATAAATGCCCCGCGGCTTTTCGCCAATTCCACAGCAGCCAATGTATCTGCCGTCTCGCCACTCTGGGAAATTGCTATCACCACATCCTGCCCGTCAATCACCGGATCACGATAGCGGAATTCGGAAGCATACTCCACTTCCACCGGTATGCGGCAGAAACTCTCAATCAGATGCTTACCGATCAGTCCGGCATGCCAGGAAGTTCCGCAAGCAACAATAATAAACCGTTTGGCATTCAGCAGCTTTTCCCGGTGATCTATCACAGCAGAAAGCACCACATTATCAGCTTCCACATTGATACGTCCGCGCATGCAATCACGAATACAATCGGGCTGTTCGAAAATCTCTTTCAACATAAAGTGCGGATATCCCCCTTTTTCCAACTGACCGAGGTTGAGTTCCACCTTCTTTATTTCAGGTATCATTTCGACATTGTTCAAGTTGACTACCTTCAACTCCTTCCCCAGATTCAAAACAGCTATTTCCCCGTCTTCCAGATAAACCACTTTATCAGTATATTCTACAATCGGAGTAGCATCTGAAGCAAGAAAGAACTCATTCTCTCCAATCCCCACTACCAATGGACTGCTCTTACGGGCAGCAATAATCTCATCGGGATGCTCCTTATCAAGAATCGCAATCGCATAAGCACCAATTACCTCCCCTAACGCCAACTGAACAGCCGTCAACAGACTGACCTGATTAGTGACTTTCATGTATTCTATTAATTGAACGAGGACTTCGGTATCTGTACTACTTTTAAAAATATAGCCTTTGGCTTGAAGTTTTTCTTTAAGAACGGCGTAGTTTTCAATAATACCGTTATGAATGAGAGCGAGCTTTTCGGAAGAAGAGTAATGAGGGTGGGCGTTAGCAGAACAAGGTTCCCCGTGAGTAGCCCAACGGGTATGGGCAATTCCGATTGTACCGGAAATATCTTTCTGTGTGACGAAATTTTCAAGATCAGAGACTTTTCCTTTCGTCTTATACACATTTAACTGTTGGTCATCACTAATGATTGCTACCCCCGCGCTGTCATATCCACGATACTCCAGTCGCTTCAGCCCTTTGATAAGGATAGGGTAGGCTTTTCGTTTACCAATATAGCCTACTATTCCACACATATTATGATATTTTTATTTCGCCTGCAAATATACACATTACAAATAACATAAAGACAACAAAAAGCATATTTATTTGACAGAAACGCATAAAAAAGTTGCAAACACATCAAAAAGTTAAATAATATATTATTTTTAGCTCAAAAAGAAACAAATTACAATCAGCTTCAAATAAGGATAAATAAGCTAACAAATTAAAAGCAAATTTCCTGTTTTTAATAACAAATTAAAAGAATAAAGATTCCTATTCTCATTTCGCGTCACACAAAAGCTAAATTTTACTATCATTTTGAAATTAAAATATTAACTTTGCCAAACAATTTGATACATCAAACAGGTATTATCATACAATAAAGCTAGTAAGAATGAAGAAACAAGAACTTTTTAACAACGTAACAGAAGAATTCCCTTACCAACGACAGCCCCAACAGATGGGCTTGTACGATGCGGCATACGAACACGATGCCTGCGGTGTCGGTATGCTGGTTAACATTCATGGAGAAAAGTCACACGACATTGTTGAGTCGGCTTTAAAGGTATTAGAAAACATGCGCCATCGCGGTGCCGAGGGTGCGGATAACAAGACCGGTGACGGTGCAGGTATCATGCTTCAAATTCCGCATGAGTTTATTTTATTACAAGGTATTCCTGTCCCCGAAAAAGGACGGTACGGCACAGGGTTATTGTTTTTACCGAAAAACGAAAAAGACCAGGCAGCTATTCTAAGTATTATTATTGAAGAAATTGAAAAAGAAGGACTCACATTGATGCATTTGCGCAATGTGCCCACCTGCCCCGAAATCCTGGGAGAATCGGCTCTGGCAAACGAACCGGACATCAAACAAGTGTTCATCACCGGATTTACGGAAACGGAAACTGCCGACCGGAAGTTATATCTGATCCGGAAAAGAATCGAAAATAAAGTCAGATTGTCATCTATTCCGGCAAAAGACGATTTTTATGTTGTGTCACTCTCTACCAAAAGCATTATATATAAAGGTATGCTTTCATCATTACAGCTGCGCAACTATTATCCGGACCTGACAAATAGCTATTTTACCAGCGGACTGGCATTGGTGCACTCTCGTTTCAGTACCAATACATTCCCTACATGGGGATTGGCACAGCCGTTCCGTCTGCTGGCACACAACGGTGAAATCAATACTATCCGTGGTAACCGAGGATGGATGGAAGCCCGTGAAAGTGTACTCTCCACTCCCACTTTAGGTGATATAAAAGAAATCCGCCCGATTATACAACCGGGTATGAGCGACAGTGCTTCTCTGGACAATGTACTGGAGTTCCTGGTGATGTCAGGATTGAGCCTGCCACATGCCATGGCTATGCTCGTGCCGGAATCTTTCAACGAGAAGAACCCGATCAGTGAGGATCTGAAATCATTCTACGAATACCACTCCATCCTGATGGAACCGTGGGACGGACCGGCCGCACTACTATTCAGCGACGGACGATTTGCCGGAGGTATGCTCGACCGCAATGGCCTGCGCCCTGCCCGTTATCTGATTACTAAAAACGATATGATGGTAGTGGCTTCGGAAGTCGGTGTTATGGATTTCGAACCGGGAGACATCAAAGAAAAGGGTCGCTTACAGCCCGGCAAAATCTTGCTGGTGGATACGGAAAAAGGCGAGATCTACTATGACGGCGAACTGAAAAAACAGTTGGCTGAAGCCAAGCCTTACCGCACCTGGCTATCTACCAACCGAATCGAACTGGATGAACTGAAAAGCGGGCGCAAAGTTCCTCATCACGTAGCAAACTACGACCGGATGCTTCGTACTTTCGGCTACTCCAAAGAGGACATCGAAAGGCTGATTATGCCGATGGCAAGCACCGGAGCAGAACCGATCAATTCAATGGGTAACGATACGCCACTCGCCGTACTTTCAGATAAACCACAGTTGCTTTACAACTATTTCCGTCAGCAATTTGCACAGGTAACCAATCCGCCCATTGATCCACTTCGTGAAGAACTGGTGATGTCATTGACAGAATACATTGGAGCAGTCGGTATGAATATTCTGACGCCCAGTGAAAGTCATTGCAAAATGGTACGCCTGAATCATCCGATTTTAAGCAATACCCAACTGGATATTCTTTGTAATATCCGGTATAAAGGCTTCAAAACAGTCAAACTACCCATGTTGTTTGAGGTTGCAAAAGGGAAAGCCGGACTGCAGGAAGCACTGACCCATCTTTGTAAAATGGCGGAAGAATCCGTGACGGAAGGTGTAAACTACATTGTCCTGACCGACCGTGAGGTGGATATTACCCATGCTGCCATTCCATCATTGCTGGCAGTAAGCGCTGTTCATCACCACCTGATTTCAGTTGGTAAACGGGTGCAAACGGCATTGATCGTAGAAAGTGGTGAAATACGTGAAGTGATGCACGCCGCGTTATTGTTGGGTTTCGGAGCAAGTGCCCTGAATCCTTACATGGCATTCGCTGTCCTCGACCGACTGGTAAAAGACAAAGATATTCAGTTGGATTATACCACTGCTGAAAAGAACTATATCAAATCCATCTGTAAAGGCTTGTTTAAAATCATGAGTAAGATGGGTATCTCTACGATCCGCTCCTATCGTGGTGCTAAGATTTTCGAAGCTGTCGGTTTGAGTGAAGAATTGAGCAAGGCTTATTTTGGAGGACTCGGTTCACCGATCGAAGGTATCCGTCTGGAAGAAATAGCCAGAGATGCCATTGCTTTCCATAAAGAAGGATTTGAAAGTATTAAAAATGAAGAGTTATTAAAAAATAACGGTTTGTATGCTTTCCGTAAAGATGGAGAAAAGCACGCATGGAATCCGGAAACAATCAGCACTCTGCAATTGGCTACACGACTGGGGAGTTATAAAAAATTTAAAGAGTACACCCATCTGGTAGACGAAAAAGAGAAGCCTATTTTCCTTCGTGACTTTCTGGGATTCCGTCGTAATCCGATTTCAATCGATCAGGTAGAACCGGTGGAAAACATTCTGCATCGTTTCGTCACGGGGGCTATGTCTTTTGGTTCTATCAGCAAAGAGGCTCATGAGGCAATGGCTATTGCCATGAATAAAATTCACGGACGCAGTAATACCGGTGAAGGTGGCGAAGACGCTGCCCGTTTCCAACCGCTGCCCGATGGCAGTTCTTTACGAAGTGCAATCAAGCAGGTAGCTTCCGGTCGTTTCGGTGTAACGGCAGAATATCTGGTTAATGCGGACGAAATTCAAATCAAGATAGCACAGGGAGCCAAACCGGGTGAAGGCGGACAACTACCGGGATTTAAAGTGAACGATGTGATTGCGAAAACACGTCATTCCATTCCGGGAATTTCGCTGATTTCTCCTCCGCCTCATCATGATATTTATTCGATTGAGGATTTGGCACAATTAATCTTCGATTTGAAAAATGTAAATCCACAGGCCAAAATCAGTGTGAAACTGGTAGCAGAAAGCGGCGTCGGTACGATTGCTGCGGGTGTGGCAAAAGCAAAGGCGGACCTAATTGTCATCTCTGGTGCTGAAGGGGGAACAGGTGCTTCTCCGGCTTCTTCTATCCGCTATGCGGGTATCTCACCGGAATTGGGATTGAGCGAGACACAGCAAACATTGGTTTTGAACGGACTTCGTGGTCAAATAGTCCTGCAAGCCGACGGACAACTGAAAACCGGACGTGATGTCATTTTAATGGCCTTAATGGGTGCCGAAGAATATGGTTTCGCCACCTCGGCATTGATTGTATTAGGGTGTGTAATGATGCGCAAATGCCATCAGAATACTTGTCCGGTGGGAGTTGCCACACAGAATGAAGAGTTACGTAAACGCTTTCATGGACGCAGTGAATATTTAGTAAACTTTTTCACATTCCTGGCACAGGAAGTCCGCGAGCATTTGGCTGAAATGGGATTCACCCGGATGGATGACATCATCGGGCGTACAGACTTAATCGAGCGCAAGTCCGATGCCAATGACCCAAATCCGAAACATGCTTTAATCGACTTCACCAAATTGCTGGCACGTGTTGACAACAGTGCGGCTATCCGTCATGTCATCGACCAAGATCATGGAATTTCTGCTGTAAAGGATGTAACCATCATCGATGCCGCACAAGAAGCTATCGAACATGAGAAAGAGATTTCTTTAGAATATACGATTGCCAATACAGACCGTGCAATAGGTGCTATGCTTTCCGGAGTAATCGCCAAGAAATATGGTGCCAAAGGATTGCCGGAACATACGCTGAATGTAAAATTCAAAGGTTCGGCAGGTCAATCTTTCGGAGCTTTTCTCGTACCGGGAGTTAACTTTAAACTGGAAGGTGAAGCGAATGATTACCTGGGTAAAGGATTGAGCGGCGGGCGTATCTCCGTATTACCTCCTATCCGCAGCAATTTCGAAGCCGAAAAAAATACAATCGCCGGTAATACCTTGCTTTATGGCGCAACAAGCGGTGAAGTATATATCAACGGCCGTGTAGGAGAACGTTTCGCTGTTCGTAACTCCGGCGCAGTTGCCGTCGTAGAAGGCGTGGGTGACCATTGTTGCGAATACATGACCGGAGGTCGTGTGGTAGTCCTCGGACAAACCGGACGTAACTTTGCAGCCGGTATGAGTGGCGGTGTAGCTTATGTATGGAACAAAGACGGCAACTTCGATTATTTCTGTAACATGGAAATGGTGGAACTGTCACTCATCGAAGAAGCCAGCTACCGGAAAGAGTTGCACGAACTAATCCGCCAGCATTACCTCTACACAGGCTCGAAACTGGCACGCATCCTGCTCGACAACTGGAATCATTACGTAGATCAATTCATCCAAGTAGTGCCCATCGAATACAAAAAAGTACTGCAGGAAGAACAAATGAGAAAGTTACAACAAAAAATTGCAGATATGCAAAGAGACTATTAGATTTACAATTTGACTATTTACAATTTACTATTTGAATGTATAGTATAGTCTGTAAATAGTCAAATAGCAAATGATAAGATAGTCTAGAAATAGTAAATAGTAAATCGTCAAATAGTAAATAACAAGATGGGAGATCCTAAAGCATTTCTAAATATACCTCGACAAGAGGCGGGATACCGCCCTGTAAACGAGCGAATCGCTGACTATAGTCAGGTAGAACAGACTTTGAATACAAACAGCCGTAAATTGCAGGCGTCACGCTGTATGGATTGCGGTGTACCTTTCTGTCATTGGGCATGCCCGATAGGAAATAAACAACCGGAATGGCAGGATGCATTATACAGGGGAAAATGGAAGGAGGCATACGAAGTATTGTCGTCTACTTGCGATTTTCCTGAATTTACAGGACGTATTTGTCCTGCTCTTTGCGAGAAATCGTGTGTGTTGAAACTTTCCTGCGATCAGCCGGTGACTATTCGCGAGAATGAAGCAGCTATCGTAGAAGCGGCTTTTCGTGAAGGATATATACAAGTAAAGACGCCGGAAAGAAACGGAAAGAAAGTGGCGGTGATTGGTGCAGGTCCTGCTGGATTGGTGGTGGCTAATCAGCTGAATTTAAAAGGATATAGCGTTACTTTATTCGATAAGGATGAAGCGCCCGGAGGATTATTACGATTCGGTATTCCTAATTTCAAACTGGATAAAAATGTAATTGACCGACGGATGAAGATATTGGCTGCAGAAGGAATACAGTTTGAGATGGGAGTAGAAATAGACGTCAATCATTTACCGGAAGGATTCGATGCTTACTGCATCTGTACCGGAACCCCCACTGCACGTGACTTGAGTATTCCGGGACGTGAACTGAAAGGGATTCATTTCGCACTCGAAATGCTGGCACAACAGAATAGGATTCTGGCAGGACAGACTTTCCCGAAAGACAAGTTGGTAAATGCCAAAGGCAAAAAGGTTCTCGTGATAGGTGGCGGTGATACCGGTTCCGACTGTATCGGAACCAGCGTGCGACAAGGAGCCGTCAGTGTCACCCAAATAGAGATCATGCCGAAACCTCCTGTCGGATACAATCCGGCAACTCCATGGCCTCAATGGCCGGTAGTCTTCAAAACGACTTCCAGCCATGAAGAAGGTTGTACACGCCGTTGGTGTCTGGCTTCCAATCAATTCCTCGGAAAGAATGGAAAAGTGACAGGTGTGGAAGTGGAAGAAGTGGAATGGATTCCGGCAGCAGATGGCGGACGTCCCACAATGAAACCAACAGGGAAGAAGGAAGTCATCGAGGCTGATATGGTATTATTGGCGATGGG
>ULVY01026339.1_pt1 | contig 19700 bp, 22 predicted proteins | sample 1959861 | NCBI WGS metagenome assembly ULVY01 (sample SAMEA4835798, study PRJEB28245) | human gut metagenome | biome: gut microbiome; material: fecal sample | place: Denmark | collected 2008
CTTATTGCAGTGCGGGGAGAGTGATCTTCTACGATCCGCCGAACGTGAAAGCGATGAAGCAGACGCTGCGGGCGTACTTAAAGCCGTTTGTGCCGGAAGAGCCGTATTGCTGCCCGGTGCGCCTTGCGGTGCAGTGGAGGTTCCCGTACAGCAGGGGGCATCATGACGGGGACTATCGGCTGACAAGACCGGACGTGGACAACCTGCTGAAGAGCATGCAGGACATCATGACAGAGCTTGGATACTGGAAGGACGATTCCCTTGTGGTGGAATTGTTTGCGCAGAAGATATGGCACAAAGCGAAGCCGGGTTACTGTTTTACCATTACACCGCTGGAAGAGGAGAAATGGCGTGAGCGAAGAAAAGAAACCGAAGAATCCGGATGCGCCCTGTAAAGGCTGTGAGAGCCGCTGTGCGGTCTGTCACATTAAGTGCCCCGATTATGCGGAATACAAAGCACGGCTTGCCAGACGGGCGCAGGAGCGTGACAGAGCGAACGCAGAGAATCCGGCATACATGAAAAGACCGTACAGAGAACGATATCTCAAAAAAATGATGGAACGGCAAAAGCGAGGGAGGAACACATGAACGCTGAACAGAAGAAGAAACTCTGGGAGATCATGTCTCACAGGGACATATGGAAGCAGCTGGAACAGGCGGTGGAGGAAGCGTCTGAGTTTATTCTTGCAGCACAGAAGGTCAAGCGGTTCCGCAGCCAGTCTGCAAGGTGGGCGACCTGATCGAAGAGACTGGCGACCTGCTGATCATGATGGAACAGATGCGGGGATACCTCGGACCGGAGCTTGTGGATCGGAGCGTTGGGGTTAAGCTGGATAGAGAGCTTCGACGGATTGAGGAGGGACGAAATGAAGCGGAAATGGAGCAAGAGACACTGTTCGAAATTGGAAATGGCGACTGCGAAGCGTGCTGGAACGAGATGATGAAAAAATGAAAGTCGCATTGATTGTTTTTTGTATGTTGGGAGTTTTGTTTTTGAGCGCCGACAACAAAGCGCTTAAAGAACAATTGAAAAATAGTCGGGAAAATCCCGACGAATGACAGGAAGTGAAATAAACCATGACGAATAAGAAATGTGAATCCTGTGGTAAGCTGATGGTCGGCGTGCAAAGCAATCGGAGATTCTGCAACGCCTGTGCCATACGCCGGCGAAAAGCGTATCAGAAACAGTATCGGGAGAACCGGAAGAAACGCTAACGCACGCCGAGCGTAAGCCTAACGCACGCGAGCGTTAACCGAGCATAAACCGAGCGAAAAGACAAAACAAGGAGAACTAACACATGAAGAAAAGAATTATCGCAGCTGTAACTGCTGCATGCATGATGGCTGCATCTATGACTGGCTGCACGGAGGCGGAGAGAGCCACATACAACGTCCAGAAAGAAGCAGACTATTTCAACGTGGAACGCCGGCTGTCCGTTATCAATGCCAGAACGGACAAGCCGATTCTGGAACTGATCGGGTACTTTTCTCTGTCGAACAACAGCAATCACGAGCTTGTCGTTACGCTGGAAGTCGCCCAGAATCAGTACAAGGTGGATTATGTGTACCTGAACGAGTGGACGGTCTACACGGTGGAGGATATCAGCGGCGCACACGTTGACCCGTATCACTACGAGATCAACTTCTTGCCGGAGATGATCCAGTCCATCGAGTTCACACAGAATGATTGAGGTGATTCGCCATGTCACGCCGAACCTGTAAACAATGCGGGCGAATCCAGCCCTCGTGGAACTTCCGCAGCCGGTACCTCGCCAACCGTGACCGCATCCTCGCCACCCAGCAGGCATATCGGGAGCGCTGCAAGGCACGGCGGCTGGAAGCATCCTCGCCGGAGGAAACCGAGTGGATCGCCGACCCACGCAGCATAGACGATGCCTATGTACAGCTGGCGGCGTGTATCCTGCGCCTTGCCTTCGATCGCTACCGTCGCATCCTATGCCGCTGTGCACGGGGAGATGCGACAGAGGCAGAGGTACAGGCAATTGAGCACGAGCTGTGCACGCCATACTACGCTGCCCTCTCCCTGCATCGTGTGGACTTGCCGGCACTCTGCCGGTCGATGCGGGAGGAAATAGGTGTGAACTTGGATAGCGATAAAAAGGAGGTGAAAGTGTGAATGCAAATGAATTGATCGACAAAGTGTCAAATCAGACAGCGAAGCGTGTTGTGACGGAACTTGAAAGACATAGGCTGGTAAAGGCACGCCAATTGGACAGCTTCAAGAAAACGGAAAAGATACTATATGAATATCCGGATTTGAAACAAAATGGAGTTGTACCAGAACTTTGTTCGCTTGTAGAAAAAGCATTAAAGCGTGTAGAATCGGACCCGTATTATGACTTGATAGAATTAAAATACTTTAAGCATTGGACTCACGAGTGTATCGCAGAATACTTTAATGTGGATGTGTCCGTGATATCTAAGCGGCGCACAAAGCTAATAGATGCAATGCGACCGATCATTTTTGCACAAGACTTTATACGAGAACTCTATGATATGTAGGGTAAGAGCGTTGTTGGCAGGGTATTCCGTCTGTTGGCAGCGCTCTTTTTGCACATTTACGGCACAAAAAAGGCACAAACTGTTCTATGGTGTCATTCCTGAAAACAGTGTACAATAGCTGTATAAAAAGGTGGTGGAACACGCATGAAGAAACGTGGGCGAAAATGCTTGTACGAAACAGCGGTGAAGACGAGATTTCCGGAAATTCGTGAGTGGCTGCAAAGTGGAGCTACCGAAAAGCAAATTGCCGATAATCTCGGTATTGCGTGCTCTACTTTTTACAGATACAAAGCGGAAAAAAAGGAATTTGCGGAGCTTATAAAAAATGGGCGGCAGGCGTTGATTTTACAGCTTAGAGGTGCGATTGTGAAAAGAGCAATCGGTTTCACCTACACAGAAAAGAAGCGATACAAGAAAAAAGACGAAACTGGTGCTGTGTGCGAGTATGAAGAGGAAACAGAACGGCAAGCTTTGCCGGATGTTGCGGCGCTTAACTTGTGCCTAAAAAACTACGATTCGGAAAATTGGGCAAATGACCCGCAGGCTCTGGAAATGAAAGAAAAAGAATTGCAACTCCGGCGGGAAATCGCAGAGTCAAGCGGATGGTAAAGAGGTGATATTGTGTCTGTATATGGTGTGAAAGAAAACAAATGCTTGGAGGATTTGTCTGCGCTTGTGCTTGAAATGCAAAACATCAAGGATACGCAAAATACCATCCTGAGCAGAATCAGTGAACTGGAAGGTCGAGTTGCTGTAGAACAGGGAACAATGAATGCAGCTGGCACGCTGAAATGGACGTTATACTGTAGCGGTAAGCTTGAAATAAGCGGAACTGGAAACACAGATGAATACGACAACCTCTCCTCATACACACCGATATATAGTATCAATGGTGTAAATGAAGTGGTTGTAGCAGATGGAGTTGGAGCAGTGAATACTGGAGCAGTTGCATTTGAAAGTTCCTCTCCGGTTTCTTTATCTGTCAATTGTACCACAATTGGTGATGCGGCTTTTACTGGTGATTGGACAAATTCGATCACAATTGGAAGACAAGTTAAAAGCATCGGGGCAAATGCGTTTCTTGGTGCTGGCACAAAGTATCATGCAGGGCAAGTGTCAAGCGCTCCGACTCTCAGGTATACGGGGACAATGGCAGAGTGGAAAAAGATAACGCTTTCCGCCGGCTGGAATAGCAACGCATATTTCAATGGAGATCAAGTCGTGTGCACAGATGGGACGGTGGCAATTTGATGGATAAGTTGCAAGCGTTCTATAAGTCGAAAAAGTGGGAAGCGTTTGTCAAACAGTTGCGCATAGATCGTGCATCTGCGGATGGGTTTGTGATCTGTGCGCATTGTGGTAAGCCAATCGTAAAAGCTTATGATTGCATTGCACACCACAAGCAAGAACTCACGTTGCTCAATGTTGATGACAGCATGGTATCTCTGAATCCAGATAATATCATCTTTGTGCATTTTAGGTGTCATAATGAGATACACAAGAGATTTGGATTTGGAGGCAAACCGCATGGCGTAGTCAAGCAAGTGTACCTTGTATATGGCGCTCCGTATGCAGGTAAGCATACATGGGTTGATGGGGTTGCAGATGACAGTGATATCATTGTAAGTTACGACAGATTGTGGCAGTCTATTCGCCATGGAAATGGGAAGCCGAGAGCACTGACAGATAATGTATTCGGCTTGTATGATTGCCTGATAGATATGGTCAAAGTACGGCGTGGCAGGTGGCACAGTGCGTATATCATTGGAGGATTTCCATCAAGCGGACAAAGAGAACGGACGGCAGAGGTGCTTGGTGTTAATAAATCAGTGTTCATTGATACACCGATGGAAACATGCTTGGTTCGTGCAAAAGCGGCTGGTGCAGAAACACAGTATATCCAAGATTGGTTTGAAAAATACTCCCCCCTACCCAGCTGAAAAAATGCCCAAAGGGGATTGCATAGGGAATACGTAATTTTCGCAGAAAGTGAATTTTTGAGATTTTTCCAAAAGTTTTTTCTGAAATTTTGAAAAGTGAGGGGTTGGCGTGACAAGAGAAGAAGAATTGCGGAAACTGGCAGACGATTTGGAGGAATCTGTGAGAACGGTCGTATCCGAACTGATCGGCGAAATCGTTTTTCTGGAACTGAAGCTGGAACAGCTGAAACAGCTCCCTTTTATTGAAACAAATCCCAAAAACCAAAATCAGCACAGAGAAACATGTGCGGCGAGGCAATACAAAGTGTTATTGCAGCAATACAATAACTGTATCAAGATTGTTTTGAGTGCGATTGGAAAATGCGATGAAACAGAGGAATCACCACTGCGGCAGTATCTGAATCAGATGAGAAAAAATAATGTCTAATTACCTACTAGAATACCGAGAAGCAATCGGGAGTGGCGAAATAATTGCAGGTGCTGAACTTATCACAGAACTTGATAATCTCATCACCGATATGAGAAACCCTCGGTATATATATGACACCACAGATGCAGAAACACGAATAGACTTTATGGAAAACTGCATCCGGCTCACAAAGTCTCCTTTTTACGGGAAGCCGATGAAACTCATGAAGTGGCAAAAAGCGCTTATCGAAGTGGTTTATAGTTTTAAATTTGCTGATAAAACGTATATCGATCCCTCTGGGTTTGAAAGACACATCGATCGTTTTCAGAAAATCGTGTTGCTGATCGGCAGAAAAAACACAAAGAGTGAAACCTGCTCCGGATTGACCTTGACAGAATCGATCGTGGGCAATGAGGGCGCCGATCTTGTTTGTTCCAGCAATGATGATTCTCAGGCATCTATTCTTTACGATGCCATCGACACAATGCGCTTGATGATTGACCCAAATCAGCAAGATACACGGAAAAATCAGCGATGCATTCGTATCCTTGCGACAAACTCCAAGATTTTTAAGCTGTCTGACAGAACAAGAAACAAGGAAGGGCGTAACATCGATTTTGCTGTAGTGGACGAAGTTCATGAAATGAAAACGAACATTATTTTGAAATCGATAGAGCAGTCACAGAGTCTGAAAGACAATCCGAAGCTTATTATCATTACAACGGAGGGCTTCGTTGTAGACGGAGCTCTGGATGAGATTTTGAGAGATTGCAGGCGAGTGATTCATGGGGAGGATACCGGAGTTGCTGCCGAACGTCTTTTGCCATGGCTTTATACGCAGGACAGCGAGCAGGAGGTATGGGCGGATGAGCGAAGCTGGCAGAAATCAAATCCATCGCTCGGAACCGTCAAGAAATGGGATTATCTTCGCACCCAGATTGATATGGCACGCAAAAGCAAGAGCGACAGAATCTTTGTGCTGTCCAAAGATTTCAATTTCAAGCAAAACAGCGTACAGGCTTGGCTTGGCGTTGAGGACTATAAGTATGAGGCGGTTTATGATTTAGAAACGTTCCGCAATGCGTTGTGCTTGGGAGCGGTTGACTTGTCAGAAACCACGGATATGACAAGCGCAAAAATCCTGATCTGCAAAAAGGGAATGAAAACCAAGTACATCCATTCTCACTATTGGATACCGGAAAGCAAGCTGGAAAATTCAGACGATACAGAAGCAGGAGCAAAGTATAAAGAATGGGCAAAGCAAGGGCTTCTCACAATATGTGATGGCAATGACATAGACCTGACACTCGTTGCAGACTGGTTTTTCCAGCTATACAAAGAGTATGGATTTCGGCTTTACAAATGCGGATATGACGTTCGCTTTTCAAAAGAGTTTTTGCGTCGCATGGAAGAGTATGGTTTTGAAAGCGAACTTGTGCTGCAAAACAAGCTGACACTGTCGAATGCAATGAAACTATGCGAGGCTGATCTGAAAGCAAGAAATGTGAATTACAATCAGAATGAAATTGATGCTTGGTGCCTTGGGAATGCAGCCATGGAGATGGACAACCTTGGGAACGTACAAGCTGTAAAAGTGGACGGGCAGCCGTCGAAGAGAATCGATGGAGCTGTCACGCTGATTATCGCATACGAGATGTATCGGCGGTATAGAAGCGATGTAATGAGGTGATGAAATGGGGCTGTTTGATAATTTTAAGAAAAAGTACGAGGAAAAGAAGCGCAATGCTTTGTATGCCCGAATGATGAACGGACAAGCTCCCATTTTTTCGCAGTTCGGAAACAACATTTATGCTTCGGATGTGGTGCAGCAGGCGATCTCGTGTATCGTGCGGGAAATCTCGAAGCTCAATCCAACACACGTCCGAATTGTTGGTGGCGTAGACAGTATCCCGCAGGACAGTAGCATTCAGGATGTGCTTGATAAGCCAAATGAGATCATGTCGACCTCTGACTTTTTGGAAAAGATCGCATGGAATCTCTTCTTGAATTATAACAGCTTTATTTTACCAGTCAGGGAAAACGGAAAGCTTACAGCACTTTATCCCATTCAACCAAGTACAGTAAGCTTTTTCGAAGACCCAACAGGCAATCTTCTGATAAAGTTTCATTTTAACAATGGCTATGTATCCGACTTTATCCGATATGATGATTTGATTCACATTCGGCTTAATTTCTCAGTGAATGATTACATGGGAGGTAACGAACTCGGTCAGCCAGATCACAGTTCTCTGCTTGAAACACTGAAACTGAATCATATTCTTTTGCAGGGTGTCGGGAAAGCATTAAAAAGCAGTTTCGCTGTGAATGGTATTGTGAAGTATAACACAATCATCGATGATGGAACTGCCGAAAATTCCATCAAGGAATTTGAAAAAAAGCTGAAAAATTCGGAAAATGGCATCCTTGGAACTGATTTAAAATCAGAATTTATTCCGATTCAAAGAAATCTCCAAGTCGTTGATCCAGACACTTTGAAGTTTATTGATGAAAAAATTTTACGGAATTTTGGCGTTCCTCTTTGCATTTTAACCGGAGATTACACAAAGGAACAATATGAGGCATTTTATCAAAAGACGCTTGAACCGATCGTCATAAAGCTTGGGCAATGTTTTACAAAAGGAATTTTTTCAAGCCGTGAAAATCTTGGATATGGAAACAAGATTGTTTTCTATGCGGAAGAGCTGATCTTTATGACAACCACGCAAAAGCTTGAACTTGCAAAAATTCTTGGCGATCGAGGGGCGGCATATGATAACGAAATTCGTGTGATGTTTGGTATGCGTCCTTTGCCAGAACTCAACGGAAAAAGAAAACAGTCGCTGAACTACATTGACACAAGCATTGTGAATGATTATCAAATGCAGAACCTTGGCGTCGGAGCAATACAGGAGGGTGATGGAGATGGGGAAAGTTAAAAAAGAGATGCTTCGCAGAAATTATGCGTTTGAGGTACGTGCAGAGCAGGATGAGAAGCATGGAGCAATCATTACTGGAACTCCTATTGTGTACGAATCCAAAACGGATCTTTTTGATTTCTTCGAGGTTATTGACAGAGGGGCGCTAGATCATGCAGACCTTACGGATGTGCGCTTCCTTGTCAATCACGATACAAGTAAAATACCGCTGGCACGCAGCAGGAGGAACAATGACAACTCCACCATGCAGCTTTCGGTTGATAAAGATGGCATGAAAATTCGTGTTGATCTGGATATTGAAAACAATGCAGAAGCAAGAGCGTTGTACTCTGCTGTGCAGCGTGGCGATATTTCTGGGATGTCTTTTATGTTTGCCGTTGACTCGGATACATGGGACAACCTTGATTCGGATAAGCCGACACGGCATATCCGAGCGATAAGTACCGTTGTTGAAGTATCTGCCGTAACTTTTCCGGCGTATGAAGATACTGAGATACAAGCACGTGACAAAAAGGCGTTGGAGAATGCCAGAAATGCGCTGGATAGCGGAAAACGTGCAAAATCAGTGGACACTGATGCAATCGAATTGGAAAGAAAGAGACTTGAAAACTTTTTTATGGAGGCAAGAAGATGACTTTTAGAGAGTATCTAAAAAAGATTATCAAGGAGAAGCAGGAAAAAATCAACAATCTGCACGAGCGCTCTAAGGCGTCGAACGATGTGAATGAGCTGCGTTCTCTTGGCGAAACATTGGAGCAGGTTCTGAAAGAATTGAACGATGCCAAGACCCAGCTGGAACAGCTGGATGATAAGGATGATGACAAGGACAAGGGCGATGGCGCAGGAAACAGTGCAAGCAGCCAGGATACTAATGACGGAAATGCAAGAGCAATCGCACTTGGCTCTTATGGCACACGCAGTGTAATTCCCAAGGAGGATAATATTGAAAAGCGTGTTGCGTTTGCGAACTTTGTGACCCGTGGCACTCCGATTCCTCAGGAAATGCGTGATGCAACAGCAACGTCTGACACTTCGAATGCAATTCCTGAGAATCTCGTCACTTCGATCATTGAAAAAATTGATGCAATTGGCATGATTCTTCCGAGAATCACACGGACAAGCTTTCCTGTTGGTCAGAAGATTCCGGTAGACAGCGTCAAGCCTACCGCTTCTTGGGTCGGCGAGGGTCAGGGTTCTTCCGTGCAGAAGAAGAGCACTCTGGGGGCAATTGTATTTGGCGCATTCAAGCTGCGCTGCGAGATTGGCATGACGCAGGAAGTCACAGTACAGACCATTTCTGCGTTTGAAGCACTGTTTGTAAAGCAGGTAGCCGAAGCGATGGTGAAAGCAATTGAAGGAAAGATCGTATCTTCCGATGACGGCACATCCGGAAACCCGAAGGGCATTCTGTACAACGCAAATGAGAGTACATCTCCGGATAAGGCAGTCAAGATTGCAGCCGGCAAGAATGGTCATCTGGATTATCAGACACTGTGTGACATGGAAGCAGAACTGGAACAGCAGTATGAGAATGGTGCTGTATGGTTTATGACCAAGAAAACATACATGGCTTTTGTGTCTATGACAGACAGTGTTGGTCAGCCGATTGCACGCATCAACTACGGCATCAATGGCAAGGCAGAACGCACACTGCTTGGCAGAGATGTATTGCTGTGCGGTGATTACATGGAGAGCTACACCGAGGACACGATTGCTACAGACAAGGTGGTGGCATTCTTGTTTGACCCGTCTGATTATGTGCTGAATACCAGCTATGATCTGGGTATCCAGTCCAAGATTGACTGGGATAATGAAGACCATCGCACGAAGGCTGTCATGTCTGTGGACGGTGCTGTTATTGACCGGCACAGTCTTGTAAAGCTGATCAAGTCCGCAAAGTAAGGAGCATGAGAAATGGCAGATGCAGAAATTTTGGAAAGAGTCAAATCCGCGCTAGGAATAACCGGTGTGTTTCTGGATAACACGATCTCACTGTATATTGATGAAGTTGTTTGCTATATGCAGCACGCTGGCGTGAGTGATGACATGATCTCTGCGTCTGTCGGGCTTATTGCAAGAGGAGTTGCCGATTTATGGAACAACTCTTCCGGAGATGGCAAGCTGTCGCCATACTTCTATGATGGTGTAACGCAGAGAGCACTTTGCAGTAAGGCGGTGACGTGACATGTACCGTCCAAGTGCAATCAATGAACTCCGCACCGCAGTAAAGCTGCTTGTCCCAGCCTACAAGAAATACAATGGCGTTGCAAAAAAGATGTATCCGAGCGATGGGGAGATTATCTTTGTAAACTGGAAAACTTACGGGGGAACAGAGTCGACCGTGAACGGTGTCGTGTCCATTGTGGATACGGCGCAAATCACAACGTGGTATCGACCGGATATTGCGGCGAACTGTCGGCTGCTCCGTGAAGATGGGAAAGTATATGAAGTCATCTCAGAACCGGAAAATGCGGATATGGGAAATCAATTTTGTACGTTTAAGGTGGAACGAGTAAAGGGAGGTGCTTGATGTGGCAAAGAATACGCTGACACTTGCCTTTGATGGATATGAGATGCTGCAAGGGAAGCTGAAAGAGCTTGGCGGCGATGTGCGTACTGCTACCGAAAAAGCGTTGAAGCAATCCGCAGAAATCATCGAATCCAACGTCAGTGCTGCTATCATTCCGCATAACCAAACGCATGAGACAGAGCAATCCATCATCCAAAACCACGAGGTGGAGTGGACGGATACCACTGCAGAAGTCAAGGTTGGTTTTGATATCAAAAACGGCGGATTGCCCTCTATCTTTCTGATGTATGGTACACAGTTGCATGGGCAGCCGTGCATTGCACCGGATGAGAAGCTCTATAACGCTGTGTATGGAAAGCAGACAAAGAAGCAGATCAAAAAACTGCAAAAGCAGGTGTTTGATAAAGCGATTGAGGAGGCGATGGGGGAGTGAAAGCAGAGCTGGTGGAGTTGCTTGAAAGCATTGGCTATCCAGCATTTTTACAAGGCAGCTTAAACAAGGATGAACCGTATCCGGGGAGCTTTTTCACATTCTGGAATTTTAACAATCCAGAAAAGGCGTTTTACAACAATGACGCATCACGCTGTGCATGGGGATTTTGGGTGTACTTTTACTCAGATGACCCGCAGAAAGTAGAAGAAGTACCGGAGCAGGCAAGAAAACTTTTGAAATCCCATGGTTGGGTTATGGATGGAAAAGCACATGACATTTCCGTAGATCGCCCAACACATACAGGAGCTTACTTTACAACATATAAACTGGAAGAATATGAGGAGGAATCTTAATGGCTGACTCTAAGATCAGTGGTAAGGTCGTTGAATTTCGTGGCTGCGATAATCTTGTGATCGCAGAAGTCACGGCAGATGATAAGGAAAACGAGTACACAGCAGGCGCAGTTGAAGTGCTTGCCCCTGTCGCAACTGTGTCCAAGACGGTTGATAACTCGACAGAAACACATTTTTATGACAACACGGGCATGCTGAACATCCGTTCTGAGGGCTCTGACGAAGTGACGCTGACTGTCCCCGTACTCTCGCTGATCAAGCTGGCAAAGCTGATTGGCAAGACGGTAGACGAGGAAACGGGTGCTTTTATCGATGGTGACGCCGAGGAGAGATACTTTGCACTTGGGTATCGTCTCAAACTGACAGATGGCACGTATCGCTATGTATGGCGGCTCAAAGGTACATTCAGCATCCCCGATGAAACCAGCGAAACGGAAAACGACGGAACAGATACAAACAATCAGGAGCTTACCTTTACTGGAATCAAGACAATCACAGTATTTAAAAAGGAGAACAAGCGTGCAAAGGCTGTTGTACTCGATGAGCGAGATGGCAAGTGCGATCTGACAAAGTTCTTCGATAAGGTTCAGACGCCTGACACGATTTCTGCACTGAAGAAGTCTGTCTAAGTCTTATGCGGGGGCTTCTCCCCGCAATACATAATCTATAAATGGAGGTACACAAAATGAAACTTACATTGAAAATTTATTCCGGAAAGAAAGTGGAGAAGACGTATGAGGCAGAAACCGTGGACTTCTCTTTCGGCTTGATCGAAGATGTGTTGGATGTGCTGGACTTCGAACACATGGAGTCTAAGGCTGATATTGGCGTAATGATCGTAAAGGCATCTAAGCAGTTGAAGCCATTCCTGAAAGAGATTTTTGATGGCGTGACAGATGAGGAAATTCGTCATACGCACATCCAAAATCTGATCGAAGTATTCCGTGGTCTCTATCATTATGCGGAAGTTGAACTTGGCTCGGCTGTAAGCGGTGGCGAAAAAAACTAACAGCGGGCGAGCAAACGCCCGAGACATTGTACCAACTGCTTTTTGATCTAAACACAAACTTGTGTGATCGATTTCCTGCGCTTGATCCGTTTCGGGTACGCACACAGAGCTTCCATGATGTTTTGGCTGTGTATAAACGGCTCTATGATCAGAACAAACGAAAAGGGAAGCAGGAGTGCGTTCAAAAAAACGGCGTGATCAGAAGACCGGCGCAAAATGATGACTGGTGCTAAGGGGTGAAGCGATTTGGCAGAAGAGAATTATACTGCGAAATTCCGAGTCGATATCTCTGACTTGAAAAAGGGAATTGCAGAAGCAAATCGATCAATAAAAACAGCTGCTGCTGAATTCAAAAACGCCTCCGCTGGCATGGATGACTGGTCGAAGAATGCAGATGGTCTGACAGCGAAGATCAAGCAGCAGGAGTCGGTAATTGAAGCAGAAAAGAAGAAGCTTGATCTGCTGCGGCAGCAGCTGGAACGGCTGACAAAGGCACAAGGAACTGGGAAGAGTGTTATCGAAGACCTCACCCGAAAATACAATGAAGCTGTACAGACCTATGGGAAAACAAGCGATGAGGCAAAAAAGTATGCCACGCAGCTTGCAAATGCCCAAAAGGCACAGGAGCGCAATGCGAAAGCGGCAGATGATTTAAAGCTGAAAATCTTGAATCAGGATTCTGCCGTAAAATCTGCAGAGCACCAACTGGAACAGTACAAGACATCTCTTTTAGACCTTGTAAAGCCAACAGAGCAGTTGCAGAAGATGGGAAGTGGCATCAGTGAAGCTGCGAAAGAAATGGGGCAGGGCTTTTCTGTTGCGAAAGGCGCAATTGCCACATTTATCGGGAACACCTTGTCAAATCTCACATCTGCCATCGGAAATGCAATTAGCAGTGTAGCAAGCCTTGGTGCAGAAACACGGGAATATCGCACAATTATGGGGAGCTTGCAGAACTCTTCCGAACGTGCAGGATATTCAACAGAAGAAACCGCAGAGACTTTTAAGCAGCTGAATGGCGTGCTCGGAGACACACAAAGCGCTGCCACGACTACTGCAAACTTGCAAGCAATTGGGCTAGAGCAAAGTCAGTTAAAGGACCTGACAAACAGTGTTATCGGTGCTTGGGCAAAGTATGGAGATAGTATCCCGATTGATGGACTTGCAGAGGCAACGAATGAAACGATTAAAGTTGGACAGGTTACTGGTACTTTTGCAGATGCGCTAAACTGGGCGCAGATGTCAGCGGATCAATACAGAGATGTACTTAGCCGCAATCAAAATGCGCTTGCGGCTTTTAACACTGAGATGGATGATTCTGGGAACATCGAGGATGCGTACAGTGCTGCGCTTGCAGCTTGCAGTGACCAGACAGAACGTGCAAACATTGTGACAAGCACTTTTGCAAGCATGGGGCTTGCTTCTGCCGGAAAAGCGTGGCAAGACACAAACAAATCCATTGTGGATGCCAACAATGCAGAAGCGGATTATGAAAAAGCCACGGCAAATCTAGGGAAGACTATTGAGCCGATCACAACAAAAATCAGAGCAGGATTTTCGCAAGTCGTCGAAAAAATCGTGGAGCTTGTGCAAAAGGCGGATTTTTCGAAGGTGGAGTCTGCGGTTGACACTGGTTTTTCATTCTTGATCAATACAGTTATTCCGAAAATTGTAGACGGCGTTACTTTTGTGGTTGACCACAAGGACAGTATTCAGTCTGCGATCAAACCAATTGCAGGACTTGTACAGGCGGCATTCACTTTTCTGATCACAACAGTTCTGCCAAAAATTAAAAATGGCATTGACTATGTAGTTGATCACAAAGACAGCATTATTTCCATGCTTACACCAATTGCAACTGCCGTCAAAAATGCCTTCTCTTTTCTGATTGATAAGGTCTTTCCTGCAATCGAAGCAGGGTTTGGCTGGATTATTGACCACAGGAATGAAGTGCTTGCTGCAATAGCCGGCATAGCTGCTGCATTTGTGGCGTTCAAGGCGGTTACAATCATACAAGGCATTATCACGGCTTTTACAACACTGATTGGCGTGATAAAGTCCGTTGGCATCGCACAGGCAGCACTAAACGTTATTATGAGTCTTAACCCTGTTGGACTTATTGTTGCAGCGATTGCGGCACTTATTGCAATCTTTGTTGTTCTGTGGAACAAGTGTGATGGATTCCGAGAGTTTTGGATAAACCTTTGGGAGAAAATCAAAGATGTTTGCGGAACAGCATGGGAGGCAATCAAAAATTTCTTTGCTGCTGCGTGGGATAAAATCAAGGAAGTGTGGGACAAGGTAAAGCCATACTTCGAAGCGATTTGGGACGGAATCAAAAAGGTTTTCTCCGTTGTTGCCAAGGTCGTTTCTGGATATTTTAAGATGGCATGGAAAAACATCAAGGTTGTTTGGAATGTCGTTGTAAAATATTTCAAAACAATCTGGGAAAATATCAAATCCATTTTCGCTGTTGTAAAGGATGTGTTTTCCGGAGATTTTTCCGGAGCGTGGGAGGAAATCAAAAAGATATTTGGACGTGTCGGAGAGTTCTTCTCCGACGTCTGGGATAGCATCAAGCAAATCTTCGCAAATATTGACGAGTTCTTTGGCGGAGCGTTTTCAAAGGCTCTTGATAAAATCAAGGGCGTGTTCCAGTCTATCGGTGATTGGTTCCAAGATCACGTGTGCCAGCCAATCAAAGATAAATGGGAAGATTTAAAGAACGCATTTAAAACGGCAGCAAACTGGGTGAATGACAATGTATTTCAGCCCATCAAAGATTTTTTCCAGTCTGTAGTAGATTTCTTCCGCACAGCGTTTGAAATCATTGGGCAGCTCGCAGAAGGCTGTTGGATTCTGATCAAAACAGTGTTCGGAGTTGTAAAGGATTGGTTCCACGATAATGTCATCCAGCCGATTGCGGACAAGATAACCACTGCAATCGATAATTTTAAAACCAATATGTCGGCATTATGGGATGGTATCATTGCCGTTTGGACAACTGTTTCAAGCTGGTTCAAGACAAATGTTATTGATCCAGTAGTAACAGCATTTACAACTGCATGGGAATCGATAAAATCCGGGGCGGAATCGTTATGGAATGGCATTGTTGCAATTTGGATAACGGTGACAAGCTGGTTTAGCGAGAATGTCATAGAGCCTGTCAAAAAGCTCTTTACTGCCATGTGGGAAAAGCTTAGAGAGGGCGCATCGAATACATGGAACCGCATCAAGAGCATTTGGAGTGCGGTAACAAATTGGTTTGACACAAGGATTGTAAAACCAGTAAAAAATGTGTTTACAGACATGTGGAATAACCTGAAGAATGGTGCATCAGATGCATGGACGGGAATTAAGAATGTTTTCTCGCACATTGCGGATTGGTTCAAAGATAAGTTCTCGCAAGCATGGCAAGCAGTTAAGGATGTATTTTCCACCGGCGGCGAAGTGTTTACCGGCATTGTCGATGGCATTGAAGAAGCATTTAAGAATACCGTCAATGCGATTATCAATGGTATCAATCATGTCATTGCGATTCCATTTAATGCGATCAACGACGCTTTGGATACCATCCGGAACGTGTCGATTGCAGGGATCCATCCTTTTGATGGGTTGATTTCTCGGTTTGATGTGCCACAGATTCCGCAGCTTGCAAAGGGCGGTATCGTAAACAAGGCGACGCTAGCGCAGATTGGCGAAGATGGTGAAGAAGCAGTCCTGCCGCTTGAAAAGAACAAAGCGGGTTTGAAAAAAATCGCATCGTTGCTTGCAAAAGAGATGGGCGGATTTGGCAGAGGTTATCAATCCGGCACACATGGTGGAACTGTGTATAATTTCACACAGTATAACAACAGTCCGAAAGCACTGTCTAGATACGAATTGTACAGACAAACCAAGAACCTGCTTAGAGCAAGAGGTGATGCATAATGTTTTGCTTAAAAGTTGAGAATGCCAGAGGTGAAATCTTTGAGCTTACTCATGATACCAAAAATTATGCCATCGTACATGTAGACGGACTTACTCCACCGAAATCATTGATAAACACAAGCGTAGGCGGTGGGATGGATGGGACTTTTTACAACTCTGCTAGAGTGGATCAAAGAAACATTGTCTTAACGGTGGTGCTCAATGGCGATATTGAGGGGAATCGCCAACGCTTGTACAAAATGTTTCCGCAGAAATCGCCGTGCATCATTTATTTTTCCAATGCAAATCGCAATGTGAAAATAACTGGATATGTAGAGGCGATGGAAGCAGACCTCTTTGTGCAAAGAGAACAGATGCAGATATCACTCATATGCCCTAGACCTTTTTGGGAAAGCCTTGAGGTGCTATATCATGAGTTGTCCCGCATTACAAAACTTTTTGAGTTTCCGTTTGCCATTTCTACGCCTATTCCGTTTTCGGAGATACTTTCCACACCTTTATGCACCATCAAAAATGACGGTGATGTGGAGTGCGGATGTGTGATCACTGTTGAGATATCAGATGCGGTGAGCGATCTTAAAATATACAACATGACGACCGGAGAACTATTCGGGTTTGATTATAACTTTATCGCTGGTGATGAAGTAACGATCAGCACTGTATCAGGCAAAATGGGTGTGTCGATGAAGCGAAGCGGTGAAACGATTAACATGCTAAATTATGTGACATCTAATTCAAGTTGGTTTCGCCTTGCTCTCGGGGATAATGATTTTACATTTCGGTCAAAGGGCGGCGCTGACGACGTGAGAATCAAGTTTGCAACGTCAATTTTGTATGGAGGAGTATGATGGTACTTTATGTGTGGCAGTACATCAATGGAATATATCAGAAAACAGCGCTTATTGATTATGCATCCTCCGTGATATGGGTACAGCGATTTGTAGATGCAGGAGAGTTTGAATTGTATGTCCCAGCATCTCGGAAGCTTCTGGAACTTTTCACCGACCAGACGATATTGACAAGAGCAGGAGATGATGAGAATGCGATGATTTTTGAAAAGATGTCATTGACAACGGATGATGAGAACGGCGACTATCTAACGATTACCGGTAGGTCTATCGACAGCATTATAGAGCGCAGAATTGTGCCGAAACAAACAAGCTTTACAGGAACGGCAGAAAATTGTATTCGAAAGCTTATCACGGAAAATATCATCTCTCCAAGCGATTCGAATCGAAAAATTGATATCTTTTCTCTCGGCAATACAAATGGGTTTTCGGAAAAAATTGACAAGCAGGTAACTGGAAAGAATCTCTTTACGACAATCAAAGAAATTTGCCAAGCAAATGAATACGGGTTCAGATGCCGTTTTGTTGGCGGCAGAATCGTTTTTGAACTGTATAAGGGGACAAATCGAAGTACCCAGCAAACACTTGTACCACCGGTTATCTTCTCTCCGCAATTTGAGAACCTTGGGAAAACAGAATACACAAGAGACACCACATCCTTGTATAATGCTGTGTATGTTGCCGGAGAGGGGGAGGGGAAAGATCGTGTAATCGTGAAGCAAACGCTGGTACACCGTGAGGGACTGTATCTGAGGGAACTGTGGGTGGATGCACGAACAACATCAAGCAACGCAGAGGAAACGCTGTCACCGGCAGACTATCAGATTTTACTCGGCATGCAGGGCGCAGAGGAATTGGAGAGCACCAAAGAAACCGTTGAGTTTTCTGGTGAGATGCTGGATGTGAATCAGTATCGCTACGGTGTTGATTACAACTTAGGCGATAAAGTGTCAGTTGTTAATGAATATGGTATCAAAGGAACAGCGATTGTAACAGAAATTACAGAGGTCGAGGATGAAAACGGCTACAAGATAGTTCCGACCTTTTCAGAATGGAGTTGATAAAATGGCAGTAAAGTTTGGCTTTTTTAATTCGGTGAACCATGACCGGCAGTATGATGCGGATGACATCTCAAATTATTATCTCAAACTGATTTCCAACGGCGTTTTTGCAACACCATCGGACAATATGCAAGTACAGGCATCGCAGAGCATGACAGTGCAGGTAAATGCGGGATGGGGATTCATCAACTGCAAGTGGATTGACAACAATTCGCCTTATTTGCTGACTTTGGCAGCTGCCGACGTGGCACTTAACCGTATTGACAGAGTTGTACTGCGTCTCAACCCGCAGGAGGCGAAGCGAAACATTGAGATTGCTGTAAAGCGTGGCACGACTGCCAAAACACCCGCTGCGCCTGCTCTGACTCGTGAAGATGGCGGTACATGGGAACTCTCTCTCGCACAGATTTATGTAGGTGCAGGCGTAACTGAAATCACACAAGCGAAGATCACCGACGAGCGCCCGAAAAAAGATGTATGCGGCTGGGTTACAGGGTTGATCGATCAGATCGACACAACAGAGCTTTTTGCGCAGTATGACAGTGCTTTTTGGGCATGGTTTAATAAAATCAAAGAAACGGTTGCCACATCAACGCTTATCCGTCGGTATACGCAAAAATATGTGACTACTGGTATAACAGAGCGTGTGCCGATCCAGATACCGCAGTACAATGATGCGCTTGACGTTGTGAATGTCTATGTGAATGGCATGAAGCTTACTCCGATTGATGATTATACCATCGACAGCAAGTGGATTGTGCTGAAAAGCAAGCTCGACGTCATCGGAACGCCGGTGGAGATTGAAATCTTAAAGTCTGTAGATGGCTCTAAGGCGGAAACGGTCATTGAAAAGGTGGAACAGCTTGAAGCTGAGGTGCAGGAGTTACAAAGCACACAAACGACAGCAATATGCGATGTGTCACGCCCTTCGAATGATTATTATGTCACTTTTGAAGATAGCAGTGGTAAGAAGAAAAAGATATCCACTAATCCAGTTGTATCTCCTTGGTCACAACCATATACAATTGGTAATCGTGCTCCAACGTACTCTGGCGGATTGATTTGGGCAGGATGTGATCCTGTAAAGGGAACGCCAACTGAAAGTGAACTAGTTTGCATAAGAGATATTCAGGTAGAATTTGCGAATAGTTTTGGGAGCATAGTCACCTTCAATGAAGTTGGAGCAAACAAAATCTTTAGCCTTAAAAGCGGAGCTGAATTTCGAAAATACACTGGTAGTAGCACGTATGCAATTGTTGAATTTCAAGACAAATCTGGTACGGTTGCTTTACTGGATGATATTCCCGCAGCTGCCACAGAAAGCCAAGATGGCTTACTGACGGCGGGAGACAAAAAGAAATTAGACGATATCCCATCGACGTATTTGCCTGTGTCCGGCGGTGTAATGACCGGCGACCTCGACACCGCAGCCAATCAAACAGAGATCATCGTCAGCGTCACCAAATCAAGCAGCGCATCGCCTACTGTTGTTGCCGGCGGTATCATGGAAGCAAATGGGTCAATGATTGATCAAGTGCCTTTGTGTAAATCGTTTATCGGGACATATAAAAATACATCGAGCAGCACGTACTATAACATCATTTCTACACGTCACAGAAATGGGTATGATGACGGCAATAGGCGAGGGATGATTATATATTCTGATATGGAAGCAGCCGGGAATCTACGCTGGAATAAGCAGGGCACAGGCGGCGTATGGCAGGGCGT
>ULVY01042978.1_pt1 | contig 19086 bp, 21 predicted proteins | sample 1959861 | NCBI WGS metagenome assembly ULVY01 (sample SAMEA4835798, study PRJEB28245) | human gut metagenome | biome: gut microbiome; material: fecal sample | place: Denmark | collected 2008
GGTATATCGGTACGGAGGAGATACTTATGTCTGTGAGTTATAAAAAACTATGGAAGTTGCTCATCGATAAAGACATGAAGAAAAAAGACCTGTGTGAAAAGGCGGGCATCAGCCCAGCATCAGTCACCAAGATGGGACGGAACGGACATGTCACTACAGAAATACTCGTAAAGATTTGCGCAGCGCTGGATTGCCGGATAGAGGATATTGTGGAGATTGTACCTGACTAAGGACTGACATGTTTTCGGGTGTATTAAGTTGCTTTGTTGCAGGAGGGCCAAATGGTTGACAATGTTTTTATCCAATGTGACTATTGTAAGGCTAAAATCCGCATGCGTTTTCAAATGGGGTACTTTGATATTCCCTTTGATTTTCCCTGCCCAGAATGCGGAGTACATATTCACGGATTGAGAAGAATTACAGAAGAGCATTCGCTGAAACTCAATAACGCTGCTGTTGTTGAGTTTGACTTAAATGAGCTTCATTATTATGCGGACTTCTCTGTAGAGCTTCCCCATGCCAAGACAACCAAATTCGAATCCATCGAGAGAATAGTCGCCAAAGGATTCAGCCCATTTTTAATGTCTTCGAACCTTTATAAAGAAGATGACTATATACATTTAATTGCGAATATGCAAAGATTCCTCTCGTTTAGAGACTTTTTTCAGTTGAAATTAGCTCCTCTTTATGATTTGTTCTTCAACGGGCGAATTAGTCTGACACCGGAGCATTTTTTGAAAATTTCGCCAAGATTTGAAGTCAAGAATGAGCTTGATGCTATGATGGCTCTGCATCAGTCTACCATTTTAGGAATGAGTGCTATCTTGCACGATAATGCACTCAGTGAATTTGCGGAGATTACCAAAAAAATCACAGAACGCAAAACGCTTTTAAAAGTAAATCGTTTCATTGTTGCGCTGGGGGGACATGAATATTTCAGCTCTGCCTCAAAGCGCTTAGTTAGTATTTATTTGCGCTGGATGAAAGATTTTGAAAAATACATTCCCGCTACGATGCTTTCGCTTGGTGGTGTTGCAGATAAACTTAATAGAGATTCCTTTGGAATTGCAACGACCAGTTTTGAGGACATGAAGGCTTTCTATGCTGATAGTTATGAATTGATACTTGATTTTGTAGATGTTGCAATCGGCCTAAATAATATTGCTGTTCGAGGTGACTACAATTTGTTCCCTACAGATAGTGTAAAAGACAGGAAGAAAAAGCAAGTTGGGACCTTTGAAGAGTATCGAGAACTTATAAAATCTGCAAAACTTGATTTTCTGATGGATAATGAACCGTTTAGTAAAGCGATTATTCTAAATCGAAATGTGCGCAATGCAATTGCACATTTTGACTATGACTTCGATTCAGGCAGTCAAAGAATTATATTTAGTGATAAGCACAAAGGCAGAGAAAGCGCAGTCGAGTTATATTTGATTGATCTTGCAATTCTTTGTTACGAAAACATATCTGTTCTCACTTATTTGAACGAGCTATTGTATACATTACGAAAAATTGAATATGTAAGTGAAGGCATGTGTATTCATATAAAACGTTCCTAACTCAAAAGGCTGATTTGCCGTTAAAGAGCATTTCGAGCAGTATTTTGATTTATCTCTTTGATTTCTGCTGAAAATGAAATATTGTTGCTGAAATGCTGACAGCATTGTGGTATACTATAAGTTATAGACCAACGATCCGGCGTCTGCCGGTGCTAACATGAGCTACGGCTCGGTCTATGAAAAATAAGCGAGCTGACCGCATGACGGTCAAAGGAGGGCTTTATTATGCAAAAGACTATCTGCGAATTGTTCGCAGGCGTCGGCGGATTCCGATTGGGATTCGACCGACTTGAATCAGGCTGGGAGACTACATGGTTCTCACAGTGGGAACCCGGTGCAAGGACACAATGGGCACATGACTGCTATGTGCAGCACTTTGGAGACAGTCCTGACCTGAATAATGAATTTCATACTGGAGAAGACATCAGCACGATGGACAAGCAGGCCATTCCCGACCATACACTTCTCGTGGGGGGCTTCCCTTGTCAGGACTATAGTGTGGCACATACCCTGTCGTCTTCTCACGGTATCGAAGGTAAAAAGGGCGTACTGTGGTGGCAGATAAGAGATACGATCATCGCAAAAAAGCCACCGTTCTGCATCTTCGAGAATGTAGATAGATTACTTAAATCCCCGGCTAAACAGCGAGGACGTGACTTTGGCGTTATTCTTGCGTGTCTTGCCAAGGAAGGCTATAGTGTGGAATGGCGAGTCGTTAATGCAGCACAATATGGTGCAGCGCAGCGTCGCCGTAGGACATTCATCTTCGCATACAGAAACGACACGATTTATGGGCAGAAGATGGGCGACGTGTCTGCAGATATGATCATCAAAGACGGTGGCCTTATGGCGAAAGCCTTCCCCATTCAAAACATGGGCCGGATGACGGAGACGGTTATCGGCGGTGACATCGTAGATGTGAGCGATAACTTTGCCTTCGCATTCGAAGCCGCAGGCTATATGCGCAAAGGTAGGATTTATACAGCAAAAGTAATTGAGCAGGAAGAAGAACCAATTATCCTTGGGAAAATCCTGCAGAAGAATAATGTTGATGATAAATTCTATATTACTAACGAGAAAATGCCAAAATGGACATATCTTAAAGGCGCAAAAAAAATCCCCAGAAAATCAGCAGATGGTCACGAGTATACATTCTCTGAAGGACCCATCGCTTTCCCGGATCCGTGGGACAGACCTGGTCGTACGATGTTGACCAGTGAGTCGACGCTAAATCGCTCCACGCATGTTGTGTCAGATCCCGGGACAGGGAGACTCCGGTTGCTGACCCCGGTCGAGGCCGAGCGCCTCCAGGGATTTGATGACGAATGGACAAATACGGGTATGCCTGATAGGATGAGATATTTTTGCATGGGCAACGCCCTGGTCGTACCGATGATAACCAGAATGGGTAGAGTTCTGGATACGATCATAGCTGAAGAAAAATAAGCTATATCAAAATCAGAATGATATCCATGGGTCTTGTGCAGCAATGCGCAAGACCCATGGTTGTTCATAATGAAATCATAGAAAAGGAGTTGGAAGCAGTGGAGGGAACACAGTATGTGACCAAAGAATCGATCCTGCGGCGTGCGCAGGAGATCAAGGGTATCCCGCTCCGGGATGTCGATAAAACTGGTCGTTTGGCCACGGGAAAAGGCGCTATCGGAACCGTTATCGAAGAGAGCTGGTTTGGCTACACGCCCAACTCCGAGTCTGAGCCAGACTTCCCAGAAGCTGGCGTAGAACTGAAGGTCACGCCCTACCTGCGTGGAAAAAACGGAATCCGTGCCAAGGAACGGCTGGTCTGCAATATCATCAACTATATGGAGGAGTACGATAAGACCTTCCAAACCAGTGCCTTTTGGCATAAATGCAACACCATGCTTCTCATGTCCTATGAGCACCTTGCAGACAAGCCCAAGGGTGATTTTCGGATAGACGAGGCGGTTTTGTTTAGTTTCCCGGAAGAGGATCTTGCTATCATTGAGCACGACTGGGAAACTATCATGGAAAAGGTCCGTGCAGGCCATGCTCATGAACTCTCGGAGGGTGACACGCTTTATCTTGCGGCTTGTACAAAGGGAGCCAATGCATCCAGCGTCCGGCAGCAACCATTTTCAGAGCTTCCTGCAAAACAGCGGGCATATTCTCTGAAATCATCGTACATGACGCAGATTCTCAACAAGTATATATTTGGAAATGCGGAGAGTCCGCGCATTATCAAATCCGCAGATGTGCTGCACGCCAAAACTTTTGAGGAATACATCATTGATAAAGTTAAGCCTTACTATGGAATGACTCAAAGTGAACTTAAACTCAGACTTGGTGTCGATAGCAATGCCAAGAGCCTTAATGAGATCCTATTGGCGCGAATGCTGGATGTCAAAGGCCGCATTGCCTGTACGGAGGAGTTTCAAAAGGCAGGTATTATCCCCAAAACTATCCGAGTGCAAAGCAACGGTAAAATCAAGGAAAGTATGTCCTTCCCCACATTTGACTTTATTGCATTGAGCAAGGAAGAGACTTGGGAAGAATCGGAACTCTATAACTATCTGGCACCTACGAAGTTCATGTTTGTTATCTTCCAGGCACGTGGTGATGGAGCGTATGTATTCGACCGCATCATGTTCTGGAATATACCAAATGATGACCTTGAAGAAGTACATCGTGTTTGGGAGAGGACTGTTCAGACGATCCGTAGAGGTGTCCGGCTGATCCAGACACCTCGTGGGATAAGCAATGATCTGCCGAAGCAGACCGAGAGCCCCGTTGCACATGTGAGACCCCACGGAAAAGACGCATCGGATAAGTTGCCGTTACCTGATGGCCGCATGATGACCAAGCAGTGTTTCTGGCTGAACAATACTTATATCGCAGAGCAGATCAAGGAGGTGAGGTAATGGCTGGATATGTATTTGCTATTGGCGGAGATGAAGATCCAATCAGCATGATTCGAGAGTGTACTGAAAAGGGAATATATTCGACATATTTGAAAGGAATTGCTCCGCTGTCCTTTGAGGGTACTTTAGCAGACTATATGTCAATGAAGCCAGGCGACAATATTTACTTCTTTTGTAAACGTAGGTATTATGGTATCGGCGAGTTGATTTCCATTGGCCCTGATTGCAAGTATTGTAATTATCCTCGTTCATCGGCAAGGGTCAATGTGCAGTACGAAGACATAAGCAATGACCTTCTGGTGAACTTTGGAAGTCAGAGTCCACATTACCGCTGGCTGTGTACATTTAAAGGCGCGCCGTACTTTTTTGAAGAAGGAATTGATACGGACGAGATTTTGACATATAAGCCAAACACCTTCAAGATGCTTCGTGCTTTCTGGAAAGTTTCGTTCATTAAACTTAGTGATGAGGAAAATGCATCGTTAAAAGAGATTTTTCTGTTGCGTCGACAACGAGAGACAGCAGCACAAACTGGGATTTTTCCCGAGCGAAATGATGTTCATAATGCGATAGCAGCAAAAGTACTTGATAGGTATTTGATCAAACCAGCAGATATGCTTCAAACATGTACTTTTGGCTCGCGAGTGAAGCATGAAATGGCGCTTGAAGCAGCTGTTGTATATGACCTGTGCCATAACCGAGTTCATGCCTTAGGTGCTTGGGATTATGTTTCTCATCAGGTAATAGCTTCGCCATTCAAACCCATTGATTATATGGATAAAATCGATGTCTTAGCAATGCGCTATCTGCCTAACACAAGAATCCCCTGCAAATATCTTGTCGCCGAATTGAAAAAAGATGCAGCAGACAACGCAACTATTGATCAGGTCTTGAAATATGTCGACTGGGTCTGCTCTGAGTATGCTTATGGTGATTATGAGGCGGTCGAGGCTTGCATTATTGCAGCGGAGTATCCCGAGAATATCGCAGTCTATTACAGTGAGGTGGTTCAGCGGTATTATACCTTGGGTAGCCATCCCGTCCGAAATAAACAATGGAATAGTTTGAAACTGTTGCGCTATTCATATGCGGCTGGAGAATTATCTTATGTCGATGTTACGCCTCAAAATGAGATGCCAGACTGATATTTAAAGAAAGGCAAATCATGAAACACCCCAAATCGTACGACTCCACTCCTGAGACCCGAAAGCGCATGTCCAAGGTCAAACTGAAGGGCGGCAAGGCAGAGACGCTTTTAGCAAAAGCCCTTTGGCATCAAGGCTATCGTTACCGAAAGAACGACAAGAGGTTGCCTGGTTCCCCAGACATAGCGATTCTAAAATACCATATCGCTGTCTTTGTAGATGGCGAGTTTTGGCACGGGAAAGACTGGGAAACCCGAAAGAAGCGGCTTAAGCGGAATCGAGAGTATTGGATCGAAAAAATCGAAGAAAACATGGCTCGCGACCTTCGGGACGACCAAATGTTGATGCAGGCTGGATGGGTTCCCATTCACTTTTGGGAAAAAGAAGTCATCAAAGACTTATCGATGTGTGTTGCTACGATCGAGGAAATCATCCTTGCGCAGTTGATAGATAGTGCAGATACGCAAGAAGCCATTGACTATGAAGAGTGATATCAGCACCTTACATTGGAGTTACATTTATGGATACTATCAGAACAGTAGAGCTTTTTGCAGGCGTAGGCGGTTTTCGCTTAGGCTTGGAATCTGCGTCTGATAGGTTCAAAGTGATATGGGCAAACCAATGGGAACCGTCTATGCGAGAGCAGTATGCTTTTGAGTGCTACACCACGCATTTCGGCAATAAAAAGTACCATGTTTGCCAAGATATCGCCAAAGCTAAAATCGATGTACCTGACCATGATCTGCTTGTCGGAGGATTTCCGTGTCAGGACTATTCTATCATGAAGAGAAATTCCGCAGGAATTGAGGGAACTAAGGGTGCGCTTTGGTGGCAAATAGATGATATCCTCAGAGAAAAAAGGCCAAAGTATGTGTTGCTGGAAAATGTGGACAGGTTGATCCGCTCTCCGGCCAAACAGTTCGGTCGTGACTTTTCTATCATATTACGATGCCTCTATAAGAAAGGCTATGCCGTAGAATGGCGAGTCATCAATGCTGCTGACTATGGATACGCTCAACGACGACGGCGGACCTTTATCGTGGCCTATCATAATCAAACGGAGATTTTTCGCAATTTTGCAGAAGCGGTATGTGTGCAAGGCCTTAAGTCTATGCACAAGCATGTTATGGAGAATGGTATTTTAGCAAAAGCGTTCTCTGTTCAAAATCATAGCAGGTCATATGTTGAGAGTTGGATCGACGAATTAGAATATGCTGATATTTCAACTGTTTCAAGAAATCAGCGGGTATATTTATATAACGCTGGCGTTATGATGAACGGACGGATATACTCTGTTGATGTGACTCCGCAGCGAGTAGAAGCCACGCCTCTAAAGGACATATTAGAGACAGATTCAGTGGATGAGCACTATTTCCTTCACACCGAGGACATGCCCCGATGGATCTACGCCAAGGGAGCAAAGCGGGAAAAACGGCGACGGCGAGATGGTAGTCAGTATTATTTTTCTGAGGGCAGTGTTCAATTTCCAGAACCGTTGGACAAGCCCTCAAGAACGATGCTGACCTCGGAATCTCAAGTGGGCCGGACTTCTCATGCCGTACAGGACCCGATGACTGGTCGCCTACGGGTGCTGACTCCAATTGAATGTGAACGCTTAAATGGTTTCCCGGATGACTGGACAAATACAGGAATGCCTGAACGAATGCGATATTTTTGCATGGGTAACGCCTTAGTCGTTCCGCTTGTAAAGAGGATAGGCAGAGTATTATTAAGCGAATTTTAGAAAGGGTATGCCATATGGAGAAAATTTTACGCATTCCATTTACTAAGATAGATACTGCTGATTTGCTCGTAGATGCAGTTTACGAAGGTGGAACCGCCAAGAATCTCGGAAGTGAAGTGTTATCGAAGGTAATGCATGTTGGCAATTCTGGCGGTTTTAGGAAATGCATGAAACTGGACGAAAATGGACAAAAGACGAAAGATGTAGCTTATGTATGTATTTATACTACTGGAGAAGAAATCGAATGGCGTGATGAAATCGATAGGACACTTGGACGTTTTACATACTGGGGAGATAACAGAAAAGCCGGCAATCCGATGATAAAAACGAAATTCGGAGGGAATCTATTTTTACAGAATATCTTTGCCAAGCTTGCCGTTGGTCAGAGAACGCAAATAGCACCAGTATTCATATTCCAGAAATACTGCGGTAGGGATGTGGTATTTTGTGGACTTGCCGTACCTGGCGATAGGCGAATGAACCCGCAAGATGCGTTAGTTTCTGTTTGGGCGCAGAACAAGGAGGGTCGGTATCAGAACTATAAGTCTACATTTACCGTACTTGATATTCCTCAAATCGATAGGCGATGGCTTGTGGACTTAGAAAATGACCGTGGATACGAGAGCCGGTACGCGCCTAAGGCATGGCTGTGCTGGGTCGATAAAAATGAATATAAGCCATTGATAACAGAGAAAAATCCAATCCAATATCGAAAGGCAAATGAGCAGCTTCCCGCTCCCAGTAGTCTGGAGTATCAAATGTTGGAAACATTGATAAGTTATTTTGCAGACCCGTATGCATTTGAAGCTTGTGCCTGTAAAATTGCTCAAATCATGGATTCCAATATCATCAGCATTGAAGCAACACGGCGTACTCGAGATGGTGGTAGAGATGCCGTTGGAAAATACCGTGTAGGCACGGTAGTGAATGGTATTGAACTTGAATTTGCATTAGAAGCTAAACGATACAAAATAAATAATGCGGTGGGTGTAAAAGAAACGTCACGTTTGATTTCAAGGATCAAGCATCGACAATTTGGGATTTTTGTGACAACATCATATGTTGGAGATCAAGCCTACAAAGAAATCATTGAAGATGAACATCCAATCGTAATCATTTCCGGGAGGGACATTGTCGAAATCCTGTATAATGCAGGCATATGCAGTGTGGAACTCTTGAAAGAATGGCTAAATACAAATTTTTGATTTCTGGTGACGCAAAGATGGTGTTGGGGCATAGTTGACCTGCAATCCAGGTTAAAGCGGTAAACGATTCCTGCACTAATTGAATATGCTTATGAGCGAATAAGCCACTATGGAATGAAAGTAGGTGAATCTATGAGGCGAAATTTCGCGCAGGTTTTGAAGGATGCAAAGATAGATATTAAGGCAGAATATCAAAAGCTTTATGGAATGCTATATGATCGCAGCATTCAAGTGTCAAACACAAACCGAATATCCGCTTACGATGAGCTCAGCACATATTTTATCGCTTTTCACTTTAGAGGGACATGTCTTTCGTTAGATGAGTTTAATGATTTGCATGGATTTCATTTTGAAAAGAATCCGACCAATTTCAATATTGACCATTTAATTTCGTTGTGCGAATATATTGAAAACCTACTTATAGCATATCAATGTGTTCCCTTGAATTATCCTTATGGATATGGGAATATGCCAACAAAACTTATTGATGTTCAATTCTATCTACAGCAAATTAGCCAGGTGATTGAAAAAATCGGATATATGCAGGCGGAGCAGAATGGCCTTACTATTTTTGTGGAGAAAGACCCTGCTGCAATAGCTGTTGCTGAAAGTGAATTTATTCCAGAGAGCTTGTCGTATAGACTGATTTCCTATAACCATTATTCGATGAAAGGAAATCTGGCAGAAAAGAAAGCGACTTTGCTTGATTTTGCGAATTTGCTCGAACCGCAGAGAACAAACCTCGAAAGAATTGATAGAACATTTGCCAGTGACTTGTTCTATGCGTTCAACAACTTTCATATTCGCCACAATAATGCAGATACTCAAAGCCCTAAATTTAAAGAACCAATAGGGGCGTTGTCAAAAGAACAATTGGAATTTTGGTATGATGAAGTTTACCAAATGTGTCTTTTAGCGGTATTGCGCTTAGAACATGTTGGCCGTAAGAAAACTTTTGAAGCATTGAAGAGCGAAATCGAAAGCAAAACACCATAAAGAGGAAATCATCATGCCGAGAATTATCAGGAACGCAATCAGATGCAAAAAATGCGGAGATGTTATTGAGAGTAAAACCGTCCATGATTTCAAGTTTTGCAGTTGCGGTTCGTGCGCCGTGGATGGCGGCCACGACTACCTTCGCAGATGCGGAAATCGTGAGGATTGGGAAGAACTGTCCGAAGCGGAAAGAGTAGAGAATAACGGTGCGTTGACTTGACCCTGTCTTGTGGAAATTGGTGATGCCAGGATATCGCTTATCATCATTTTTGATGTCACCACGAATTGCCCAAGGTTGTCATCGCCATATGAGAAACCTTCTCGGCGTGAATGCAAACGGAAGTAAAAATATACTTAGGGGTGTAGTTGATCTGCGAGCCCGCACCACGAATACCCCACATCCCCAATAGCGGCTGAAACGATGTGCTTCAGCCGCTAATTTTTCTTAAAAGTTTCAGTAGCTGTTTCCGTCGAACTGTGGTATATGTTTGTGCTGCAAGGAGGCGAGCGCATGAAATACAAGCTGCTGAAAGACCTATACGACTGCTTTTATACCCCACCTGAACTCCCAGCTCAGAAACAGGAAATTGAGGAGTGCCATCGAGCACTTAGCGAGGTGTTGGGCAAACCGGAGCGTCGGCTGGTGCTCCAGATCATCGACGCAAAAGACCGCATCGCGGAGGATACCTCCATCGACAGCTTCATCTTCGGATTTGAACTGGCGCGGAAGCTGTCTGTAGAACTGAATCACTACGAAAACGAGCGCTCAGTCTCCTGCCGAACGGCAATGGGATTGGGTGCTCGTTTCACATCTAAGGAGGAAGAAAAATGAAGAAACTCATCATAGTAACCCTGATTACCACCTGTGTCGCCTTGTGCGCCGCCGTGTGGCCGAATAACAACGCAACCGAGCAAACATCAGTCCCAGTCGCAGAAACCGCTGTGAGCGCCCAGAAAGCGACCGTTGCGGAAATTGAGGAACCCGCAGTACTGGCAGAGAAGGAAAAAGGAACGATTCCGCGACAAGAATCGCCCCAAGAAGAGCAGCCTGAACCGGAGACAGGGCCTATTGAAATACCCACAGCTTCCGAACTCCAGCCTTCCACGGGACAGGCACCCGCTAAGAATTCCGCACCAGAGCCAACTCCGCCCCAACCTCCTAAAGAACTGCAGCCCGGTGACAAAGTCTATGTGGCGGGCTTCGGCTGGGTGGAGTACGAGGGGCCCAATCACTGTGAAGATGGCACGGACATTTACGAAAACGGCAACAAAATTGGGATCATGGGGTGAAATTTGCGGAAAACATTCAAAATAGGGTCAAGCCGCTATTGACAATCAAACTTTCTATGCTATTCTATAATGATTTAACCTTGATGTTGAATGGGTGGCATGGGCGAGAAGGAGAGTATGTATGGCGTATGAGTTCGTTTACGAATCCGAGACAAAGCGCTATCGTTCGGATTGCTCGGACGTCCTGAAGAAAACCTGCGAGCTGCTGAAGGAGAAGGGTATTTCTGCACAGTTTTCTCTTATTGGGAGCGGCGCAAGGAATATGATTACGAGAAACGGGGATGGTCCATATGACCTTGACTACAATCTTTCAATCATGAGGGCAGAAGAAAGATATTGGAATGACCTGCGGCTGCTGAAGGAAACGGTAAGAAATGCTCTGAACTGGGCGGAGAGAAATGAATTCTTTTCAGATGCACAAGATTCGACTTCTTGTTTGACTGCAATATTGTATTTTGAGAAGTCGCCAGATATCAAATTCAAGTTTGACGTTGCTATTACCACGAAAAATAAAAACGGGAATTACATGCGCTTGATACATAACAAAAATGTGTACGCACTGGGCTTGAATCAATACACATGGAACGAAGTGCCATGTTCACATCAAGTGAAAGATAAAGCAGATGAACTGAAAGAAGCAGGCTTATGGCAGGAGGTTCGGGACAGGTATCTTGAGGAGAAAGACATATATCTGTCTTGGCAGGATCATAACCACCCATCCTTTGTGGTGTACGTGGAAGCGGTGAATGAGGTATATAACAGACATTTCAATAGAGGCGGCTGGTACAATGTGCAATCAATTTTTCGACTACGATGACGGCGACTTCGCCATGAGCATTTCTGACAGCATGGCGATGGACTCCGATGGGAATCTCATGTTGCGCATGGGCGATCACATGGCGATGGATATGGACACCGGCGATATTCACATGATCTCATCATGGACTGATGATGACGAGTAAGTCATGAACAGCAGTGCAAAGGCTGCACCGCTATAGACAAGGAAAATACTTTCAAAATCCAGACAGAAAAACAGCGGGACAGGCCATAAAGGCTTGTCCCGCTGTCTGCGCCTTATGGCAGATATTCTTCCGTGATCCGATACCGGCTGATGCCGAAAGCGTTGCTCCGCTCCACGATCTCCGCCGGGATCTTGGGCAGGTACTTCTTGCTGAAGCTGGTGTCCCCGAAGTAGGCGTCAAAGCTTCCCACTGGCAGAACCACCCATTCACAATCATCCTGCCGGTTGGCGAGATAATAGCGGATCAGCGTACAGACAACCTCGGCTGGAATTTCCTTCGGAAGCGCCGCTTTCACTTTCTCAGTCAGCTCTGGCGGCAGCTCCGGCCCCTCTCTGCGCAGCGGCCCCAGCTCCAACGCATCGGCAAGGACATCGTCAAAGCGCAGCGTCCATGCGCCCTTGGTTTGGGACGCAAAAATCGGGATCTGGTACTGCATCACCTTACTTCGCCATGCGGCGGCAAACTTGGACTGAATGACCTCCGCATACTTGAGTGAGGTGCTGCGCACCTTTTCCGGGTGCGCCAGCATGAAGTCCGCCGCGCGGAGCACATGACGGAGGAACCAGCCGACCCCTTCCGCATCCACCAGCTCCGGGAACTCTGTATGCAGCTCCGAAAAGTCTGTCTGGAACTGCCACTCCTTACCCTGCACACGCTTTCCGTCCTCTGGCACACTGCACCAGGCGCAGAGCGCACAGCGGGCGTAGTCGATCCGATCATGCGGATTACCCCAAATGACTGCTCCATCTTTGCCGTGGAACAGGTATCCGCGAGCCAGAACAGTCAAAATCCGCGACATCCCCTCAAACTCCAGGATCGTGGCAAAAGTGAACCGACCCAGCCAGGTCGTGTCGCTCTTCTTGCTGGCGGTATAGGAAACCGTTCCGGTATATGCGCAGAATTCCTCCCATTCGTTAATCATCCCGCACCTCCAGAACATTTTTCTCGATGTACTCCGGCAGCAGATCCCACAGCAAGTCACGCCTGCCAAGGGCTACCACATAGCGCACGGCCAAAGCCGGCCTCACAATAGCGGTCAGCAGCTCCCGGCACTTAGCCGTCACCACGTCACGGTAGCTCCGGGAGGCGGATTTGTCCGCGAAGGCGCTCATCATGGCGGTGAAGGCTTTCGAGTCGCTTTCGCGGAACAGCTGCTTTTTCTCCCTGCCGGTGTTCTCATCCTCCATATCACAGACAATGTCTCCGAGGATGCGATAGCCGCCGAAGCGGAAATCGGTCAGCAGATCGTAAACATCCTCAAACTCTGGCAGCCATTCCCGTAGAAAGCGCTCTCGTGCATCCTCGTCCATGAGGTGCCATGCCTGCTTCTGCATGGCTTGCCGCAGAGCGGACACCTTTTCCGGCGGCAGGCTGCCGAACAGAGCGTACAGCTCGTCAGGATCGTATGCATCCTCCTGCCCTCTGGCATATAGAATGCGCTCCACATCGCTCTTCCGCTTTTTCTCCTTCAACGGAACGCGGCAGGCCCGGATGCGGGAGAGGCAGGCATCGTAATCTTGCAGCAGCGCATCTACCGCCGTCAGCTTATCGGAATCCAGCCGTTCCCTCCAGTCCGGCTGCTGGGCAGCAAAGGAAAACAATTCTTCGTCCTTGGCGGGCTTTGCCTTGATACGCGGTGTGTTCTTTTTCAACTGCTGCGCCAGATACGGCAAACGCTCCACATTGGAGTCCACCTTGCTCCAATCCACCTTCTTGAAAAACGACTTCACCTTGACCGCATGGGTGGGCTCGTACCAGGCACGCCGGGTCTCCATCTCCTCTACCAGCGTTTTATATTTGAGGAAGTCGCTGCGCTTGACGGTCTTATGGGTCAGATACTCATCCAGATCAGGGCGGATGCCGCTCTTGGCCGAGTCGATCTCCAGCCCGGTGAGAATGGCCAATGTCTCCGTCTCCTCCCGGCAGCGCTCCCGCTCCTCGGCGTCGGAGTTTTCATTGTAGGCAATGATGCTGCGGTCCAGCGCGGCGTTGCAGATTTGGCCGACGCGGGAGGAAAAGGTACTGCGGACGGCCTCAAAACGGGCCTCCCAGTCATCGGCGCTGCGGATCTGAGGCTGGGCTGTGGGGATCATCAGCAGCGGCAGGTTGTGCGACCGGGAAAATATGCTCCGCGGCCGTGGAGGATCGTGATGGATATTTCGTTTCACGCATTCGTTCAAAATGGGATCGCTAATTGTCTTGATCATGTCGCCGTCATAATCGGCTCCGCCCAAACGCTCTGCGGCGAGTGAAGTGTAGCCAACCATAACAACATCCGTCAGATGGCTGAGATATTGATCGTATAGATGTCCCCTCTCTTCGAGAGGATAAAGCTGCATCTCTTCATTCCGGGCAATGTGCGGATTGCGCAGCAGTGTGCAGACATGACCGGATTGGTAAGCCGCACCCGGAGCAAAGAAATTCTCACGGCCCAACTCCTGCACCCAACGAAAATCGATAAAGTCGTTCGTCTTTTTGCTTGTCCCGGTTCTTGTAACAGGCAGACAGTCCAAAAAGTCCAGAAGATCCCCGGAAAGGTAACGGTTGTCTCCCGCCACGATCAGCCGGCCGACGGCGTACTGTTCTGCGATCTTGTCCGCTTCGGCCTCTAACCGTTTGGCATAGACCGGCTCGTTGATGAAACGCGGATTCTTTTTCAGCACGGCAGTCAGAATCTGGTTCTTGCCCTGATGCCGTTCCCACCAGCTGACCCGCTCAAACTTCTCCAGAAAGTAATTCTGCCGAAACGATTCGTTGGCGCAGAAGTTGTAATACGCCAGCTCCGTCTGTTTGGTGAGCCAATTTCGTTCGTCTGTCTCTGGGCTGTGGTCCCAGCCGTCCGGCAGATCGGCGGGGCGAAACTCATCCGCTTTGAGAGATACCGTGTTCAAAAACTGATAGTTCAGTTCTGTTGTTTTCTCCGGCTTTTCCTTGCTGACATTCGTGATGTACAGCGCGTGGCGGTACTTGCGGAACACTGCCCAGTAGTCCTCCCAGCTCATGCCGCTGGCAGTGAGCCAGCCGTATCCCTTGAACATGCTCTTGGTGAGGATGATATCGACCTTCTGAATTGGATGCTGCACGCCCCACAGATCGGTGATGGTGTCCGCGCCGCTGCGGTCAAGATAATCCTTGAAGTCCACCTCATGCAGCATGCCCTTCACATATGGCATACGAATTTGAAACGAGGTGTGGACTTTCTTCCCGCATAGTTTCTCGTCAACAATGCGGGCGTATTGTTTGGAGATCAGCCCTTCGCCGTCGAAGCAGGTGACTTCGACATCGACCATCATCTCCACCCGGTGATATTTGCGGGTGCTGTTCTGCGTCCCGTCGTCCTCCACCGTGATCACCTCTGTGGGCGGAACCGTTCGCACCGGATTGTCAACGACCACTACTCGGTGGGGCCGGTCAATGTCGATGCCGTCAATGCGGATGCCGCTGGACAGCATCAGCCCATTGTAGGCATAGAGCTTGCTGAGTTGGCAGTCACCGATGGTCATATCCATCATGATGCGGCGGCGCACGGCATCATAAAAATCTTCTCGGATGAAGGACAGCCGCGCCTGCCGGCTCATGCTGCCCGAACGCTCAAAGGCAAGATAGCGATGCGGGCCGGAGCCAAAATCAAGGCTCACGCCCTCGGAACGGAACAGGGCCTTCGCTTTTTCCTGCCGGACCCGGTATTTCTTTCTGGCACCGCTCCGGTCGAAGATGCCGGAGAAGTCCATATAGAAAATGATGTCGGAGAGGTCCGTCACCAACTGCCCGTCGGGTGTTCTGGTGAAGGCATCGCCGTGCAGCACGCACATGATCTGATAGAACAGTGCGTTATCGTCCTGCTCGTGAGGCACGGAAAGTGATTTGCATTTCTCTGTTTCGGCGGCGCTGAGATGGAAGGTATATGTACCGTCCTGCTGCCTTCCGTAGCTGATCACGGCTCTGGCAGACAGCTCGTAGATCCTGTATTTTACCAGCGGCATCGGCTCACCTCCTCATGCTTCTATTCTATCATGAGGTTCCAAATTTGCAATATGGATACTGCTCCCACTTTTTCGGTGGGAGCTTTTTGCTTGCAGCTCTCAACAAAAAATTATAAAGGAGGAATCCAATGCAAGAATCCACATTCACCAACTATGACCAGCTGCCGCTGTTCCTCAACGCGAACACGGTGGCGCAGGTGCTGGGCGTGTCCATCTCCAGCGCCTACGAGCTCATGCACGAGACGGGCTTTCCCGCGCTGCGGATCGGCAGCCGCATCGTGGTGCCCAAAGAAAAATTCTGCCGGTGGGTCGATGCGCAGACAGGAGGTGAAGCCTGATGTTCCAGCGCTGGCCTAAGCGGGACCCGAACAAGCACTACTACCTTGTCCCAAACGAAGTCTTCAACCTCGGTCTCAGCTCTCATGAGATCGCCGTCTACAATTATCTTCTGCGCTGCGAGGATCGCAGGACCTATCAGTGCCATCCCAGCTACCGCACCATTGGCCGGGCGGTGCATCTGAGTGAAAACACCGTGCGGAAGTATGTGGCCGGGCTGGAGGAGAAGGGGCTCATCCGCACCGAGCCCAGCACCATCACCACGAAGAACGGCCGCGTGCGCAACGGAAGTCTCATCTACACCATCCGCCCCATTCAGGAAGCGCTGGAGCTGAACTACCAGCGGCAATTCCTGCAGGCGGAGCGTGACATGGAGCGGGCAAGGGCAGAAAAGCGGCTGGCCGAATTGAATCGCCAGAACGAGAAGAAGGAGGAAAGCGCATGATGCAGCAGCTTGCAAACTTTATCGTAGACCATGACCCGATGATGGTCCTCCGGCGCACACACGACACGGTGCGCTACATCCGGTGGGCGTGGAACAAGGATCATGCCCACCCCATCGACGAAGAAGAGCTTCGCCTGTTCCTCTGCGATGAACACTACGGTGATCTGACCGATGAGCAAAGAGCCGTTGCCCGCCAGAGCCGGGACGAGATGCGGAGTGTCTATGCGGAACTGTGCGTGCGCTTACTGCAACGTGAAATCATGCTGGAGCGTGGCATGGTGCCGGATGTCAGTACCTACCGCAGCGTGTTCTGCACGGAAGGAGGTGATGCGCCATGGATGCTTGACCGGGCGGGATGACTGCCTTTTCCGCAAAGCGCCGCAGAGCGGCTGAAGTGCGCGTCAGCGCCGAAAATTCTCGCTTCGAGAATGACAAGTTTCGCCTTCGTGGTACGGAACGGGGCGATTGCCCCGTTCCGACCCCTTCGGCAGGCGGGCTAAGCCCACACCCCTATCAACACAAAGAAAAATGAATTTAAAGGAGATAAAGATTATGACGAAGAACACCTATAATCCCTATGAAATTATGATGGACAAGTACGATAAGGAAGAGATGCTCAGCGATGTACGGGAAGCCATGCTCTATCAACTCGGCGTGGATGTCTCCTGTGAAGAGTTGAATCACTTTTTCACCGGCAAGGGCAAAGCCGCACTATCTGGCTGTGCGGAGTGGCAGCAGTGCTTTGCAGTCGAAAAGATGCTGGAGTTCTATTATATGCATGCGCGGGATGAGACGCTGGCTAAGCAGATCGAGACGATGACTATGCTGGCAAGCAGAGATAACGAGCACCATGGCTAAGAATCAATTTATCCGCGCCCGCGTTGCCGGGTGGGAAAAGGACTGCATCCGCCGCAAGGCGGATGCAGCTCATATGACCGAGAGCGAGTTTGTGCGCCGGGCGGCTATGGATCGTGAGGTCACAGTCATTGAAGGTATGGATGAGCTTCTGCGGGAGTTGCGCTATCAGGGAAATAACCTGAACCAGCTCACGGTCATGGCTCGGCAGGGGCGTATCACGCAGGTGAACTATGAACCATTTACGGAGGTGTACCGGAACGCATGGCAAACATTAAATTCATTGCTGTCTCACGCAGTCTGAGCGGTATCCTGGACTATGTTACAAACCGTGAGAAAACGGTGGAGCGTCTCATATCTGGTGTCAACTGCATGGCTCAAACAGCTCAGGATGAATTCGAAGCGGTAAAGAAACAGTTCCGCAAAACAGATGGCCGTAGCTATTATCACATCGTCCAAGCCTTCGCCCCGGACGATCCGCTGGATTTTGATACAGCACATGAGATCGGGTTGAAGTTTGCGGAATACTTCAAGGGCTACCAGTGCGTGGTGGTCACGCATATGAATACGGCGCACATCCACAATCACATTATCATGAACTCGGTAAACTTTAAAAACGGCCAGAAGTTTCATCAGAGCGCCCGGGAGATGCAGCAGGCCAAGGAATACAGCAACCAGCTCTGCCGGGAGTATGGCTTGTCCTTCACCGAGAGCAAGGCAGATCCGTTCCGTATTCCTGCTTGGAAGAAACGGCTGTGCCGTACCATTAAGGAAGCTATGGAGAACTGTGCTACCCGTGAGGAGTTCATCGCATTCATGGCGGAGTACGGCTACAAGGTGCGATGGGAGCCGAATCAAAAATACATCACCTACACCACACCGGAGAATGTCCGATGCAGAGACAATAAGCTCTTCGACCAGACGCTTCTGCGCAGCAGCATGGAAGCCTACTTCGATATGGGCGGCTGTGAGTATCTGGAAAGCCGCATCGATGCCACCGAGTACGGTGAACTCCTGCCTACGGTGGACGATGCCGTCTGCGGTTTGATCTCCATTCTGGATGCGATGAACACCGACGACAATGACCGCTTCCATCTGGAAACGCTGCATCACAGCAAGCAGGAGATCCGGCGTATTCTGGAACGCGGCGGCAAGATCGACCGCACGGTGGAATACGCCGTAGATGACGAAGAGGAAGAGTACGAGCAGTACCACGGGTTTTCTATGCGGATGTAATGATGAACCATTTCAAAGTTCTGATAGCTATTTCCGCAAAAGTGTGGTAGTTGTTTGTGTTGCAAAAAAATCTCAATCAAAGGAAGTGAAATACATGGCAAAACGAAGACCGGCCGGCGACGGCATGGTGCGAAAGCGTGACGATGGACGATGGGAAGGCCGCATCGTCATTGGGCACAGGGAAAACGGTGAGCCACTGTTCCGTCATGTGTATGCCAAGGCGCAAAAGGCACTGCTGGACAAGCTGCACCAGAACATCGAGTGCTACCGGGATGTGGAGCTGACCGAGGACAGCCGCATGACGCTGGGTGAGTGGCTGGATCGTTGGCTCGCGGAGTACAAGGCGGGCACGGTGCGGCCCGGTACG
>ULVY01036957.1_pt1 | contig 19045 bp, 6 predicted proteins | sample 1959861 | NCBI WGS metagenome assembly ULVY01 (sample SAMEA4835798, study PRJEB28245) | human gut metagenome | biome: gut microbiome; material: fecal sample | place: Denmark | collected 2008
GTTGTTATTATCATATATCTGTCTCTCCCTAGGAGATAAGACATCCTCATTACCGTTCCATATCTTTATAGCTATATTATTGATTCTATCGTCAGAAGGATTTATGATATCCTCATCATCAGGAACCCTCTCGACTATATTACCTTCATCGGCCTTAATCTCGTTCTCCATAGATCTGGCTATCATATGATTATATGTCTTGAACATAAATGCCTCATCCTCCCCTATAAGACCATCTTGGTAAGCCTTGTCTATAGCTTGGTCGTTGGCGTAAAGATCATTGGCATCAGGATTATCAGTATTCCTGAAATCATACTTGCTATCATCCTCCTCATAAGTCTTACCCCATACGTTCGATAATATCTTCATGAACCCGCGCTCCTGCGCCCGGATGAATCTTCTGTCGCGCATACGACGAAGAGACTCGTTTATATTCTTATAAGCCACAAGATTATGACGATACTCACTAAGCAATGCCATAGCCTCCTTATAATTATCAACCCCACGGATAGATACGACGTTCTCAAAATCAGCTATAGTATCATAAGCCGCCATAAGATCAGCGGCACTGATCCTTGAATCATTTCTATTTAAGAACAACTTAGATATATCAGCCTCTGAGTTAATTAACGTAGTTAATTTCCTCTCCAATGCGATCCTATCCTCTGTTAATTTAAGAAGCCTATCATTCTCCTTGACCAACTTAGCCTTATCAGATTCAAGAGCGTCCTTCGACGCGACACTTTGTTGAAGCCTCAAGATATTCTTCTCCATCCTCTGTATATCATCCGTAAGCTTCCTGAGTTCTTCAAGATCCCTGCTCGAATCAGGATTAAGACGAGAATATATATCAAGAGCGGGGCCTATATCCGTATTGTATATCCTTCTTAACTGATTGGCAATATCGTTCAAATTATCCTTCGCCTCAAGGCCATTATAAACCATATTGGAGATATAGGCGTTAAACGACCTATTGGATATACCATCGGTAAGGGAGTCGGCGAACCTATTGGCCATGGTAAAATTATCTACCTTCTTATTAAACTCACTGATAAGGTTGGACTTATACTCATTTACCTGCTCATCTGTCATATTCATATCGGAGGCTATATCGCTGTTAGGTATAGATTCGACTACCGTCCTGAAATTCTCCTTGGTATCATCCAACATCCCCATCTCCGAATCATAACGGAGACGATTGAATACGGCGTCACTAAAATCCTTGTTTATGATCCTACCATCACTCTCGTACGATGTGTCTACGCCAGATAATTGAGCGTTAAGAGCCATACTGCCACGAATAGCACGGACAGCAGCCTCGGTCAAGGCGCCGGCATTGGCGTTGTAGGCCTCCACCATCCCCTCGTTCCGGGACATGTCTTGGCTCCATTCCTTTATACCTCCAAAGGTCTTTCCACCCATAACCGATCCGATAATCATACCGATGCCGATCTCCTTCCAGCCTTGACTAGACCCGTATGTTTCCTTGAACCCGTTCTTTATAGTCTCCATATAACCTATGTTCTGACGGATAGCCATAGGATTGTATCTTGATTCTACCCAATCCTCGGCGGACTTGCTAGCCACTCCCTGAAGACCTTCCTCATAAAGACCTTCTGACACTGGGCGCTTGATAATATTGAACGTATTCCCGGCTATTTTCTGCCATTTCTTTGGCGTTATGGTTCTTAACATACCGTTATCCATCCTCTCAGCCCCTACGCCAAATATATTGCGTTTTATAAACTTATCCACGCCAAGATCCATGCCGAACATATCACCGAACATAGCTATATTGGATAATGACAATATGCCGACGTTGGCGGCGAATACAGCATTAGCGGCATTGGCATTGTCAGCCCTGAACTTCATAAGCTCCTCATATGGGACTTCCCTTCCATAAGCGTTACGGTAAGACTGCCTGAAATTCTCCTCAGCCTCCATCAGCATGCTTCTGGCCTCGACAGACGCCTCCCACGAGGTAGATGTGCCAAGGAAAGCGAGGGTGTCCAGTCCCTTGCCTATCCTCCGTCCCGTACGGGCGGCCCTAAGGTAGACGCCGAACGCTTTCTTGGTATCCGAAGCCGCTTTGCCTATCCTAGCCAAAGCCACGCCCGCCCTAGCTCCCGTACGAGCTAAGTTCATCAATCCAGCGCCGGAATATACGGCTGACGATAACATGGCTCCAGCGGTAAAAGCAAGACCGGATAAAAAATCGTTAGACCAGAAATTAGCCGTGGTCATGCTTTGAAGGAAATTCATATCCCGCTCCTCACGATTGTAATAATGAGCAAGACCGTAATCCATCTTCTTGTCCTGATCATCCAACCATCTCGTGAAATCGTTATCAAAAACAGCGTTAAAATTACCTCTGGATACACCGGCGTAAATACCATAAAAAGGCTGAATAACACCACCTAATCCATACAAAGCGGTCTTACCTGCAAATTTTCCCAAACCTCTCATCCATTTTTCAGTCCTACCTTGACTCCTAGATAAACGTGTGTCGTTATCTACACCGGGGATATAAGACTCGTATTTAGGTATCCAAGTACCGCTACTAAGTCGATACCTTGAATCCTCCAACGATATCTCCGGGCCAGTAAGATTAAACCTGCCCTTATAGCTTTGATCAGAAGCCATATATCCTAATGGGGACATATGTTTCATATCATCATAATAATTTGTCTTAACAGTATTCTTGATCCTCTCCGACAATGACGGTATCTGGGACTTTGATCTCTCGGAAGCGGAATACGGATCCAATACCGGAGGCAGGTCACGATCCGGTATATCATAGGGATCCGTACCAATAGCCTTTATATTATCTACGTTTATGGTAGGATATCTGTACTTCTCGGCAAGATCCTTTCCGTTAGAGGTATTATTATAGATTTCCATTGTTTCCATTATTTCCACTATTTCCGTTATTCCTGTTTCTTATCTCCTGATCAATCATATCAGCTATGGGCGAGATGAAGCTCTCGAAATCATCAGTAGTAGATCTTCCCTCGCTCCTCCAATACACCTCATTCTCCTTGCTAAGTATCTGTTGCCATGCCATGACCAAATAATACTGCGGGCAGAAGTCGATCTTCCTTGCTACCTCATCAGCATAGTTAACGCCATCCAGATCAATTGAATACAACGGGGTATTACCCTCTCTAGCCCCTCCTTTGCTATATATATCAACATTTATCCCAGAAGAACCATTATTATACTTATATCCGGAAGCCCTTAACTCGTACATAGAAGCGTTATCGAACAACACGTCAGTAGCGATCATCATCTGATTCTTCCTGATATTACCGTCATTTATATTCGTAAACATATCTATATAAGGCATTACCGTGTCCTTGGACCCGCTAGCGTAAGCGAATGGAGCTACCAACAATGACTTAGCCATCTTCCCATAAGCGTTGTTGCTTGAGCTGGTGAAAGATATGGGTACGACACCGGAATCATAGGTCTCGGACGGGATGCTTACATCCTCTTTGTAGAAAGTAAGTCCATTCGCAGCCAGATCAGCCTCGCTTACCTCAACAACAGATCGACCATCACCTCCATTATTGCCAATGATCTGATAATTACCATCACCTATAGGGGATATGGTAAACGTTATCTTCGTATTGGCATTATCCTCATCCTTAGGAATAAAACCGCCACCACGGGTAAATAGGTCACTAACCTTTATATAATCATACTCGGCTTTGCTTTTAGACGGATAATCACCGGAGAAGATATACTCACGCTCGGCATACTCATGACGATATTGTCTCAGGTAATCCTCGCCAGCACGTTTAGCGTCATCAGCGATCCTACCTAAATCCCCACGACTCCATTTATGTCTTAATAAATCATTTCTCTCTTTATGCGCCTCGTCATATATAGCGGTAGCGACAGCGATCGCTCTATTATCCCCAGCAAACCTGTCTTTTATTTCCTCGATATGCCTATTCTTGTTAGCCCCAGATACGGCAAGAGATATTATAGATTCAATATCATCAAGCGAAAAAGACGTTCCCATTAAATCATTCACACGATCCAATAAGACACCTGATTGACCCGAATCCATTGATACATGAGGCATTTCTCCTTCAACATCGTAATTAATAGTATTTATATTATCATTTAACAAAGAGCTGTAAGCGGACAACTTACTCCAATCATTTAATGTTATATCGTTTATACCATTTATATCAAAAACCTTATCGCCATTGTTATTAATATCTCCAAGATTGAATGTGCCGAATCCATAACTAATATCTATACCTGACCCACTGTCCGATCTAGCTTCTCTCTGAATTATAGTATCAATACCATCCAAAACAGCATTGCTCGCCTTATTGAATCCATCATTGATCTTATTATACTTCCCTCTTTGGGTATTTAATCCAAGAAGCTTCAAATAACTATCCTGACCATTGTAATCAAGCAACTCGTTCCTTGACCCTCCATTGGCCTTGAAATAAGCCATGATAACCTGATCGTTATCCATATCCTTGACCACGTTACTATTCTCAGGATCAGACGCCCATGCGTCGATCTTCCTTCTAGCGTCATCTGATAATGACTTAACGAAATTACCCATGCCAGTAGTCACCGCCTTCTCGTTGGCTATGAACCCGTTCATGAACTCATCGCTTATGCTCACATCGTCAAGGTTTGCGCTCTTAGTAACCACGGTAGGTCCTGTCATATCATCGTCTCCACCACCATTCTTTGACTTACCCGATTTGCTGGCTTTTATCAACGCAGCTTTCTCCATAGCCAGATTATGTCTCTTTGTCTCATTGAACTTAGCCCTCTCCATCATCTGCTGATTAGCCTTGAAATAATAATCGTCAACGCCCAACGTCTCATATGAGTTATTATAAGACCATCTCAGCCCGACGCCACGAAGGAACTGCTGTCGTACCATGAACATGCCGGCTCGCTCCGGGCTGTAGTTGCTACCGATAACGCCCTCGGCCTCCTCCACGAAATCATTTCTCTGCTTGATAATATCCGCCAGCTCCGACTCCAACTTAGCCCTCTTGGCCTTGTCATTGCCAACGCCCTTTAGCTTGGCTCGTATGGATTCTTCCTTGACACTGAAATCATCAATATACCCTTTAAGGAAATCTGAGGTGCTTTGAACATTAAATAAGTCAGGATTCGTTCTAGCCATATATCTTCCCTCTAATTGCATCTGAGCCTTACCGTTCTCAGATATAGAAGCCATGGCTATATCCCTGACCTGAGCGTAACTCATCTCATCTATATACATCTCACGCATCTCGCCCGTCCTGTTGCCATTGGCATCAGTCACCGGTACATTGACTTTCTTCCCCTTGTTAAGGGAGATGAAATTCTTCATCTTCTCATCAATCTCAGCATGATAATCCGTATAAGGGGTATAATGTATAGGATTAAGACGTGTCCCTACCTGACCGTCATTCATCCAAGCCACGGCATCGGCGAAAGCCTCAGCCTCGTTTATAGGACTATACATCTTGGGATTGTTCAGCTTCATATCCTCCATCTTCTCGCTAAAAGCCCGGATCTCCCTACTACCGGCAATAGCATTCAACACACGGGTATCCAGAGCTTCTCCAAGACGAGCCTGTATACTTCTGGCTATACCGTCAGAAGCCAAATTAGATTTACGATACACGTTATTCACATCCTGTATCAATCCATTTAACCTGTTCTGAAGATATTCCCTGTCCTGAGGTTTTATAATGTCAGAATTGATAATATAATCAGCATACTCGTTTATAGCCTGCCGATTGGTATCTATCTTCTGCTGCATGTACCCCATCCCCTGCATCATGACATCCATGTTGTAGGGTGATACGTACTTGCCGTAATTCCTTAATATACTATATTGTGAAGCCATCCTTTATCCTTTCTTGCCTTTAGTTACTTCCTGAGCAGGATATAATCTCCTATAACTCAATATATCTCCCTGAGGATCAGCGATCAACTGCCCATTAGGACCGATCTTGACATCCCCGAATATAGACCTTAATGTATTCATGGTCGTAGCCGTATTCCACTTCTGCTGGATCTCGTCATTTACGCTATCGAAATACCTGGCCCAGTTCTCGTCATTTATAGCCAATCCCTGCAATATACGTTGCTGGTAAGCTTGACGTTGGGCTATATTCTTATCGTACGTATTAGCCCATGACTGAGCATTGACATTATCAGCCCAAGTCCTTTGAGCCACGTTCCCTTGTTCTACCTCATTTATATACTTACCTATATTGGAACTCATGATAGCCTGTAAATTGGAAGATAAAGCCCCTCTCTGGGAATCCGGGACATTACCCATCTGATCCAATTGTGATTGGAAAGCACGATTAGCCTCAACCATATACTGATCAGCCGATCTCAACACCGGGTCCACGGTAGGAGCGTAATGTCTTTCCAGACCTTCCGTTGTCACGGCTCCCGGAGTCATCCTGAACACCTCAGGAAAGTCAAGACCACCACCTACTATATTCCTGCCTCCATTGCCGCCGTTCGACCTACCGGCATTTGTGTTGGTTTTAGGAAGTGTATTAGGATCAATCAGCTCAGGCATATCCAGCTTAACATCAGGATCCTCCACATCACCTATATCCATAGGACCGGGAGCCACCTTATGCGGGTCAAGTATAAAATCAAGACCTTCCATGCCTTTCATGGATCTTAACGCCTGCATCTTAAGCATATCCTCCCCAAGGATCTTATTAACAATATCTTTATTCTTGTCAGAAAACAGTTGACTGAAATGAGTGATACCAGCGTCATTAAGAGCTTTATGTTGTTCCTCTGTAACAACATCCAGACCGATCATAGGACGAGATGAGGAATATTGACCAAACTTATTGTCTCTCATCCTATCATGATATGAGGCTTTCTTATCTTCCGGGTAATTACCTTGGCTATCCTCGCCTCCAAAGGAAACGAGTGTCGTATAATCCCGAAGCGCCTCTGCGTTGGCGATGATCGGGTTCTCCGCCGTGGCCAAGCCCATCCACCCACCAGTAGTGCTGTATATAGCATCCTGAAGAGCCTTGGCGGCAGTAGCCTTCGGAGCGCTCATATAAGCATCATAAGCCAAAGGCATGAACGTCTTATAATACTCCAGCCTCTCATCGGTATTAATACCGCCATAGGAACCATCCTGACCCTGACGTTGATACCCGAACGTGTTATCCTTATTATTGTACTTGTTCTCTACAGGACGGAAAGTAAGTAGGTAATCGAATAAAGAACTACCCCCTTTCTCCATCTTCTGACGAATACCAGCCACTTTCTTAAGCAATTCTTTCTTAGCATCGGCTATATCCTCCTCCGTAAGACCGTATTCTTTCATGGATCTGAATATGATGTTATCTATCTCACCACCCTTAGCGAAATACGTATCCTCATCCTTCTTCATCTTCCGGTCTTCCTGCTCTTTGTATATGACATTAGCGAAGTCCGTAAATCTTCCCTCTAATCCATTAACGGTATCGTTGCTATCATTTATAGCCTTAGATAATACGGAGGCGTTTAAACGCCTCGTATTCTCGTCATCTATCTTATCGTTCTTCTTCAGCTTCTCCAGCGCCTTTTTCTGATCATCGTAAACTGATTTAAGACCGATCTTAACCTTATATCTATCCATTAACGTAGCGTACGTATCCTTTGGTGTAGCCTTAATACCATACGTATCCCTAATGTATTTAGCGAAGTCCGGCTCTATGGTGGTGTCATCGGTAATAACCTCCGTACCCTGCTCCAAAGAAACAGGCGTTCCCCCATCGGCGTGCTTCTGCCCCATGGCCTCCATCGGCGCCTCTCCGGGCTGCTCCACGTACTCGCCCTTCTCTACCTCTACGTTGGCTTGATCTTCCATCGACTTAGGTAACGGATATAAATACTCTCCGGTAAGGCTACCGCTATCGAATCTATTATTAGGCCCTAGATAAACACCACCTCCATTCTTATACCGCATCTGGGATTGCCGTCTCTGCCTAGCCTCTCGCTCTTGAGCTAACCTGATATTGGTACGGGTGCCTTTCTCAGACGCTATCCCGGAAACCACGTTACGAGCCAACCCCATGATACCACTAATACCTGATGCTATGGTAGTTATCGTATTAGCTGTTTTAGCTCCAGTAGATAAATCACCATACCCCTCGCTTCTCATACGCCCTATACCACGACCCATCTGGGTAAACCTAGATCCTATATCATCAGCGCCATAATAAGGTATGGCGGTAAAGTCAAAAACATCCGTGCTGCCAGACTCGTCAATCTTCTTATTACTGTCAACGATAGCGTTCAAATCACTTGTATCAATGGTATTAATATCAGGATGCTGAATATCAAATCCTATCCGGGTAGACGAAACCAAAGGCTCCACTCCAATACCCTGAAGACCAGCAACATTACCGGGCATAATAGGGGTGACTTCCCCAGCCTCTTGATATTTAGGTATCTTCCTCTTGATTACATATTTGCCCATATCAAATTAATTTCGTTCTGACACAAAGATAATTTAAAAAAACAGAGACTCATCATTTTACAACGATGAGTCTATCAACAAATATTATTATGCACAAAATTTAAATATAATATTATATGATATTATGATTTACTAACGCATTGTAAATGATATCATCTATTTCTCCATTATTTAAACATTCCAATGCTCTTTTCCTTATTTCATCCATCTTTGATTTCTTATAAGCGTCATATGCCTCTTCTTTAGTATCATACGTACCTATATTAACCCGTCCCCTATCCAATGTCGATAAACTAGCCCTATATCTACTACCCCTAAGGACAACACCAGTAGGGCAATCCCTAATTCTAATCCTCTTATAAGTTAACAATGAATTTAAGTGATGTGGAACAAAACAGCATGTATTTGGACTATATATTTTAGATGCGCCACTAAGTATATCTTTATCCAATTCATATCCATCCTTATAATTAACATCAAACCATTTTTTAAACTTGCTAAAATACAACCAATCATCACAAACCTTAACCCCCCACATAAGTAGGTCTTCTTTTCTGTTCTCTTTCAGAATAACATCTAGCTAACATTTTATTCCATATTTCATAAGCTAATGTTTTCTCCATCCCAATCATATCATTTATTCCAACCCCATACTTTATACTCTTGCTTTTATCCGCTTTACATTTAGGGCATCCTACTCCCCTAATGTGATTAAATGGAAGCTGGTAAAAAGAACCATGTATAGGACATATTATCTCTATTGGTATTCTAGCCCCCAAATAGTTAGATTTACTATAATCATATCTTTCTCCATGACATGACATAGCTCTATCAACAAAAACACTTTTCTTTGACTCCATTCTTTTAGATCCCCCTATCCATTTACTACATTCGGGACAACCTTGGCCATTCAAATGATTGTATGGTCTTTGGGTAAAAACACCATGATCTTTACATATTATTTTCACTGGAGTTCTGTTATTGACATAATCTACTAATGAATAATCATACAAACCATTATGTATCTTTAACGATCTTTTTATAAAATCATCTTTATCCAATTTTTTCATACAAACTTTTTGCCAAAAAAAACAAAACATTTACAAACTACAAAAGGCTATAACAGAAATAACGTCAATCATTATATCTACTCATGCCTTTTATGTTAAGGCTTAACCCCGGTATCATGTTAAGCACCAACTGTCTTTTCGCATGTTCCTTACGCATACGCTCAGCTTCCGCTATCTGCGCCTCTGATTGAGGATCATTCTTAATATTATTAGCGATGTCCTCTATAGCTTTCTTATTGGCTCCGGATTGAGCTAGCATCTTATATAACAGGTCTTGACCCTCCTTTTCCCACCAGCTGTCCATGGTAGGGCTGGAAGCCAAAGAAGGATCGGCGGGGGCTACCGTCTCAGGCACGGGCTGCTGACCTCCGTCCCCCATGCCCGAATCCCGCTGCCCGAACTCGTATCTCATTGGCTCGTTCTCCGGGACACCGTATCTATTGGAGAACATATCGGCGAACTCAAGCCGCTTCTCATTTCTTAATGTCGATCCAAGAGGCCTACCGTATCCTTGATTCCATGCCACGGTAGCGTCCTTGTAGTTGACGGCGTTATCGAAATCGGATTTAGAATACATATAGTAATTATATACATTACCTTGAGCGTCCTTGTCAAAAAACTTTCCTTGATTGATGTAATTCCAACCTAACCCCGGGACCTTGCCTTGATACTCATCCACGAGATAATCCAACTGCTGTGTCAATGTCGGTTTCTTCCCATACCTGCGCTGTAGCTCCTTCTTCCTCGGTCCAAGCCATTGTTGGATGCCAAAATCACCGGCGGCTCCTAGGGCTTCGGTGTCCCCTCCGGACTCGGCGGCGATGTTCGATAGGATGCCGATAGCTTGAGTTTGTGGTATCCCTTTCTTTTCTGTCAGATAGTCCCATATCTCATCATACACAACCATCTTACTATCCTCTGATCTACTAGGATCAATAACGTATTTACCAGCACCATAATCTCGTTCTGTATTTACCGGACCTCCATCCTCCTTATCCTCCAACTTATTCTTAGACATAATAGCGTTACGGATAAGAGCATCCTTCCCGCTTTCCAGAAGAGGATTATGATCCTCAAACGACCCTCTCTCCTCAAACTTATCGCCTATAGCGTCTAGTACATTTGTGGCTACGTTTACAGGAAATTCCTGATCGTCACCATGAAAATCGTATACGTCATAGACACCTAACCTTCCATCCGGACGCCTATAAATTGTAAAATTACCAAATCCTGACAATGGGGTAAGATCACCAGCAGCTTCGGGATAAAAATCGTATTCAGAAAAAACCGTAGGCTTTCCAGATCTTACCGAATTACGATTCTTCTCAAAAACATCTACCCATTCTCTAGACTTTTTCAAAAGCTTCAGCCTACCATAAGCATCATCTGTAGCCGGCTTATCAGAGCCATATATTTCTTGCTCCGTATCATGTATTTTCTTATCTAACCTCTTTATCTCATCCTTAGTGTCACGATTGAACATCTTCTCAATATCAGTAATGACATTATCAGGAATCCGTATCTCCTTATTATTGCCATCTAGATTATTAGGTTGAGATAAAAATCTCGCCCATAGTTGATCGCTATATTCATCAACGTTAGCCTTCCCGTTTCTGCCATATATAAACTCATTGACCTTGTCAGGAAGGCTAGCATTTGAAGCCACCACATCGGGGGTGACATTCTCGTACAATCTTCTTCTTATGGCATTACCTAAGATATCTTTTAAATACGAAGCCTTATCAGATACATCCTGTCTTACATACAACGGATCATCACCAATAGGCCCACCATCCTTATATTTAACCTTGAAATCAAAATTGCCAATATATTTCTTTACATTATTGATATAATCATTATCATCAGGAGAAGCCTTGCCGTTATTCAATAACCTTCCCTTACCCATCCATTTATAAAGCAAGGCGTCGAATTTGTCTATATCATTACCTTTATTATCCTTAAAGCCACGACCGACAACCTCATTCTTGTATATAGACGCCAAACGCAACATGGTAGCTATACCTGAATTATATGGCTTTAGGATATTCTCCTTATCTATACCAAACTTATTATATCTTCTTTGTCTCATCATTATCACCTTCTATCTTTATCTGTGTTATCCCCTTCGAGTTATAAGACCTGTCATTCCATCCGTTACCATTTAACAACGACCTGAATCTCTTGGCTATATCAACGCCTTGATCACCGATAGCTTGTTTCCCTATATATCTTGCGGATACACCAAACTTAGTCTCCTGCTCGGCGATACCCATGGCAAGCATAGCCATCCTATCATAAGTGTAGCTATCGATATCGAACTCACTCATGATACGTTCCTTGTTATATGATATAGCGTCGCTATATTCCTTTATATTGCCCAGCTTATCCATTTTGGCTATATTATCAATGGCTGATATAACACCAAGGAAAGCGTTGCTAGAATTGACGCCATTCTTTGAGTCATAAGCGTTATAAATCCATTTAGGCAAGATATCAGGAGATATATCACTATTTTTTACGCTTATATTCAATGGCCTAAAATCCTTGTTTATATGAACATTATAATCATCCCAAAGTCTCTTCTCACCGGAATCCTCGCCATAAGGGTTATCCGCTATATAATTAAGCGACCCCTCACGAACGACAAACCTACTTCCCTCTTTCTCCGGAAGTGTATAAATAAAATCACCCTTCTTTATAAAATTATACAGCTCATTCCCCGTATTCCCAAGAAGCCTGATACACCCATTAGATCCTCTTCCAGCAGAAGCCTCATGATGCATAGATGACGATATATCATGATCCCACTTGCCTGTCTTAGGATCAAACCTGGCTCTCTGGAACGATTTCTGGCCATGATACTCGCCTATACCTGACACTCTTGTTATGCCGGCCGGAGTAGACATATCTCCAGCTCCGGCGATAAGTTTTTTATCCTTCGTCGTCTTGGTATAGGTATTATAATCATCGCCAGAAGCACCTACACCTATATTATTAGTGCTATAAAGAATATCCCCGCTCGGTGAATAAACCGTTAGTTTTTTATTCTTCTTATCCACAATAGCATAATTAGATTTATGATCGACGCTCTTGATTATATCCTCATCGCTCATCTTATTGATCTCAGCCTCCCTGGATATTATATCCATCAAATCATGATCCTCTTTCTCTATTGACAGCGATGGGTCTGAAACCTTTATCTTATCACCTATCTGTATCTTGTTGATATCAGGGATATCCCTATTCCACGATATAATATCGTCTAAAGATAATCCCAATCTTTTGGCTATACTCCAAAGAGTATCGCCTTTAGATACGGTATACATCTCTCCTCCATCAGCTTTCCGTTCAATCTTCTCTCCCCATAACCCATATTTCTCCCTAGGCCATATGCCGTCTATGGCATCCACATAACCAACGGGATGTTCCCCTTCCAGACGCCGGTTTCGCCGCTCGTCCGCCGGGTACAGGGCGTTGGCCAACGGCTGCGTGATATGACCCAACCCCTTATCCTTGGAACTCGACATAGCATCCACCACAGTCCGATATACAGGTCTTAATTTCTCAGGTAGATATAATCCCGCCTCATCAACCAATTCACCGATCTTCTTATTTATACCCCTGAGGCTGAAATTATAATTACCCATACCGTTATTCAACGGGGACAATGTACCTCTTATCCCATTCATGCCTTTAACTGCGGCTCCTCCGCTAAGGATATCAAACTCCGGGGACACGTTTCTCAAAGGACTATCATCCATACCTCTGAAATACATAGGACGCTCACCTCTTACGACACGATCAAGATCCTCCTTATATAAATCCTTTATCCACGATGGGATTTCCTCCGGTTTATTCTTCTTAGACATATATTACGTTTTTCACAAAGATAACCATAATATCATAAGCCTAAAAACACGAAACGGGTACATAATAAATCATGTACCCGTTTATACGCTAATGCATGTGATAAGCAGCCAAGGCTCCTTTAGCTTTCTCCTTAGACTTGTACTTAGCCGGCCATAATTTACCGGTCTTGTTACTGACCACTCGCCAATCACTCCCTACTTTCTTGATACATCCTGATTTAGGGCATTTGCCCTTCTTTTTACTGCTAGTTTTCCCTGCTGCCATAACATCAAATATTTAAAGGTATATAATCACCTCAATAAACTTTCTCATCGTTGCTAAACCAACGTACTATCATCTTGAACCGGCTCTCAATGTCATTCACGAACCTAGCCAAGAACCAATCGCCACGAAGACGATCCCGCCACCTCCGATGATAATCGACAGCCCTGGGGTCGATCTTACGGTCAATGTCATTCACATCCTTAACCCATATCGGAAGATTGTTCGTATCGTCTTTGACCTCGTTAAAATAGTCATTTATATTTATCTTCTGATCAACCTCCGTCACCAGTATCTCACGGCTATCGTCATTGGTTACAGGATACCTTAACCGCTGGCTCATATCGTTCTTGTCGGCGATAACCATCCGAAGCTCACCGCTGTTGTTGGTATCATTATAAAACCATGCCTTATTAAATCCAGTAGTCCTAAGAATTTGGTAATTAACCTCATCCTGATATCTTCTGGCATCCATCCGATATTGGTAGTTGGTGAGGATCTTATTCACGTACTGCTCACGTACCGGAACCTCTATAACAAACGGATATAGCTTACCATAAAATACTTGATACGATTGGTTGGTCAAACCATGAGACCATAAACCTATCTCCTGACTTTCACTTGAGTAGTTCTTTCCGGACTGGAAATAATGCTGGTGCTCGATATAATAATCAGGGGTGTAGGATAAATATGATTTCCACTCACCCTTCAGGCAGTTATACCCAACGGTGAACGAGACGTCCGTGAAATGGCTGGTGTCCTGCAACTCCACCGCCTGTCCGTTCCTGTAGAACCGGCCGCCACGGAATTGGTACTCGCTCGGATTCCCTACCGGTATATAATCTTTCTTGGTTATCAGAACCCTCTTAAACCTATTATCCCAACCCATGGACAACCCTATACCAAAAAACTTGTTATCAATATCATAATAAGACAACTCGGCGTCCGTATCAGCGTTATATATCCGGCTACGGATGATCTTCATCTGAAGATGCTCCTTAAACCAGTTTCTAAGCCCCGGTGTGACCTCCGTAAGATTCCTACCATTAGAATCTACCTTAAACACCTGACCACGCCTTAAATCGACCCAAAAATGCCCAAACTCGCAACTGATCATATCCCGACTCTGGGTCCCGGAATATCCTAACGTCGTATTATTATACTCGATACCACGAGAGGTGAAAAGACCACCTGTCCCTAGCTCGCTATTCTCCGGGGATATTCTCTCCGCCAATACGTCTATGGCGTTATACAGCCCTACCTGATTCTCGAAGCGAGCCAGTATCTGATCCGACTCTATCCCTTTCATGCTTATAAGCTTTCCGAACGAGGTCTTGAACTCATGGTAATCCATAGGCTTGTACGACAGCCAAGGATCGGTCATGCCGTTCTCCGACACGTCGGCGGTGCTCCATATGACGCCGTTGGGTCTTTGGTAGGCGCAGTCCCAAAAATTGCTATCATACGTCTCCGGCAACGACCTTCCGCCTAGCGTAAAACGATTCTTATACACAGGGCTCATCTTAAACACATTATCCCTTGATATAGGGACATTACGCTCCTGAGTCCATGATATATAATCCCCCACCTCCGGATAGAACCCCTCGTAAGGCTCAGGTCCGGCTATACGGAAATTGCAATTGATCTCAGACTCCACAAGAAACTGAGGTATGCCATAGAAGTATAGGAAGAAACGACCGCTAAGATACATATCTCCGGTCTTGCAAACCATCTCATAAGCGCTCTTCCGGCTAGGGAAAGAGTATAGCGATCCGGTATCCGTATCGGTCTTATTAAGATAATCCTCCCCGGTATCGTAATTGACGAAATAACGGGGATACCCGATGTTTCGATAATCGTAATAAGGGAATGGTATCATGTCCCCCTGACCGAACTGAGTCAAATAAAACATAGGCATCTTCCTCTTAAGCGAGAATCTTGATATAAATACATCACCTCCAAAAACAGGTTTACGCTTATTCTCATCCATCAACCCGCAACCACCTAACGATACCCACCTGATATCCTCTATCTGCCCGTATTGAGCCGGAGAATATTTCTTTATCCTCATATAAGGGCAGGATACGAAAGATTCACGTGTCATAAAATGAGGCGTCATACCAGCCACCTCATCGTTACGAATATTACACTCATCCTGAATACGGCTGGTATCGTAACTTGAAACCAACTCCGGATATTCAAGCATATATTTATCCATACCAAATGACATGAACAATGAATGCTCACGATCGAGGTTGTTTATGATAATAGGCTTACCGCCTACGGTCTCCCCTTGCGAAGAGATATCTGTTACCGGATATAACCCGCTCTTGATATATTTAGCCGTTGACAATCCACGTAACTCTGACTCCCCTATTTTTTGGTAAAATAAATTATAATGAGCGACAGAAGTATAATAATAAGCATAGTTCCGTCTAGGTCCCCTATCTATCAATGCCGTTAACCACTGATACCTGTACTTGCCTATATCCACCACGGACTGGGCTGTGGCCTTGGCGATACCCGTAGCCAGACGGATAGCCGTCAGCGCTATGCCGACAGGGTTGGCTAAAAAAAACACGCCTCCACCGACATATTGTTGGGACGCCGATTGATATGTATATTCAGCTATAGCGGATATTAAATTAGCCATAGCCTCCACCGTAGCCAATGACGTTGCCATACTATAAGCCTTACTTCCTAATATCGTCCATTTAGGGTGATCCTCCACCTCCCTGAATATACCGGAGGATTTACCTAATTGATAACCATCAACAAGGCACTCAGTGGGAGCATCAGGCTTGTTGAAGGCAATATCAGGGCTTAAGAATGAATACCAGATATTACCCTTCCTGTTAAACGGATGCGTTATAAAATTCTCACGATTAATATCCTTATAGATATACATATCATCAGACAAATCATTGTAAGGATAATTAGGATAAAGGTTAGCCGATCCGTCGGGATCATCGTACTTAAACATATCATAAGCCAGACCGGTACCGATAACGCTCTTATCCAATGTCCTATCGCCCCTATACAACTCATATCCTATTATGGAATCCCTTCTATCCTTATCTATAAGGCCATTCTCTACCGCTATATCCAGAAACTCATTAACGATATCGTCATCAAGCATCACCCCCATAGGATAAATATAGGAGTCAACTCCATATTGACCGGTCAGTTGAGACGGATTACCCATAAAAGGAGCGACAGAGTTATCCGGGAACTTGTAATGACGTATAGGTTTCTGACAAAATGTGGTTGACGTATTGGGGTACTCAGCGTTATCCCCATTACCAGTGAAGTAAGACTTACCCTCAACGGATTTAGGAGACCCATAGTATTTCGTCAAAGAATCTATTATATCCTTCCTCTTCGATCCTCCCGACGATATCCCGATCTTACTTGAATCATACAACTCAAAATTAGCCGGATACTTATTGATAGATTCCCAATAACCAAAATCACCATACTGATAAGGTCTAGGAGCACAATCAGCGGGTTTATCTCCACATGAGATGCATTTCGCCTCATATGTGACAAATCTCCTTAATTTCAGTTCTTTCGTAAAGAAGAATACGTATTTCACCTCCAGTGGCCGAATGCCAAAACAGAACGGGGCAGGGAAAATGGCGGTGCCGGCCGTATAGAATCCTGCAAGTTCCTTCATGTCCTGCCTCATGGCGAAACCGGTGAAGAACACACATACCGCTGGCTCAATACAAACATATATCTTATGGAAAGTAGTCTTGTCATCATTCCAGAACAAGTACTTTGGCATCATAAATATCTTATGATCCACGTAATTCACTATAACACCTTTCTTGGCATCATTAGCCAAAGGATTAGGAGCCACGGTACCTTCCTTATCCGAGAAAAATGTTATACGAACCTTGTTGTATGATGATGAGTCACCGATCGGATAATTATAGTTACCCATCATCTCTATATACATAATACCGTTATCAGGATCGGATAAACCGCTTACGTATTTTTCGTAATCCAACTCCACCCATCTGGCGTATGAGGATACATGTGGATAGAACTTGAAATAAGTCAAGTTGCTTCTACCGAACCAATTGGTCTTGGCGTCAATATCATTCTGCACAGACACACGATCTTCCCAATCAGTAGATATGCCGGTATTGAACTTAGAGTTATCACCATCACCAAAAAGACACATGGCGTTCTCAATACCAAACTGACTCTCATATTGAGGGAAGTACTTTTTCATTGAATCCATCAATATATCAAGCATAGTCTCGGTATGCTTCTTGCCTTCCCACCCATCGCCTTGGAATAAGAACGTACATTTACCCAATGACCTACCTCCTTGGAACGTGGGTAGTTGAACATCATCAATAGTAGGATTCACGTAAGGATCACCTACCGAACACCCATTAGTACATATACCCTCATCATATAACTGCCGGACATTAGACATATCCTGACACAAGACCAAGGCGGAAGAATCTATATCAGACGGGAATTTGTCCTCATCCTGACCATCCAGCCATTCTTGAACCAGATCTATGATATTCTTACCTCCACTGGAGTAATTATCGAAATCACACAATACAGAAAATTTCCTTTGTGACTCGGCGTTACTTTGTATTAAGGTGGTAGGCTCTGTCTCCGTATAATCACTAGCCAACTTATATGTAAAATCAATCCTAGAATCCACCAAAGAGTTTTTATCCAATATAGTCCTGGTCTCTATCCTCTCGATATCATCACATCCACTAGGGAAATCGGGAGCCTTTATACCGTCTTGATCCTCTGGCAATGATATAGCAGCGCATAACTCGTCAGTAATACCTACATTAGATTCTATGATATCACACAGGTTCTCTATATTATCAGCGATATAATCAATAGCATCATCTACCGTAACATCTTCCCCCATCGTGTTGATAACGAATTGGGTCTCTCCTACCGTGGCATATTCCTGCTCTACATATCTGAGTTGCTTGACATCTAGCTGATTCTTGCATTCTCCTCCAAAACCATCAAATCCCCAAGACGGGTCGTTTATGATCTTTGCCGTATTCTTAAACTGCCAAAGATGACGGCGGCTGTTCCCGGCGCACTGCGGGTTGTTCTCCAGCACCGACGCAGCCGACAGGTCGTCAGAGTTACCGTCCTCATCAACGATAACCTCCATCTCCTCCCTTGTGGCCGGACGAGGGATAAGCGGGAATCTAGCTGTCCTGTATCCCGTATTGGTAAAGAATCTTATACCCAACGGATATACCTCGTCACGCATGAAAGAGGCGTATTTAGAGCAAGCCACACCGTCTTTATACAAATTCTCCGTGGCTATAGATGTCTGCCATTTAACGAAATGACCCAA
>ULVY01048096.1_pt1 | contig 18722 bp, 10 predicted proteins | sample 1959861 | NCBI WGS metagenome assembly ULVY01 (sample SAMEA4835798, study PRJEB28245) | human gut metagenome | biome: gut microbiome; material: fecal sample | place: Denmark | collected 2008
TAATCCGTTTGCCGCCGCATTCTTTTTCAGGTGAATTTTCATGGCGTAAGCCATAAGGAAAATTCTCCTGAAAAAAGAAATAAATGCGGCTGGCAAATCAGGATTGGGATTTATCTTTGATGGAAGGGAGAAATATTTATAGGACTTCTTTTCTTTAAAATGAAAACTTTTCATTAAATTGCGCTCATAATAACAATAATGACTTTATGCAAGATATAAATAGACTGAAATTGGTTCTTGTTGAGAAGAAACGTACCAATAAATGGTTGAGTGAACAGTTAGGTATCAATCCTTCTACAGTGTCTAAATGGTGCACTAACTCTTCTCAACCTGATTTGGAAACTCTTATAAAAATAGCATCACTGCTTGAAGTGAACGTACAGGATTTGTTGAATACTCCTAAGGTATGAAAGTATGGCAATCAATGATAAAAAAGTAAAGTATGATTCCGGTATAAATGTTTTGGGTAGTATTCCTGATTATGGAGCAATGCTTGAATTTATTTGCGAGTACACAGGTAAGAAGTCAGAATCAGAGCAGGCGTTTTCTTTCAGAACACATAAAACCTTTAATAGATTCCTGGCTGCTATCAAAGCTTCCATTCTTCAGTTTGCCAATGATGATCAGAAGACTATGTTTCTTTCCGCTATCAGTTCAGATGATTTTTCTGTAAGAGAAAAATTGCTTGTATTGTTTTGGCAGTTGGTTTACGGTAACGCTCTTTTTGCAAAAGTGACCAAAGAAGTTTTTATGAGAGCTGTATATCAGGGAAGAACTTCACTTTCTGTTATAGATGTATTGAGCTTGCTGCATCATATAAAGGAAACGGAAGAGAGTGAATTGAACTGGTCGGAAGAAACTTTGAAAATAACAGCATCCAAGTATCTGACAATGCTTAAGAAAATGAACCTGGCTGAAGGTAAAACAGCTAAGGATATATGCCATCCTATCATTACAGGACAGCTGTTTGTTTATTTTATCCGTTGGATAATAGTTACATGTCCAGAGAACAGGACGTTGGAAAATCCATTTGTCATCTTTGGGTTTATGGACAAGAGAAGCATTATCGAGAGATTAAAAAAAGTTGAGTATCTTTCACTATGGCAGATCAGCCAGATGGGTGAAGATGTAACCATAGATTTGATAGACCATGAGTAGTACATTTCAGATAGAGCATAATCGTTTGTTTGGAGAACTGAGAGAAGTGCTTAAAACAGATATAGCGCGCATTACAGGTAAGGCAAATGGAGGAAGAAGCATCCTTTTTGTTTATCCTCCTGAAGATGATGATGCCTATATAGCGTATGCAAGAGAGAATTTTAATTCTGATGAATATTCTTTTATAGATTTAAGAACTCTTTTTACTGAGTTTGTTTCTGAACAAGGAATAGAACAGTTTCAGGAGAATTACAAGGAATTTGGAAATGAAGTTTTCTTTAGTGATAATTTCTATGAAGAAACTTTCTTCTATTATATAATTAAAGCTATAGAAAATTCCTATCAAATGAATAAGATTCCTGTCCTTGTTCATACAGGTGCTATTTATGGTATGGGCTTCTCCAATATCAATATTATGGAACATCGGATTGTGATGTCAGCCCAACTTCCATTGATTGCTTTTTATCCTGCTACTGTGGATAAAGATAACATTAACTTTTTGGGTAAGCAGATTGCTTCCAAATACCGCTGTATCGTAATAAAATAAATCAGAAACCTATTGATTAAAGATGTCTTATGAGTAAGATAAAAGATATACTCTCCATTGAATTGGAGAACGACATAAAGAATGTCATTGACTTGAATTCGCAAAATGAGGAAGATATAAAAGATGAACTGGATGGTTTTATCCTTACGGAAAGTCTTGCCAAACATTTATCTGATTTCCTTGATGTATTCTGTTCAGATATGAAGGAATCAGGAGTGTGGCTTAGTGGCTTTTATGGTTCCGGTAAATCATATTTCGCAAAGATGATAGGTTTCCTGATAGCCAATCCTGTTATTAAAGGAACCCCTATGCGTGACCGGTTTATGCCTAAACTTATTGGTCTTAAGAATAAGGAAATCATAGAGAATCAGATACGTTCATTGGGTAAGACAGATTATCAGGTTACTCTGTTCGACTGTGCCAAAGTAGATTCCAGTCATGGCATATCGTATATGGCTATGAGTCATTTCCTGTTGTCTTTAGGGTTTCTGAGTAACTGGATTGGAATGATGGAATTCAATCTGATGCTTGAAAACAAATATGACAAGTTCTTAGCAACAGTAAAGGAGCAGAATGCAGGAAAAGACTGGTATGATATAAGAAAAAAGATGTCAGCAGTTCCGGCTCTTAAAAAAGCCATTCTTACTTTCATGGCAGAAGATGAATATGAAGAAACCCGCAAACTGATAGATGAAAGAATAAAAACATACGATGCTACAAAACTGAAGGAGGATTTGAGTCTTTATCTGGAACATTATCCGGAAAAGAAAATCGTGTTCTTCATTGATGAAATGAGCGAAGCTTTAAGTCAGAAGAAAATAAATCTTCTGGATTTGGAAGGACTTTCGGAAGCCTTGTCTTCTCTTGGAAACAGAGTATGGACAGTTGGTATCGCACAACAGGCCTTTAATGATGTGCTGAATGCATCCGGACTGAATATTCATCAGCTTAATAAGGTGGAAGCCAGATTCAAGACTCGTATCCCTATAGCTGCCGAAGAAATTGACACTATCATCCGTAAGCGGTTGTTGGCTAAGACCGATTCAGGAAAAGAACAGTTGGAAGCCTATTATGATAAGAACAACGGTATGATTCAGGATATAACCCATATTGCCGGTGTTTCCTTGAATGCCACCAAAGATGAGCATACATACGCAGATTATTATCCGTTCTATGAGCATCAGTTCAAACTGTTGCAGTATTTCCTGTTCGGCTCAAGAGATACGGTAACTTCTCAAATCGGTACTCGCGGTATGTTAGTTTCTGTATTTGATGTATTGAAAAAAGAAGCTATGACAGAAGCTGACGTATTTACGCATGTCAATGCTACGCAGCTATGCCGTCAGGCAGAGGAAAATATTCCGGAAGCATTGCGTATGCGCTATGAACAGGCAGATAACCATATCGGTAAAGAAGGTATGAAGTATGTAGAAGGAAGGGCTTTGCTGCAAACCATTCATTTCCTGGAAAAAGCCAATGCTTATACTACAATAGAAAATATCACCAAGTCGTATGTCCGCAGACCGGAAGACTATTACAGTGTGCTTGCAGAAGTAAAGAAAGCACTTGAAATATTGGTAGAGCGTAATGTCTTGATTACATCCGGTAATCAGTATCGTATTACCAGTCAGATAGAACAGCAGATTATCGATGATATGAATTCATACTCTGCTGAAGTTTATCGTGTGCGTGCCGAGGTAACCAAAATATTGAAACAACAGAAAATCATCAAAGTTTCGCAGACATTAACTTCTGATGGACAGGCTATACCATTCTGTGTAGAGAACTCCCTTGGAGAAAACTTTGTAAATGCAGGAGAAAAATATATGAAGGTCAGCTTCTATGATGTCTTTCATGAAGATCATGCACAGCTTGTGGCTTCTGTAAAACAGGATACACAGAGCCAGAAAGGTATAATTAGTATCATCCCTTCATCTGTTTACGGAACAGAAATCTTTAATCGTGCACAGGAGCTTTTGAAGATAGATTATATCGAAACCAAGACTTATCATACTGCCGATGAGAAGAAGGTAGTAAACAATATTGTTTCTACTAAGGAAGAAAAGATGAAATTCCTTACTGAATTGATTAACAAATCATACACGGAAGGAACTGCAGTCTATCTCTTTAACACCTATCAGTTGACTGATGCCAATTACCAGAAAGAGATAGAATCTCTTCAGCGCAAGATGTTTGGAAATATTTTTTATAAGAGACTGGGAGCGTCTTTATCCGATTCATTGGCAGTTAAAGTGCTTACGGCAAACAGTACTCAGCTGACTACCATGTTTGGTGGTTCGGAGGAATTCCGTTTCTTCGATTCTGCCGGAAAGTTTATAGGTGAGAATTTAAGTGTATCTACAGAGATTTTAGAGAAATGCAAGTCGTACTGTACTGGAGATAAACTGGAAGAGGAACTTTCTGCACCTCCTACAGGGTATAAGTTCGGAACTATCATAACTTCTGTTGCAGCCTTATTCCGTGGCAATAAGTTGATAGCCAAGTTCAATGGCGAAGACTTCCATTCTGTATCGGATGCACTTGATGCTAAGATCTTCGACAATACCCGTAACTTTGCTAAAGCATCGTTCAAGGCGGTCATGAAATCCTTGTCTTATAATGACAGGCAGGAGATTGTAGATATTCTGAAAGAGGATTGCCAGTATAAGAAGATTACCGGAGAAAATGCTCCTTCTTACAATTTGAATGATTTTGAGCTGGTCGATTGCATCCGTACACTTTCCAAACGTATGATGGATAAGGTAAAGGACAAAATCATGGGCGATGATGAAATGGAACTTCTGTTCAAACGTTCTGTTCGGGCACGTAATGTATTCAGTCAATATACAGCAGCTGTAACGGATGCCAATTATATAGCTACGGCACGTACATTCCTTCAGGAAGCGGATGATTATATCAAGGCGGTAGAACAGGTACAGAAGGATTTGAAGTTCATAGACTCTGAGTTTAAGGCTATTGAAGAGGAACGTGTTTTTATTCAAAATGTGACGGAGGAATTCGACAAGACAGGAAATGATATGAACCTGATTCGTGGCAAAAAAGAACAGTTTGAAGAAGCACGTGAAAAGGATTTGGTGGCTAATGCTCCGTTAATGAAAAAACTGACTCAGGACATTAAGGATATTTATTATGAGGTAATGAAGCATAAAGCCGAATTATTGAGTGAAGAAGTTATAGCCTTATTTGCTAAAACAGATGAACTGAAACAGCAAATAGACCAATATCCAAAGGAATGGAATACCAAACTCTATCGCAAGGTTGAAGAATTGGAAAAATCATGGAAACGATATGCAACTGTCAAAGTAAACTTGGATAAATGGAGTGTGAAGTGTAGCAATACAGGCATGTTGTTGCGCGACATTGAATACAAAATTACGAATTTGGGTATAGATAAGCAGGAAGTTAGTTTGTGGGATACAGAGATTGTAACCCAAGATTCTGCACCTAAAAAAACGGATATTCCTAAATTACCTGATACTCCGACTCCGGAAGATAAGCCGGCACAACCCAAACCTATACAGCGCAATATGAAAGCGAAGTTGCCGAAGGGTACTACTTCTGTCGCTGAATATAGGTCTTGGCTGAAACAGCAGTTGGCGATGTTGAACATGTTTGGTGAGGATGATATTTTGAATTTTGATAATTAAGAATGTAAGATAGATAATAAAAACAGGTATGAAACTGATCGATCATGTACTCCATATACGCAGCCTGATACAGCAGGCTATAGATAACCGTTTCTCCCGTTTGGGACTGGAAGCATCGGAAGAAAATGAACTTCCGGAAAATACTTCAATCGGTAATAGAGAGAAGAGAAACAAACTGGAATCCATTATTGAAACGCATAAGCAGGCGTTAGGTGATGACTATGTGGAAGCGAGAAAGGAAACCATCAATGAATGTACCTTCACGCTCTTCAATCGTCTGGCAGCTCTGAAGGTGATGGAAGACAGGGAGCTTTTCCCGGAAGTAATCCGTCGCCGTGTGGAGCATGGGAATCTTTCCTATGCTCATAAGCAATGGCTGGAAGAACATGCGGATGAACGAAATGCGGAACGTATGGGCTTGAAGCATTTTCTGGAAGATAAATTTCAGGAGTTTTCCGAAAATTACAAGATTCCTCTGTATAGTCCGAATTATGCATACGCCATGTTGCCTACAGCTGATGAATTGTTTGAAATTATTACGGCTTTCAATGAGATAGAACAGGATGCGGATTGCGGTGCGGATATTTGGAAAGGTGATGATATATTGGGCTGGTTATATGAAAACTTTAATACAGTAGAGAAACTTGCGTTGAAAGATTCCGGTGATAAAACGGAATATGACAAGGTTTCTTTGCAGAGCCAGGTCTATACTCCTCAGTGGGTAGTAAAGTTTTTGGTGGACAATACATTGGGAAAGATGTATTTGGAAATGTATCCGGAGAGTAATTTTATCTATGATGAAGATGGTAAGGTAAAATATCTGATTGCTAATGCGCCTACTTCACAAATGCGTCATCCGAAGAAATTGGAAGAAATCAAATTGATAGATCCGGCTTGCGGTAGCGGAAACTTTCTGATTTATGCATTTTCACTGTTCTATGATTTGTATCTGAACCAGATAGACCAGTATGATGCCGATTATTCACGCAGGGATATACCGAAACTGATTGTGGAAAATAATCTGTATGGTGTAGATTTGGATGAACGTGCTGTACAGCTTACTCAGATAGCTTTGTTTATTAAGGCTATGCAACTGAAAGGACGTAGAGGGGCTATGCCTACTTATACACATGTGGTAAGTACACATTTTGAACTTCCAGAGTATTCTAAAGTGAAGGGAGCATTTATTTCAGGTTCAGACTGGAATGAAACTCAACAAAAGACAATTCATTCTATTTGGGAAGATTTGCGTGCTGCATATAAATTCGGCTCTTTGATTCGAGTGGAGGAGCAGTTGGATGCCTTGCTACCGGTAGATTCTTCAGATATGTTTGCCAATCAGTGGAAAGCGGATATGTTTGATTTCAAACATCAGATGATTACTACTTTGCGCAATCAGGTTCATCAGTGGACTGGTGAAGGCAGCAATGAATATTCATTAGCAAAGGCGAATGATTCCATTACGTTTTTGGATATTCTAAGTACGAAGTTTGATGTGGCTGTAGCCAATCCCCCTTATACGGATAGTGCGGATTTTGGAGCTGAATTGAAAGATTTTGTGAGTGCGAATTATTACAAGCCTTTGAAGTTTAACTCCAATCTTTATGCTTGTTTTATCAAAAGATGCTGTGAATTGGCAGGGGATGATGGTAAAGTGGGAATGATTCATCCTATGACTTTTATGTATATTAAAACATTTGAAGATGTTCGTAAATATATACTTACTAATACCCACATTAATTTATTTGTTGAATATGGTCTGAGTAATTTGTTTGGCACAGTGATGGTTGATCCTGCTTTCTATGTGTTAGAAAAGGATGGTGGTACTAAAAATAATGATTCATTATTTATTTCATTAGATCAATATACAAGGACACCTCAAGAAAAATATAAAAAGCAATATTGTCTGGAGGCATTAAATGATATTGTGACTAAATCGCAAAATAAGCATGTTTATCAACTACCTCAATCAAAGTTGAAAGGGATAAAGTCTTATCCATTTATTTATTGGATTTCGGATGAATTTAGAGAGAAGTTTAGTGATAAACTTTTAGACGATGTCGTAGATGTAAAACAAGGTATTGCGACAAGTAATAATAATAGGTTCCTTCGTTATTGGTGGGAAATAACAGGTTCTAATCAGTCATATTATCCATATTCTAAAGGAGGAGAGTATGCTAAATGGGCTGGAAATTTATGGATATATATCAATTGGGAAGAGAACAATGTTGAGTACATAAAGGTAAAAGGACGATTACAAAATAGAAACTATTATTTTAGGGAGGGTATAACATATTCAGGTAGTGGTTCTAAAGGAACATCCTTTAGAATTTTTCCTAAAGACTGTTTATTTGATGTTGGTGGTTCATGTATTTTCCTGACAGATATATATTCTAATCGATATTATTTGTTAGCCTTTTTAAATTCAAAAATTTGTTTTTATATAGCAGAATGTTTAAACCCAACAGTTAATACACAGGTAGGTGATTTACAAAGAGTACCTTTTATTATTCCATCAAAAGGAATAGAAGAATTAGTATCTGCTTTATCGGAACAAAATATATCAATAAAACATTACATTGATTCATGCTTTATCATAGATAAAAATTTTAAATCTTCTCCTATTGGTTATACTAAAGATATTAATTCTGAATTATTTTCGTTCTATGTATCAAGTAATGGTTATCTATCTATTAGCTTGTTAAATGAAGCTATAATTAATGGTAAAATATTTGATGTTTATGAACTGTCAGTCCATGATCGTCAAATGGTTCTTGATAAAGAGGGGCTTCCAGTTGGCGATTACAGTGTTTCTTCACAAGCCAAAGAAGCCTATAAAGAATGGCTGTCAACCAATACGGAATTCCCAGCTTCCCCAGAAGTATGGGAGCATATTGACTCTTTGGAGATAAACGAAGATCAACCGCATATTGATGACTTCGAATCACTCTATCAGAATAACAACGGATGGGAAGAATTCTGCATCAAGCATAAGATGAACCCGATAGAAGTATGGTATCAGTTTAAGAATGCCGGTATATTGCCGCCGCAATGTACACAGGTATTGGCTTTTGAACTGATAACCGATGTAATCCGCAGTGTATTGGCAAAAGATGATGATGGGGTAATCCCATTGACGGAACGTATGGGTGAAGAACAGTTAGCCGGTCGTATAGAGCAGGAATTGGTGGAGCGCGGATATAACTCAGCACAGATTTCACAGATTATTCAGTTGCTTGGAACACCATTGGATAAATATTTGCAGGATAAGTTCTTCAAACAACTGAGCGATCATCTGAATCTCTTTATGTATCTGCCAAAGACTCCGTTTATCTGGCATCTGACAAGTGGTCCGCATCATGCCATAGAACTGTATATCAGTATTTATAAGTGGAGCCGTGATACTGTATTCCGCATAAAGAGTGTCTATATAGCCAATAGGGAAACAGCCTTGAACGACCGTCTTTCGGGTATAGATATAAGTACCGCCAATGGTCAACTTGAAGCAGCAGAACTGAAAGAACAGCTGAAAGAGCTGAAAGTGTTTGCGGAAAAGATTGATGAACTGTTGGCAAGCGGTTACGATCCGAAACTGGATGACGGTGTAGGCAAGAACATTGCTCCTCTGCAAAAAGCTGGATTGTTGAGTTATGAGGTGCTGAATGCCGGACAGCTCAAAAAATACTTGAATGCTGACTGGTAATAGGATTACTAAAAAGAAAAGATTATGGAGGAAAATTCACTATACGATAAAAAATCTCTCTGTGAGATTACCGGAAAGAGTGCAGACTGGAATGAAGTAGCCAAAGACTGTGTGGCTTTCAGTAATGCACAGGGTGGTGTGATAGACTATGGCATAGAAGATGATGCGGATGCACCACCGACAGACCAGAAGGTTTCTGAAGATATTGCCATTAACTTGGAGAAAAAAATAAATGGTAAAACACATAATGTGTCTGCCCATGCCGAGATCCTGATGCATGAAAACGGCGGGCAGTATATCCGTTTGCATATAGCACGTGGAACTTCTTCTGCTTCTACTACCTCCGGTAAATATTTCACACGGGTAAGTGATGAAAGTAGACCACTTACAGGAGATGACATAACCCGCCTTTCTGCTGAAAAAGGTTATTATCGTTGGGAAGATGAGGAAAGCAAATGGAGCTGGAAAGATGCTGACAAGGAAAAATTGAAAATGCTGCTTCAAAATTTGCGGACATCAAACCGTGTATCAGATTTCGTAAAACAGAAAGAGGATAAGGAACTGTTGGATTATTATTTCCTGACAGTGGAAGAGTCGGACAAAATGACCAATCTGGGAGTGCTTTTTATCGGAACCCAATCTCAACGAGGCAGACTGATGAATGCGCCTGTGGTGCAGTGTATCCAGTTTGACCAGTATGGTGATAAGGTCTGGAAATATCTTATTGATGACTTTACAAAGAATCCTCAGGAAATCATTGAGGCGATATGGAATAATGTGCCTGTTTGGAGAGAAAGTAATGAAATCAGTGACGGACTGTTCCGCAAGGAAATTCCTGCGTATGACGAAGCGGTAGTCAGAGAACTGACCTGTAATGCGTTGGTGCATCGCCCTTATACGGTAAGAGGAGATGTTTTTATCAATATCCATCCGGACAGGATTGAAGTGGTCAATCCTGGAGCATTACCATTGGGAGTAACTCCGCAGAATATCCTTCATAAAACTGTAAAGAGAAACGAGCATTTTGCCAATCTGTGCTATGCCCTGCAAATGATGGAACGTGAAGGTTCCGGATATGACAAGATGTATGAAGTACTTCTTTCCAATGGAAAACAGATCCCAATAGTTGAGGAAGGTGATGATTATGTGAAGGCTATAGTAGGAAGACGAATCATCAGTCAGGAAGCCATCAAAGTAATTCGTTATGCTTTGCAGAAGACGGAACTCCGACAGAAGCAGATTATCTGTTTAGGACTGATAGCCCAGCATGAAAGTATTTCGGCGGCAGATCTGATTAAATTGCTGAATCTGAAAAATCGTGATGCTCTTTCTCCATGGCTTGATAAGTTGGTGGATGACGGTATCGTAGAAACTTCAGGTAGAAAGAAGGGAAAGGAATATCGGGTTTGTTCTTATATACTTAAAGAAAGTGGTTATAAAGGACAGACATCCTTGAAAAGAATAGAACCTTATAGACTTCGTGAATTAATTATCGAAGACTTGAAAATATATGAATGTGCTTCTTTAAGGGATATTCAGCAGAGAATAGGAGATGAGATTAGTTATCAGAAATTGTGGAAACAATTGGATAATATGATAAAAGAAGGTATTTTGGAATCTACAGGTAAAAACAGATGGACAAAATATAGGCTTAAGAAATAATATTCTCTCTTTCAAAATTGTGAATAAAGAAAGAGATAAAATCGATTTTGAAAGAGAAAAATAAAAGAGATGAATCGTAATATATTGATTATTAGGAATATTCTCTCTTTCGAAATTGTGAATAAAGAAAGAGATAAAATCGATTTTGAAAGAGAGAAATGAAAAGGATAAAGCTTTAAATATAGAAAATCATGATTGATAAATGGTTTCAAAACGATATAAATAAAGTATTGGCTGTACATGACCGTATGGTGGTGACAGATGCTTTAGGAGAAGGTGGATTCCTGTTAGATTATTTGCCTTCGGACGTAGTGGTAATCAATACCGGCAATGAAGAAATAGATGAGATAAAAGCAAGATATAGGGCTGAAAAAGACTGTATAGGCAAGAAGGTGGTATTCTATAAACAGAATACGCCGGACTCCTTATGCTTTCTGTTGGAATATGCAGAGACTTATGGCTGTATTGTACTGGATGATATGGAGGCTTATATCAGAAAACATCTGTTTGAAGGTATAAAGGAAAATACTGAATTAGGAAAGCAGGAACTTCTGATGGCTGCCAAATTGAGCAAAGGAAAGGACTTGAATTGGTGGCATGGGGTAAGTAAGGGAATAATCAAACCACTGGATACGGACGGACTAGTAATAGACTTGCTGCATCATCCTAAAGAAATTAAAAAGAATATGGATGGAGATGTTTGGAAGATCTTTGAATCGGAAGTTTATAGTCTTATCTCAAAACCACAGACAAAACAGCCGGTGGAAATATTGGCACAGTCGGTAGCTGATACGATATTTGACGGACTGATTCATAATAACATATCAGACAGACTTTTGAAAATCTATTATAAGTGTGTGGACAGTAATTCAATGAGGGAGCCTTTACTGAACTATATCGAGAAATATAAAATACCTCAAGGTATGTCTGTATTGGATACTCATCCGGACCATTGTTTTATGGAGTTGGACAGACTATATTTCAAGCAGCTTAGTGTTGCATTGGAGAACAATGAATATATTATCGGATTCCAGCAATATGTTGACAATCGAACTAAAAGTAAGAAAGCAGAAGCATACAAGGCTGAATGGTTGAAGGATGTAAAGGTATTGCTTGACTTCAAGAATGAGAAGCTTTATGAAATCAATACCGTTTCTCAACTGGCGAACTATTATCAATCGCACTTTGCTCCTTTGGATTCAGCCATAAGACATCTGTATGTGGCATGGCTTCAGGAAGAAAAACTATTGCGCCCTTATCAATACAGATACGAACAATATAATAAAGAATTGCTTGACCGTTGGTTTGGACTAGCAGATGAATATAAACCAACTCAAAGAAACTTTATAGCTGATAAACTTTCTGGAAATGGAAGGATAGCGGTAATAGTTTGTGACGGGTTGAGACTTGAAATAGCGGAATCCATAGCAGATAAACTCAAGGTTAAGGGAAAGAAGAACATAGCTTTTGCTGAACTGCCATCTGTAACGGAGAATGGCATGAGTTCGCTTTTCGGTTGTGCTGAAGTAGAAGATGTAGCCCAAACAAGATATAGCAATCTGAAGACTGTAATACCTGATGTTGAGATTATCCAACTGGAAAGGCTCAACAGTGGAGTGACGGCAAATAAGTTAGTATTGATGTTCGGTGATATAGATCAGGTTGGCGAAAAGAAACAACTGGCCGGATTGAAAGATATAAATGCATATGAGGCTTTTGTCTCGGAAAAAATAAATGACCTCTTCAGTATGGGTTATGGTAAAGTGTATCTTACAGCCGATCATGGATTTGTGATAACCGGTATATTGGATGAAGCGGATAAAATTCCGGTTCCGGATGGAGATATAATCAAATCGGAGGAAAGGTTCTGTCTGGCAAATGATACTTTGGGCAATGAAAATATAATCGTACGGAGCCAGAAGTATAAGGAGAGTCAATACCAGTATTATGCAAAGTCAGACAAACCGTTTGTTTCAAAAGGGGCATACGGCTATGCCCATGGTGGATTTACTCCTCAGGAATGTATTATTCCTTCTTATGAGTTTGCAAATGAAAATCAGGAATCTTTAGGAGTATTCATCGTAAACAAATCAGCTTTGCTGAATGTTACAGGAACTTATTTTACAGTTAAGCTGAAGGCTGAAAGTGTAGAGAATACGTTATTTAAGGCGGAAAGAAAAGTGGTGATTCAGATTTATGGAAATGGAGCTTTGCTGAGTACGTCATCGGTATATAGAATGACTCCTTCATCTGTGCAGGAAGCTGAATTTGCATTGGCAGCAACGGAAAATGTGAAAGTTGTGGTTGTAGATATTCAGACACAGCAGCAAGTGGATTTCTGTGATGTGAAAAAATCAGTGTCACGAGACTTGGATGATTTATTTTAAAAGATGGTATTATGTTGGAATTAGATAAAAAATTACTGGACCTGTTTCAGGGATATGTAGTTCGGAAAGACGTAGTTCGTTCTGTAAAAGGTGGTGCGAATGTGCCGGTTTTTGTGTTGGAGTATTTACTTGCCAATTCATGCAGTACGGATGATGAACAGAAAATTAAGGAAGGAGTTGAGAATGTGAAAAATGTTCTCCGCAAACATTATGTCAATCCCGATGAAGCTAATCTGATACAAGCCAAAATAAGGGAAGAAGGTACTTACAAAGTGATAGATAAGATTTCTGTCCGTTTGGATGCTTCTAAGGATAAATATTGGGCAGAACTTTCAAACCTGAATATTCGTGATGCCAATATCGATGACAGGATTGTGACGGAACATGAAAAGATGATGATGGGTGGAATATGGGCTATTGTGGATATAGCGTATGATTCTACTATGGCAATTGGCAGTAAGCTGTATCCGTTCGTAGTATCTAAAGTTCGTCCTATTCAGTTATCGAGCTTTGATATGTCCAGAATAAGTAACAACAGAAAGAATTTTACTAATGAAGAGTGGTTGAACGTGTTGTTACGTAGCGGTGGTTATGAACCGGAGTCAGAAGGTATGACACAGCGAATGAAGATGCTCCTTCTTTCACGTTTTATACCTATGGTAGAGGCTAATTTTAATATGGCTGAACTTGGTCCGAGAAGTTCCGGTAAATCATACGTGTTCAAGGAATTGTCGCCATACTCCATGCTGGTTTCCGGAGGACAAGGTACGGCTGCCTCTCTTTTTGTGAATAATTCCAATGGTCAGATCGGAGCAATGGGTAAATGGGATGCCGTATGTTTCGATGAATCTACAGATGAATTGTTTAAAGACCGTGAAGTAGTGCCATTGATGAAGGACTATATGGAATCGGGTTCTTTTTCAAGGGCCGGAAAATCAGGTGAGAAATCAGCCAATGCTTCTATTATTCTGAACGGTAACATCAATCAGCCAGTAGAAACAGTATTACAGACCAGTCATTTATTCAGTCCTTTCTCTGATAAGATATCGGATGATACGGCTTTTCTTGACCGTATAGGATTTTTCTTGCCAGGATGGGAAATAATGAAATTTGCACCTGCCAATTTCACTAATCATTTTGGTTTCAGTACGGACTTTTTCAGTGAAATGCTTCATGCATTAAGAAAGGACAATTATACGAACGCCATAGATGAATATTTCACATTAGGTTCACAAATGCGTCAGCGTGATACGAAACCGGTTCGTAAGACGGTTTCAGGACTTATAAAACTGTTGCATCCGGATGGAAAGTACACTAAGGAAGATGTACGTGTTTATCTGGAATGGGCAATTGAAATGCGTAGAAGGGTAAAAGAGCAGTTAAAACGCATTGGTGGAATGGAGTTTTGGGATACTAATTTCTCTTATATAGACAAGGAAACACAGGAAGAGACTTTTGTTCCAGTACCGGAAGAAAGAGGTAGTGGATTGATCGGTGACTCTCCTTTACCTCCAGGAACATGTTATTCTGCTACTTCTGATGGAGATAAGGTTGCCTTGGTAAAGATAGAGGTAATCACAATGGCTGGTAATGGAAAGTTGAACATCAGCGGAACGAATTCTGCTACCGTAAAGGAGGATATTAAGAATACATATAACTATATGAGGGCGAATGAGAAGATGTTACTTTCTCAACAACGTTCGTTTGCCAACATGGATGTGACGGTTCAGGTAACAGCCTTATTAGGTTCTACAGTACAGAGCGGAATTGGTGGAGCTGTCTTTGCTGCTATCATTTCATCGGTATTCAGCAAGAACTTGAAGCCAGCTTTGGGTATTATCGGCAATATATCTATCGGTGGTGCCATCGAACGTGCTATCAATTTCAATGACAAGGTTTCAATCTTGTCGGAAAACGGAGCAAAGACGGTACTTGTACCTATGGATAATCTTGCAGAACTTTCTACTTTGCCGACTACGGTTTTGGGCAAGACTGATGTACCTTTTTATGCCAATACACAAATGATTATTCAGAAGATGATGTTGTAAATGTATAGTTCAGATGAAAAGAGTGATAAAAAGATTAACCAATTGTAGGTACTTACGAATAATATTTAAAAAACTATGGAATGCTATTCGAATATACTTAACAATAACTTTTAAGAACCTATTGGATAATATCGGAAAATCACCATTAAAATGGTTGAGTTGTATAACCATATTATTGTCTTTCTTTATTTTTGATTCTTTTTGGACAGCATGGATAAATAAGATATGGGTTGATCCGATTGCATCTCAAATCAAAGACAACACATGGTGGATTATTGCCATTTATTCAGTAATAATATCTGCATATTATTATCATAATCTCAAGGAAACGGAAGTGATAAATATGAATAGATGTAAAGTTGTTGTAATTGGAACTTTGCTATATTGTATTTGTCTTTTCTCTAGAAAATGGGACTATGTATTGATTTGTGATTATAGTAGATATTTAGCTTGGAGTAATTTTATTATTATAGTTCCTATATTATGGGAATGTTATATCTGTTATCAATTAAAGCATAAAAAGGCTACTGAAAATGCCAAGCCAGAACTTGAGATTGAAAAGACAAATAATGTGGCAGATTCATATAAAAGGAAGGCGGTATGTGAATCTGCATACAAAACTTTGGAGTCATGTTTTTATAAAGAAGGAAGTTTTACTTTCTCTATAACGGGTATTTGGGGAAGTGGAAAAACAACTTTTATTAATATCCTAAAAGAACAGTATATTAGAAACAACTCGGTCAAAAGTGTCATTATATTTGAGCCGTGGAAAAGTGATACATCAGATTCCATTGTAAAGGGATTCTTTGCAATGCTACGTGATGAACTAAGCAACTATATTCCAAACATCTCATCTACCATAGATCAATACGTTGAATTGCTATTGGATGAAGAATCTGGAAAACCTTTAAAGATTATAGGAAAATCATTACATGGTATTTTCAATGAAGATAAAAATCCATACGAGCTTATAAAAGAAATACTCGAAAGAACAAAACATAAAACTGTTGTACTCATAGATGATATAGACAGATTGAACGCAGCAGAAATAAAGGAGGTTTTACGTTTGATTAGGAATACGGCTAACTTCCCATATATTCAGTTTATAGTAGCCTATGACAAGAATTATGTATGTGAAACATTGAAGAACAATGGAATTAATACTCCTGACCGTTATTTAGAGAAGTTTTTTAATGTGGAAATGTCATTACCAAGAAGTGAGGAGAGAGTTCTTTGTAATGAACTGCTGACTCGTATTCAAGAAACCGTACACACAATATGGGGATTGGAAAAAGAGGATACTAAGATTACCAATATGGTTTATTATCGTCCAGATGATCCTACCAATAGCATCATTGATAACAATTTGGTGACTAAAGTGTTGTTAACTGTCCGAGACGTGATACGGTTCCATAATTCTTTTTATTTATTAGCTAAAGCATATAAAGATCAAAGAGTAGAAAACGAAGTTTGTTTTCAAGATTTATTCTTTCTGGAATTGCTAAGATATAGATATATGGATGTCTATACTATTTTGTGCAATAGGCCTTTTATATTATTACAATTGTCGTATTATGAATTCTCATTAGATAAAGATTATAAAAAAACTCTTCAGGAATATTTAGATAATACACAGATTGAAATTGTGTCAGATATATTAGAGTATTTATTTAGAAACGATAGAGATAAGGCAAATGCAATATATAGTCTTAGAAACTATTATAAATACTTTATGTATAGATTGGATGACAAGGTTCTTACAGTTGATGAGCTTATGTCCTTGGCTGAAAAGGATGACGCAGAGATGATTAAATCTGCGAATCAGTTATATATAAGAAAATATGGATTAGAGTTTGAAAATCAAATAGGAGAACTTTTGGCTCAGATTTATAAAAACAATGCAGAGGGTAGAACATTTGACTATAATGAGATATATAATTTGTTAGAGAAACTGACTAAATCTAATATTAGGGGATTAAGAGATGAAATTTATAATGCTATCATACCTCATCTGCAACAAATGAGGTGTATAGATAATAGGCATTTTAAAGCATTGTTGCACTTATATGATGTAGTGGATTTTAACTCGAAAACGATTAAATATTTTGATATATTGAATTTTTTGATGGCTATATTGGCCAAGAAAAATCTTGCTGTGAAATTGCGACACCCTATTGGGCAAGAAGAATATGATATAGTTTATGATTTCTTGTCTAATACGACACATCCAGCTATTATAAGTTCTGCATTATCATCATTTAAAGAAGCTATTGAGAATGGTGATAAAGCCATAATAGACGACTTGTTGATAGATTTATCTGTTTTATCAGACATACAATTAGAACATTTTATAAAAGAACAAAATAAATTTTCTGAAGATGGATTTACGTTATTTTATAATTGCCAAAGTAAAACGGATCCTAAAACACATCGTGTCTATTTAAGGCAAGAAGCACTGGATATAATGAAAAATGAAATTCAAAATAATCCGCAAGGATATTTTAGTATGTTTATTCGTAAAGGAATAACATCTAATCCTGAATATAATACAGTATCGCCTGAACCTTTTTGTGCCCAAATATTTGAAAATTATGGCAATTTTGAGGAGTTCCTGGAAAATTGTAAGGATGATAATCAATATACGATAAGAGTAAAGAACTTTTGGGAATTATATAAGAGTAATGGTTATAGATCAATTAAATTTGAAGGGCAGGGTAATGTTCAAGAAAAAATTGATAACTGTTTTAGATATGAAATAGAGCTTCTTGAACAATTGAAAAAAATAAAAAGATATCTCGATAAGGGTAAAAAGATAAATGAAAATTTAAAGAAAATGTTTGATAATAATCCTTTACCTGTAAAATTAAGAAATGATATATGTAAAATGATTGAAAATTGAATACTTAATAATCTTTTTGTTTATAACAAAGTGTTTCATCCTTTGTATTTCCGACTTTGGAGGAAAATCCCCCGACCGTAAGGGAGGCAAGTTAGTTTTTGTCTGACAGAATACTTTCTGTCGTACAAAAACACAACTTGCTCTGTTCGTTTGAACAGAGAATCCACTTAAAGTGGATTGTGGCTCCATGCCCATTTATAGCTATAAAATAGAGTCATATTTGCCTGATGAAAAATGTAAATATCAGTTTGTTTGTGACAAACATGTATGCAGAGTTGAATATCGTGTGAATGGAGTGCCTGATATTTAGTTATTTGCCGAAATTTAAATATTCAATATTGAAAGTTTTATGCTGTATTGTACTATGGTATCCTGATTTACAGATTCTGTATCATATAATAGTATGTAGATTGTTATAGTAAAGTTGTATACGTTGCTTAATAAAAGTTGTAATATATTGATAATCAGCGTGTATATGGAATGAACTCTGTCGTGATATTGCAATCGTGTAATACTCTGATAACATAATAACACAACAACATAATGCTCTAATAACATAACATTGCAATAACATAGTAACATAACAACATAATACCCTAATAACATAACATTGCAATAACATAGTAACATAACAACATAATGCCCTAATA
>ULVY01015067.1_pt1 | contig 18328 bp, 18 predicted proteins | sample 1959861 | NCBI WGS metagenome assembly ULVY01 (sample SAMEA4835798, study PRJEB28245) | human gut metagenome | biome: gut microbiome; material: fecal sample | place: Denmark | collected 2008
GAGCAGCAGCCTGGGCTGCGGGCAGGTGCTTCCCTGTCCGTACACGGCGGATAAGGCGCGGATCGTGGTACAGGAGATGATTGACGGGATCTCGCTGGAGCTGGTGGAAAAACGGCTGGTGACCGATCAGCTTGTTCTAACGGTCGGATATGACATCGAAAACCTGACCCGCCCGGAGATACGGAAAGTATACAAGGGACCGGTGACAACCGATCGCTACGGGCGGCGTGTGCCGAAGCATGCACATGGAACGTGGAATCTGCCGCGTGCGACTTCGTCCTCGAGCGAGCTTCTGGAGGCGATGGCGGCTCTGTATGATAAGATTGTCAACCCGGCGCTTCTCATCCGCCGGATGTCGCTCTCGGCATGTCATGTGGTAAATGAGAAAATGGCGAAAGAGCGTGAACAGAAGGAAACATTTGAACAGCTTGATTTGTTTACCGATTACGCAAAAAAGGAAGCAAAAGAGAAGGAAGAACAGAAAAAACGCGAGCGGGAGCGCCGGATGCAGGAAGCGCTTCTGACGATCAAGAAAAAATACGGAAAAAACGCGGTGCTGCGCGGGATGAACTTTGAGGAAGGCGCGACCGCCAAGGAGCGCAACGGGCAGATCGGGGGACATCAGGCGTAGATGGAAGATGTGCCTGCTGAGCTGTATGCCTGAGAAAAGAACCATTGGGTGATATTTGACAAAAAAGAAATTGCGGTGGAAAAGGAAAAATGGGAGATCCATATAGAGTGAAAGAATTTGAAAACTTAAAAGGTGGACGAAGCCAAACCTCAAAAGGGCAGGAAAGTGACGCCCAGCGCCGCTATGGCGATATCCTCGGTCATTCTTACCCATTTCCCTTGCGCCATGCACGGATGCCGGTGGAGGACCGGGCGGCGCAGTTTGCCTCGTTTGCTGCACTGAATGGCTATGAGGAGGCGGTAGAGGAGGAAGCGCGTCTGACCGAGCGGGAGATCGATCTGGATGACAGCGTGCGTGAGATGATCAATCAGACGCTTGTGGAAGCGGAGGAGCAGCTGATGCGTGGCGAGACGGTTCGGCTTTCTGTGACCTGGTTCCAACCGGACGTGCACAAGGATGGCGGCGCTTACCGAACGGCAGCAGGACGATTGAAGAAAATCGACTATTACCGGCAAGTTTTGTGGTTGGCGGAAATAAAGAGTGGAAATCAGCCTGGACTTGAAAAGATAGGCGGGGAGATCGCGGTAAATTTTCCACAGATCTGCCGTGTGGAGCTGATAGAAGAGGAAGTGAAGTGAAATGTTACATGGCAGCACAGTTGCTGAAGCTTTGTATGGACGTCCTGACCGGCAAAGGAAAATATCGTTACTGTTTACGGGTAGGCACTTTTGGAACCGAAAGTGCCGTAAGAAAACGTGGTGGCAGCAGGAATTTGCCGTATTTAAATGCGAAGCCACGGCAAATTCCGTTACTGGGCACGTATGCGTGAACAGTAATAAAATATCAGAAATCCGTAAGAAAAAAGCACTTTTACTTTTGAATGAAATAGGGTAGACTGTTAGAACAGAGAAAACCAGATAGAAGAGCTGAATACAGAGTATAAAGAAAAATATTTCACTGGTTTTAGAAACTAAAAAGTGCCTGGGAAGTTTTGAAAAATTTCAGAGAAGTCCCTGAGAGCAGACAGGGAGCAGGCATAAGAACAGCGGAAGGAGATTCAAATTATGAAAAAAAATTCGTTATATATTGCAGGAATTTGTGCAGCACTGTCGGTAGGTGCGCTTGGGTGCGCTTCCAGTGCAAAAGCGGGCGATGAGGAGACAAAGCCGGTTGTCGAAGATACGGAGGCAGCTGGGGAGGCCACTGCAGCGGAAACTATTTGTGTTTATGGTCCAGTTTCGGAGGTTACCAGCGATTCCGTCACGATCGACAATCAGTCGGGAATCAGCAGTGCCGGCGAGATGGTGATCACATTTTCACCGGAAACGCCGATTTTTGATGCAGAGACAGGCAATCCGGTCGATATGACCGAGGCGGAGACGGGAACAGTTGTATATGCCTACATCGGGGATGCGATGACGATGAGCGAGCCGCCAATCACAAACGGACAGCTCTTCTTCGTCCATGTAACCGATGTGAGCGCCGTGCCGGTTTACACGGAGATCGAGTCGGTGAAAAAGAGTGCCGAGAATGATGATACCGTCTGTGTGAAAGCAAAGGATGGCGTGACCTATACGGTCAGCGCTGAGACACGTATTCTGCCGTATTTAACCCGGAACATCGTGACCGCAGACGATCTGGAAGCGGGAAAGAAATGCGCGATCTGGGCGGACGCGGAAGGAAAGGTATCGAGATTGGTGCTGTTTCAGCAATAAGGGCGGATGTGCATAAAGCGATAAAATTATAAATATGTCATGTAGATCGGACGGTTTGAACAGCGAAAAACCGTCCGATTTTTGGTTTGACTTTTTGTTGCACAGTAAAATACATTTGTGAAACAAAAAAATTGCATAAATGCATATTGGCTGCTCTGGTTGAAGCGCCGGAAAAGCAGACGTTCAGTCTGTATGTAGATGAATTGCTATGTGACAAGACAGATGTAATAAAAAGTGTCAAAATTTCATTGACACAGCTTTTCTCTTAGAGGTATAATCACAGAAGTTTACCGTGTGGAAGCTATATGGACAGAGAAATATGGCGTGGCAAAGATGTCGGATACATTGTAAAGAAGAAAATGAACCGCAGCTGTCGGAAAAATGGTATGGTTTCTGTCAATCGATGGGGATTCGGAAGCGTGAACAGAGCGGTGAAAAAAGGAGAGGGAAAAGAGATGGATCAGGAGATAAAGCAGCGGATCGAGACATTAAAAAAAGAGAAGGATGCCGTGATTCTGGCACATTATTACGTAGATGGAGAAGTGCAGGAGATTGCCGATTATGTGGGCGATTCGTATTATCTGGCGGAGCTGGCGACGACGGTGCCGCAGAAGACGATCATTTTCTGTGGCGTGTCATTTATGGGCGAGAGTGCGAAGATTTTAAGCCCGGAGAAGACGGTTATCATGGCAGACCGGAGCGCGGACTGTCCGATGGCTCACATGGTTGAGGTGGAGAAGATCCGCGAAGTACGCAAAGAGTATCCGGATGTAGCCGTTGTCTGTTATGTGAACTCGATGGCGGAGATCAAGGCAGAATCGGATGTCTGTGTTACCTCATCGAATGCACTCAAAATCGTGAAAAAACTGCCGAACAAGGATATTTTCTTTATTCCGGATGAGAATCTGGGACGTTTTATCGCAAAAAAAGTGCCGGAGAAACATTTTATTTTCAATGACGGTTTCTGCCATGTACATAAGAGTATTCATGCGGAAGATGTAAAGAAAGCAAAAGAGCTGCATCCGGAGGCAGTTGTGCTGGCGCATCCGGAGTGTACCGGCGATGTGCTGGAGCTGGCAGATTTTGTCGGAAGTACCTCCCAGATTATTGATTATGCGACGAATTCGGATGAGAAAGTCTTCCTGATCTGCACCGAGATGGGCGTGTTCTATGAACTGCTGCAGAAGAACCCGGAGAAGAAGTTTTTCTCCGTAGGTCACCGTCAGTTTTGCCCGAATATGAAGAAGATTCATCTGGACAGCGTACTGCGGGCGCTGGAAAATCCGGAGGAGGAAGTGGAGATGGATGAGGCGATGCGGCAGAGGGCGGTTGGTCCGCTGGCGCGGATGCTGGAATTGGCAAAATAAAGGAATAAATAAAGATACAATATAAACAAATAGACCCAAAAGGACCATTCAAAGGATTCCCACAGAAAATGCTGCAAATCAGCGTTTCCTGTGGGATTTAAATTTTAAATGGAGCGGCTCTGCTTATTCAGCCACAACTGCTTTCACAATCTCCGCAATATACATATCATGATAGTCCTTTTCCGGATAGAACTTGCTGTCAGCGTCCTTATCGATAAAATCTGCCGGATTCATGGATGTGCGGTACATTTTGCGGCAGATGAGGATGGTGTCAGCTTCTTCAAATGCCGGTACGCCGTCGATGAAGACCGGGGTCAGGCCGGCTTCCTTGATTTTGTCGTGGTCACGGCCAGATACGGAGCCGCAGAGTTTGAGGGCATCGCGGTGTCCGTCTTTTAAAAAGCTGACAGAGAAGAGTTCTTCTTTGTCTACAAATTCTTTGGTGTAGCGCTGGGGACGGATATAGCAGGTAACAGCCGGTTTGCCCCAGAATACGCCTGCGCCGCCCCAGCTGGCAGTCATGGTGTTGAATTTATCCTCGGTGCCGGCGGTTAAAAGCATCCAGTCGGAACCGATGCGGGTAAACGGGTTAAAATTTAATTCTTCTGGCTTTATTTCTTTGAAGCTCATCGAAAAATCCTTCCTTTCCTGTCTGAATTGATCATTCTGTGAGTACCTTACCATTATCAGAGAAGAAAATCAAATATATTTTCGAAAATTCATTGACAGATGAGAAAAAAAGAGGTAGTCTTTAAATTGAGGTTAGAGACATCTAACTTGAGTTGCGGCATTCTAACCTGAGTTTGTTCATGCTAATTATGTTTTGTTTTTGATGAAACACGATATAATATGAGCACTTAGTGCGAGTCGTATCTAAGGACTTAATGAGGCTGAGCCAGAGGCAAAAGCGGAATTTAGTACTTGCAAAAAGAGTGGCAAGCAGAGTATGCTATATATTTTAAACGAACAGTTAGTCTGCACTAATAAAAAGCCAGGTTGTGGACGGAAACGGCAGATGTGCGGAAAAATAATTTAGAAGATATGGAAAGAGAGATGATACGATGCAGCAGAGAGAGCAGATTATCAGCGAACTGAAGAGACGGGGGAAACGGATGACCGATCAAAGAAAGATCATGTTGGATGTGATCCTGGAGGGAAGATGGAGCAGTTGTAAGGAGATCTACTACGAGGCATCCAAGCGCGACCCGGGGATCGGCAAGGCAACGGTGTACCGGATGATTGCAGTGCTGGAAGAAATCGGCGTTTTAAACCGTTGCCGCCAGTATTCTCTGCGGAATGAGGATGAGCTGTCAAGTATAACTTCGGATGCTAGCTGATAAAAAATCTCAATAAGCAAAGTTAGGTTTGACTATCATGGGGGTAAGCTGTTACCATCTACTTGTACCTCAGAAATGAGTCATTAAACGCAGCAATATTCGCATTTGAAATGGAATAAATAGTTTTCAAAAATCATATGTGAATATAATTTAGATAATATCAGAGGAGGAGTAATCATGATGGACATTTTCAAATTAAAAAAATTAGGTTTATTTGCAGGCGGTGTTTTGTTCGGAACAGCAGGTGTTAAGATTCTTGGCAGCGAGGATGCAAAGAAATTTTACGTAAACTGCGTAGCAGCCGGACTTCGTGCACGTGATTGTGTGATGACCACCGCTACCAATATTCAGGAGAACGCTGAGGACATCCTGGCTGAGGCAAAGCAGATCAACGAGGCTCGCGGCTATGAGAGCTTTGGTGAGGAGGAGGATTTCAACGAGACTGCTGAGGCAACCGAGGCTGCACCGGAGGCTGAGAAGGCAGAGCAGTAATAGCAACTCCAAGAATACATGAATCTAAATAACAGGGGGGCTGCCGCAAGATAGCATGGGATGCTGTCTCGCGGCAGCTCTTCTATAACCGGAGGAAGATGAATCATGAAATTCATTATAAAGCATGAAATCAAAGGAAGAATCCGTATCAGCCTTACCCGGAAATTCCATACCGTGCGCGAAGCGGACGTTTTGGAACAGTATCTGCTTGGTCTGGACGGCGTGACGGCGGCTAAGGTGTATGAGCGGACAGCAGATGCGGTTATCTATTATAAGGAGGATCGGGAGGCGGTACTCGTACAGGTAGCGGCGTTTGATGGTCAGATTACCGAAAAACAGGAGATGGCAGTTAAAAGCAGCGGACGCGCCCTGAATCAGGAGTACAAAGAAAAGCTGATTCAGAAGGTACTGACCCGCTTTGCGACGAAGACATTTCTCCCGGCGCCGGTCCGTGCGGTATACACGTCCGTGCAGGCGATCCGTTATATCGTGAAAGGTATCCACTGCCTCGTATTTAAGCGCAAGCTGCATGTGGAGGTGCTGGATGCGACGGCGATCAGTGTTTCCCTTCTGCGCCGCGATTTCAATACAGCTGGCTCTGTTATGTTCCTGCTCGGCGTCGGTGAGCTTCTGGAGGAGTGGACACATAAGAAATCCGTTGGTGATCTGGCGCGGAGCATGTCCTTGAACGTGGAAAAGGTCTGGAAGAAAGTGGACGGGACCGAAGTCTTTGTACCGCTTTCGGATGTTACCGCGGGCGACGAGCTGACCGTCCATATGGGTACAGTGATTCCGCTGGATGGTGTCGTAGTGAGCGGCGAGGCGATGGTAAACCAGGCTTCGATGACCGGCGAATCCCAGCCGGTCAGAAAAGAGCCGGGCAGCTATGTTTACGCAGGAACCGCGCTGGAAGAGGGAGAGATTACCTTCAAGGTAGAAAAATCCGCCGGTTCCACCCGTTATGAGCGTATCGTACAGATGATCGAGGATTCGGAGAAGCTCAAATCATCCGTTGAAGGCAAGGCGTCGAACCTGGCAGATGCACTCGTTCCGTGGAGTCTGGGCGGTACCGCGCTTACCTATCTGCTGACCCGCAATGCGACGAAAGCACTGTCGATCCTGATGGTTGATTTCTCCTGTGCACTGAAACTGGCAATGCCGCTTGCAGTCCTGTCTGCGATGCGTGAGGCAAGCCAGCATCACATTACGGTCAAGGGCGGCAAGTTCCTGGAGGCTGTTGCCGAGGCGGAGACGATCGTATTTGATAAGACCGGAACCCTGACCAAGGCAAAACCGGTTGTATCCGATGTAGTATCTTTCAACGGCATGGAGAAGGAAGAACTGCTTCGTATCGCAGCCTGCCTGGAAGAGCATTTTCCGCATTCGATGGCAAATGCGGTCGTACAGGAAGCGAAAAAACGTCATCTGGTACATGAGGAGATGCACTCGAGAGTGGATTACATCGTAGCGCACGGTATCGCTACCTATGTGGGCGAAGAACGCGTCGTGATTGGAAGCCACCATTTCGTATTTGAGGATGAGAAGTGCACACTGCCGGAGGATGGAAAAGAGAAGTTTGAGAACCTTCCGGAAAATTGTTCCCATCTTTACATGGCAATCGGCGGACAGCTTGCAGCCGTTATCTGCATCGAGGATCCGCTGCGTGAGGAAGCACCGTCTGTCATCCGCCAGTTAAAAGAGGCTGGATTTAAGCGCATTGTCATGATGACCGGCGACAGCGAGCGGACCGCAGCGGCGATCGCGAAGAGGGTCGGCGTGGATGATTATTTCTCCGAGGTACTTCCGGAGGATAAGGCGCGCTTTGTTGAGGAGGAGAAGGAAAAAGGCCACAAAGTTATCATGATCGGTGACGGCATCAACGATTCACCGGCCCTGTCAGCGGCAGACGCGGGCATCGCAGTCAGCGAGGGCGCAGAGATTGCCAGAGAAATCGCGGATATCACGATCAAGAAAGATTCCCTGGATGAAGTCGTGCTTCTGCGTCATCTGAGCATGGATCTGATGAAACGTGTCCATGGAAACTACCGTTTCGTTATCAGCTTCAACCTAGGTCTGATTCTCTTAGGCGTGGCTGGTATCATCACACCGTCGATGTCGGCGCTGCTGCACAACAGCTCGACACTGGCGATCAGCTTAAAGAGCATGACGAACCTGCTGCCGGAGGAAGAGCGGGAAGAGGCGTAAGGAGTCTGGATACGGGCTTGATTGTATCCTCAATTATAAAATAAGTACAGTGAAACAGATGTAGAATGGGAAGAAAAAAGCCTGTTTTACATCTGTTTTTCTGCTATCTATTAACATTTGTTTTTTTATATAAATAATGCTATAATCGAAAAGCATCAGGGAACGTAAACTAAATAGGAGGATAAACCTTTCATGAAAAATGACTTATTCACAATCGGCAGCATCACGATCCACGGCTACGGTCTGATGATCGGCATCGGCATTATCGCTGCGTATTACCTGGCAGAGTACCGGGCAAACAAGCGGGGGATGGATGTCGATATGATCCTCTCGATCGCGATCTGCGGTGTTGTATGTGGAATTTTAGGTGCAAAACTTCTGTACTATGTCACAATCTTTGACGAGATTCTGGCAAACCCGAAGAAATTGCTAGATATCAGCGACGGATTTGTCGTGTACGGCGGCATCATCGGCGGCGTGCTGGGCGGCTATGTGCTGAGCCGGATCAAGCATATTTCTTTTTTCCAGTATGCGGATTTGGTCATGCCGTCGGTTGCGCTCGCGCAGGGCTTTGGACGGATCGGCTGTTTCCTGGCTGGCTGCTGCTATGGTATGCCGACCCACAGCCATTTTGCGATCGTGTTCCACGATTCGGACTTTGCCCCGAATAACATTCCGTTGGTTCCGACCCAGCTCATCTCAAGCGGTCTGGATTTTCTGCACTGTCTGCTGCTTCTCTATGCGGCGAAAAAGTGCAAAAAACAGGGGCAGGTGGTATCACTGTATCTGATCTGCTACAGTCTGGGACGCTTCGTGCTGGAATTTTTCCGCGGTGATTTGAACCGGGGAGCGGTCGGATCCCTCTCGACTTCACAGTTTATCTCGTTGTTTATCTTTGCGGCGGGCGTGGCGATGTTTGCGTTCTGCGGGAAGAGGACGGAAGTACTGTTAGAAAAGTAAAAATTTTACTGAGCAAAGGACAGAATCGCAGAGTATGAGGCAACACATAAATGTCAACCCAAATAAAAAATATTCTTGACATTTTACCAAAATCGCTGTATGATACCTCTGATATGGAAAATCTTAACATTTTAAGAGTCATCCATGCAAATATATCTGACCACCTGTGAAACAGGGAATGGCCATACGGACAGCCGGGTCAAATGCCGATTGGCAGTGCGAACTGCCCTATTGATTGAGTTAAAAGCTCAATTTTATAAGTTGGTTACTTTACAACCAGTGCTCATGCACATCAACTTGTAAAACGGTCAATAAGAGTGGTAAAAGTAGATATTTGCTATATAGACTCTGAATGTGAAATTTCTGTGGATAAAAAGGTTTGAAGCAATGTGCAGTATATGCGGTAAATAGGGACAAGGGAAGATTTCGCAGGTATACGGCAGATTTGTAAAAATAGAGCAAAGCAGAAAAAGAACGTTTTTGCGGATGATGTGGAGACACGTCATCCGCTTTTTTGTTTCATAGGAAATTACGTCCGATGAAACAAAAAACGCTCCGCGAGGATGCGCACTCGCGCGAAGCAGAAACATGTCGCAAGCGACCGCGCTCGGCGCGAGAATGTGCCAAGGCACATTCTTTTTCATACAATAGGAAATTCCTTGGAATTTCCTATTACATGATCAACACCATTTATATTTCAGGAGAAGGAAGATATGGATCACAGCGAAAAATTAAAATTATACGGCTTTAATAACCTGACAAAGGCGCTTAGCTTTAATATCTATGATGTCTGTTATGCCAAGACACCGAGGGAGCAGAAGGATTATATTGCCTACATCGATCAGCAGTACAATTCGGAACGTCTGACCCGGATCCTAACGTCGCTGACGGATATGATCGGAGCGCGGGTATTGAGTATTTCCCAGCAGGACTACGATCCGCAGGGCGCTTCGGTCACGCTTCTGATTGCGGAAGGCTCTATGATGCCGGTGCAGGGGGAGACGCAGGTGGCGCATCTGGATAAGAGCCATGTGACCGTCCATACCTATCCGGAATACCATCCGGAGACCTGTCTGGCGACCTTCCGGGTGGATATCGACGTGGCGACCTGTGGGGAGATCACGCCACTTTCGACACTCGATTACCTGATCGGCTCGTTTGATTCGGACATCATCACGATGGACTACCGGGTGCGCGGGTTCACGCGGGATGTGGACGGAAAAAAGCTGTTTATGGATCGTGAGATCCGCTCGATTCAGGATTATATCTCCAAGGAAACGCTGCGGCGCTACGATGTGGTCGATATCAATGTGTACGAGGCAAATCTGTTCCATACCAAGATGATGCTGAAAGAGATCGACCTGCAGAATTATCTGTTTAAGACAGATGTCTATGAACTTCCGCCGACCACCAGGCTCAGTATTATGGACAGCCTGCGGCGGGAGATGATTGAAATTTTCAGCGGAAGGAATGTGTTTTAAAAGAAATGCTTTTTGAGAGGAAAGAGAATGGTTTGACTGGAAAATACGATAGAAGAAACGAATGAGTGAGTTTCAGGAGGAACGGCAGATGGAAGAAGAGAGAAGAAATCTGGAGCCGGGCGTCGGAAGGAGTACACGGCGCAGAAGGGAAGCTTCAGGACAGAAGGAAACAGGGGAAGGCAGTCGAAGCGGTGACGCGCTGACCCAGGAGCGCGCGCCGATCTATGAGGCGCTGGAAGCATTTCAGAAGATGCGCGTGGTGCCGTTTGATGTTCCGGGGCACAAGAGGGGGCGCGGCAACCCGGAGCTGACGAAACTTTTAGGAGAGACCTGCATGCGGCTGGACGTCAATTCCATGAAGCCGCTCGATAACCTCTGCCATCCAGTGTCCGTCATTGCGGATGCGGAGCAGCTGGCGGCTGAGGCATTCGGGGCGGCACACGCATTCCTGATGGTCGGCGGTACGACATCGGCGGTCCAGAGCATGGGGCTGACGGCAGTCAAGCGGGGCGAGAAGATTATATTGCCGCGAAATGTCCACCGCAGTGTCATGGGCGCGATGGTGCTTGGCGGTGCGGTTCCGGTCTATGTGAATCCGGCTGGCGATAAGAGACTGGGGATTCCTCTTGGAATGCGTGTGGAAGATGTGCGCCGGGCGATCAAGGAAAATCCAGATGCTAAGGCGGTGTTTGTGAATAATCCGACGTATTACGGCATCTGTTCGGATCTGCGCTCGATCGTAAAGCTGGCACATGAGCATGGGATGTTGTGTTTAGTTGATGAGGCGCATGGAACCCATTTTTATTTCGGGGAAAATATGCCGGTTTCCGCGATGGCAGCTGGGGCGGATATGGCGGCGGTTTCGATGCACAAATCGGGCGGGAGCCTGACGCAGAGCTCGATTCTTCTGACGGGTCCGGGTATGTCCGCCGGGTATGTCCGCCAGATTATCAATCTGACGCAGACGACGAGTGGTTCCTACCTGCTCCTTTCCAGCCTCGATATCTCCAGACGGAACCTGGCGCTTCGCGGGCGTGAGGCATTTAAGCAGGTGGTGGAGCTGGCGGAGTATGCGAGAACAGAAATCAACCGGATTGGCGGTTATTATGCCTATTCGAAGGAGCTGATAAACGGCGACAGCATTTATGATTTCGATGTGACCAAACTTTCAATTCATACACGCGATATCGGGCTGGCGGGGATCGAGGTTTATGATCTTCTCCGGGACGAGTACGATATCCAGGCGGAATTTGGTGATCTGGGAAATATTCTGGCATATCTCTCCATCGGTGACCGACAGCGGGAGGTAGAGCGCCTGGTCAGCGCACTGGCGGAGATCAAGCGCCGGTTCAGCCGGGATAAATCGACGCTGATGGATTTTGACTATATTGACCCGATCGTGGCGATGTCGCCGCAGGAGGCATTTTACGGAGAAAAAGAATCTCTTCCGATCCGCGAGACAGCCGGACGTGTGTGCAGTGAGTTTGTCATGTGCTACCCGCCGGGCATTCCGATTCTGACGCCGGGCGAGCAGATCACGGAAGAGATCATTGACTACATTGCGTATGCGCTGGAAAAAGGATGTTCAATGACTGGACCGGAGGATCCGGGGATTGAGCGCCTGAATGTGCTGAAATAGATAAGCAGTAGATAGAAAGGGGAAAATTATGAATTTCTGGTTTTCAGAGAATCATACGCCAAATGTAAAAATTTCCATCCGGGTGGATCGCCAGCTTTACAGCGGAAAGAGCGAGTTTCAGCGGATCGATGTCTTTGATTCGCCGGAATTTGGGCGGTTTCTGACTTTGGATGGATATATGATGCTGACGGAAAAGGATGAATTTATCTATCACGAAATGATCACGCATGTGCCGATGGCAGTGCATCCGTTGGTCAAAAAGGTACTGGTAATTGGAGCCGGGGATGGAGGCGTGATCCGGGAGCTGACCCGCTATCCGGAGATCGAGCACATCGACATGGTGGAGATCGACCCGCTGGTGGTGGAGGTCTGCCGGAAATATCTGCCGAAGACAGCGTGCCGTCTCGATGATCCGAGACTCTCGATCCACTATGAGGATGGGCTGAAATATGTCCGCTTTAAGGAAAATGAATACGATCTGATCATCGTGGATTCAACCGACCCGTTTGGACCGGGCGAAGGGCTTTTTACCCGGGAATTTTACGGGAACTGCTATAAGGCGTTAAAAGAGGACGGCATCATGGTCAATCAGCATGAAAGCCCGTTTTATGCCGAAGACGCGGAGGCGTGCAAGCGGGCTCATAAGCGGATCGTAGAGTCGTTTCCGATTAGCCGCGTCTATCAGGCGCATATCCCGACCTACCCGTCCGGGCACTGGCTGTTTGGATTTGCGTCGAAGAAATACCATCCGTTAAAGAATTTGGATGAGACAAGATGGAACCTGCGGGGGCTGGACTGCCGGTATTATACAACGACCCTGCATAAAGGGGCATTTTACCTGCCGGCATATGTGGAGGAGATGTTAGAAGATGTTGAAGGCAAATATTGAGACGTTTCTGGCGTGTGACGCCAGCTATGAGGAGGCGGGGATCGTGCTCTACGGCGCGCCGTTTGACTCGACCACTTCGTACCGCCCGGGCACCCGGTTCGGCTCACGGGCGATCCGCTCGGAATCCTATGGGCTGGAATCGTATTCGCCGTACCAGGACCGTGATCTGACCGATTACGCCGTGTTTGACGCGGGCGATCAGGAGCTCTGCTTTGGTGACGCATCGTTGGCGTTAAAGGATCTGCGGGAACGGGCGGCGGAGGTTGCCGGGGATGGCAAGATACCATTTATGCTGGGCGGCGAGCACCTGGTGACGCTGGCACCGGTGCAGGCGCTGGCAGAGAAATATCCGGATCTGCATATCATCCATTTTGATGCACATGCTGATCTGCGGGACGATTATCTGGGTGCGAAACTTTCACACGCCTGTGTGCTGCGCCGCTGCTGGGAAGTCCTGGGAGACGGCAGGATCACGCAGTTTGGTATCCGCTCCGGCGACCGGGAGGAATGGCGCTGGGGAAAAGAACACGTGACGACGCATCCATTTATTGTGGATATGGAAGTCCTTCAGGAAACTCTTCGGAAACTGGAAGGAAAACCGGTGTATTTTACCCTGGATCTGGATGTGCTGGATCCGAGTGTGTTTCCGGGAACAGGAACGCCGGAACCGGGCGGAATCAGTTTTGAGGAACTTCGACGGGCAGTCACGCAGATCTGCAGCGCAGCTCGGATTGTTGGATGTGATGTGAATGAATTATCCCCGGCGCTGGATGCGTCCGGTGCATCGACGGCGGTGGCGTGCAAGATTGTAAGGGAGATGCTGCTGGCGCTGTTGGGAAATCCAAAGATTAAGTAAGAAATGTTTTTGGCGGGTCCCAAGGTCAAAAATTCTCCTGCAAGCAAGCTTGCGTCGAACTTCTGACCTTTTGACCCTGGTATCATCAAATAAAAGTGTGTGTTTGAGACATGAACTGAAAAGTGTTTGAACAAAAGCAAATGTGAAATTTGGATTATAAAATGGAACAAAAACAGAGTACATTTCAGAATACAGGAGGAAAAAAGATGGGAAAAGCGTTAATTATCGGATGTGGAGGCGTAGCTTCCGTAGCAATTCACAAGTGCTGCCAGAACAGCGAGGCATTTGAGGAGATCTGCATTGCAAGCCGGACGAAGTCCAAATGCGATGCGCTGAAAGAAAAATTAGAAGGAACCACCAAGACGAAGATCCAGACTGCGCAGGTGGATGCAAACAACGTGGATGAGCTGATTGCCCTGATTGAGAAATTTAACCCGGATGTGGTGCTGAACCTGGCGCTTCCGTACCAGGATCTGACGATCATGGATGCCTGCCTGGCGACGAAGACCCATTATATCGATACTGCGAACTATGAGCCGGAGGACACGGCAAAATTTGAGTACAAATGGCAGTGGGCATACCGTGAGAAATTTAAAGAGGCGGGCATTACCGCATTGCTGGGAAGCGGCTTTGATCCGGGTGTAACCGGTGTGTTTTCGGCGTATGCGCTGAAACATGAATTTGACGAAATCAACTACATCGACATTCTGGACTGCAACGGCGGCGACCACGGCTATCCGTTTGCAACCAATTTTAACCCGGAGATCAATATCCGGGAGGTGTCGGCAAACGGTTCTTACTGGGAAGATGGACACTGGGTAGAGACGAAACCGATGGAGATCAAGAGAGAGTATGATTTTGACGGCGTCGGCATGAAGGATATGTACCTGCTTCACCATGAGGAGATCGAATCGTTGGCGCTCAATATGCCGGGAATCAAGCGGATCCGCTTCTTCATGACCTTCGGTCAGAGTTACCTGACCCATTTAAAGTGTCTGGAGAACGTCGGCATGACTTCGATCGAGCCGATTATGTACGAAGGAAAAGAGATCGTACCGCTGCAGTTCTTAAAGGCAGTGCTTCCGGATCCGGCATCCCTTGGTCCTCGTACTGTTGGAAAAACGAATATCGGATGCATTTTCCAGGGTAAGAAGGATGGAAAAGAGAAGAAGTATTACTTATATAATATCTGTGATCATCAGGAGTGCTACAAAGAGGTTGGTTCCCAGGCGATCTCCTATACAACCGGTGTACCGGCGATGATCGGTGCGATGCTGGTGATGAATGGAACCTGGCAGAAACCGGGCGTTTATAATATTGAAGAATTTGATCCGGATCCATTTATGGATGCGTTAAATAAATGGGGACTTCCGTGGAAGGAATCCTGGGATCCGGCACTGGTGGATTAAGATAAAAATGCCTCCATGTAAGAAAATGGTTTTATTTTGCGCTTTTTAGGCGCAGGAAGCGAATGGACAGGGAAGCTGGAAACGAGAAGGAAAGGAAGGAAAACAGATGCAGGAACGGGAGGCGGCTGGGGTTCTCCGGGACACGGAGGCGATCCGCACGCCATTTTATGTGGTGGATGAGACGCTTTTAAAGAAAAATCTGGAAATTTTGAAAGATACGGCAGAGCGGGCTGGATGCCGGATTCTGCTGGCACAGAAAGCATTTTCCATGTATTCGGTCTACCCGCTGATTCGTCAGTATCTGTCGGGAACCGCGGCGAGCGGGCTTTATGAGGCGCGACTTGGAAAAACGGAGTTTGGCGGGGAGACCCATGTGTTTTCTGCCGCCTACCGCCCGGATGAGTTTGATGAGATTTTAAATTATGCCGACCACATTGTTTTTAATACGCCGGGGCAGGTGCTGAAATATGGTGAAAAAGTAAAAAAAGCCGGAAAACAGGCGGGACTCCGGCTGAACCCGGAGTGTTCCACGCAGGAGGGTCACGCGATCTATGATCCGTGTGCGCCGGGATCCCGCATGGGGACGACTCTTTCGATGCTTTCGGAGGCGGGAAACTTTGAAGAAACCATCCTTCCGTATCTGGATGGATTTCATATGCATACGCTCTGCGAGCAGAATTCAGATGACCTGGAGACGACGCTGCGGGCAGCGGAGGAGAAGTTTGGAGCCTGGTTTTCAAAGGTAAAATGGCTGAACCTGGGCGGCGGACACCACATTACGAGAGAAGATTATGACCGCGAACGCCTGATCCGCCTGGTGCGCGGGCTGCGCGAAAAATATGGTGTGGAGGTATACCTGGAACCGGGCGAGGCAGTTGTCTTAAACGCGGGATTTCTTGTAACTTCCGTGCTGGAGACGATGGAAAACGGCATGCAGATTGCGATTCTGGATACCTCGGCAGCCTGCCATATGCCGGATGTGCTGGAAATGCCGTACCGTCCGCCGCTTATCGGAGCGGGAGAAGCAGGCGAAAAGCCGTATACGTTCCGCCTGGGCGGACCAACCTGTCTTTCGGGGGACTGCATCGGGGATTATTCGTTTGATGCACCGCTAAAAGAGGGCGGACGGCTGGTGTTTGGCGATATGGCGCTCTATACGATGGTCAAAAATAATACCTTTAATGGAATGCCGCTTCCGTCGATCGTATACCGGCATGAAGATGGGACAGCGGAAGTGGTGCGGGCGTTTGGATATGAGGATTTTGTGGGACGGTTGTAAGTCTGGGGCGAACCAGGGGATTGTATTTTTTTGATAAAAAGAGTAAAATGAAGAGACTTGCAGAAAGATTACAATGAATGCCTGCGGGGACAGCCGTTACACAGTATGGAAATAACGGTTGCACAAGTTTTGGAGAATAAAAGGATAGAGAGATAAAGTTATGATACAGGACATCGCACCACATCGCTACGACAATACATACCACATTCAGAAACCTGGAGCACAGGACTACGTCTTCTGCATCCAGAAAGGCCGGATTCTTCTGCGTGAGACCGCGGAGGAACATGTGCTTACTATCCCGCGCCGGGAGGAGATTGAGGCGGCAGTTCCGGAACTGATGGATCGGGCGGTCTATCTCTTTTCGGTTGATGAGAAGCCATATTTTCTGGTCAGTGTGCCGGAGAAAAAAGCAGAAGAGATTCTGGCAAAGCTAAAAGAAGGGGCAGAAAAAGAGCCGGAACAGCTTTACTATGCATGGAAAACGCCGACCGACATCCGTGCGATGGAGCCGATGCACCAGGCATTTGCAGCGATCACGGCGGTGCAGCTGTGGCGCTGGAGACAGAGCCGTCAGTTCTGCGGGCGCTGTGGGGCAAAGACGGAGGACAGCAAGATCGAGCGGGCGCTCGTCTGCCCGGTCTGCGGTCAGACGGAATATCCAAAGATCTCCCCGGCAGTCATCGTGGCGATCACGAACGGGGACAAACTTCTTATGTCGCGCTACCGCGTCAACCACAGTACTTACCGTGGATATGCGCTGATCGCTGGATTTGTCGAGATCGGGGAGACATTTGAAGAGACCGTCCGCCGCGAAGTGATGGAGGAAGTCGGGCTGAAAGTTAAAAATATCCGCTATTTCAAGAGTCAGCCGTGGGCGTTTACTGATACGGAGATGATCGGATTTTTTGCAGAACTGGATGGGGACGATAAGATCCGGCTGCAGGAGGACGAGCTTTCTGAGGCAGGCTGGTATACGCGTGAGGAGATCCCGGACGATGCACGCCTCATCAGTGTCGGAACCGAGATGAAGATGTATTTTAAATACGGTCCGGACTGGGAAAAAAAGTGGCAGGAACACCAGAAATGATGTGTTGATATATCGTTAATGTACACAGGTAGGCACTTTTGGAACCGAAAGTGCCGTAAGAAAACGTGGTGGCAGCAGGAATTTGCCGTATTTAAATGCGGAGCCACGGCAAATTCCGTTACTGGGCACGTATGCGTGAACAGTAATGATATATCTCTGAGGAATACAAAGCATTCCTTTTAATTAGTTGACAAACTGAGAATTGGTTGCTATCATTAAGGCAATACGAACAAGACAGAAGATCAAGGTGGGAAGATTGCATGAGCAGAATTGTGTTATCACTGCTGGTAGATAATACTGCCGGCGTTTTAAGCCGTGTGGCTGGACTTTTCAGCCGCCGCGGATATAATATCGAAAGTCTTACAGTTGGCGTGACCGCGGATCCGAGATACTCCCGTATGACGGTTGTATCGCTGGGCGATCATCAGGTTCTGGAGCAGATTCAGAAGCAGCTTGGAAAACTGGAAGATGTACACGACATCAAGGAACTGCGGGAAGGTCATTCCGTATATCGTGAGCTGATGCTCGTCAAGGTGAGGGCAAATGCGAACCAGCGGATGGCGATCAATGCGATTTCCGAGATTTTCCGTGCATCGATTGTCGATGTGGGAAAAGATTCTGTCACTGTTATGCTGACAGGCGACCAGTCCAAACAGGACGCGCTGATTAATCTTCTGGAAGATTATGAGATTCTGGAATTAGCCAGAACAGGTCTTACCGGTCTTTCCAGAGGTGCGGATGATATCCGCTATCTGCCATAGTACATCAGTCGATAGACTGGATACAAGGCATTCAACAGGTTTACAAAGTTTGGTCCAAAGACGCACAGAGAGGCGCCGGTCTATGCTTTATAATAAATTTATTTTATTTTTGTTAGATCCAAGGAGGAAATGAAAAATGGCAGCAAAGATTTACTATCAGGAAGATTGTAATTTATCCTTATTAGAAGGACAGAAGATTGCTATTATCGGTTACGGCAGG
>ULVY01048400.1_pt1 | contig 18216 bp, 22 predicted proteins | sample 1959861 | NCBI WGS metagenome assembly ULVY01 (sample SAMEA4835798, study PRJEB28245) | human gut metagenome | biome: gut microbiome; material: fecal sample | place: Denmark | collected 2008
GTAAGTTTATAATTCTGATTCATTATTTCCGGGGTTATTATGCTATATAATCGTGCGCGTATCCTATCAGCCTCCAGTTAGACCCATCGAACCAAATGCGGCGGTAAATTGTAGCAAGTTTCACGGGGTGCACCTCGTAGGCGCAATATATTGCCCATAATTCACGGGCGGCCTCTTTTCTTGTTTTCATGGCTTTCGGGGGTTAGCAAATACAAGACATTAACATTCTATATGCCTGGAAATACGCGCGGGCCTGCACGTCCTGCCAGCCCTCCCGATCGTTGGGGGCTTTGTTGCCGTTGTCGGTGCGTTTTAACTCCGAGGGAGTGCAGAGGTTTTTTGCTATATCCCCGTCGTAGATCAGCGCGCCCCCGCCATAACAATAGGCGTTCCAGTCGTCCGCACCGTTTAATAATGTTTCTTCATTGAGTTCCGGAATTGGTCGGCCGTTGTTATCGCAATACTCGCAAATGTCTATGTAGCTTCTCAGCAGATTGAGCGCAAAACCTTTCACGCCTCGATCCCAACACGACCGCGTTTTAACGGCTTCCAGACGTGCCCGGATTTCATTTACTTCGTTCTTCCAGTTGTTGGAGTTGTTCGCAGCAGTAGCCGCGTTGTTCGATTGGTTTTTCATAATGTGAGTAAGCTATTTTTTGAGGAACAAAAATAGCGGCGTTCCTCTTACCCGCTGCTTACTCACTTTGATAGGTGGTTGCGCTGCCATTACAACAAACGCACGGGGTGAACGCCGCTAATATTTCGCGATGTGCATAAAAAATGCACCTTGATTCGGTGCCGCTGCACCTATCATTAGTAAGTAAGCATTGCAAAGATACAACCATTTTTCGAACAAACAAATATTTTTCGGATTTTTTTGCGAAATTTTTTACCCGGATATATACCAATACAAGAAAATCGGCGTTTTATTTGCGGGTCTCAAATATTAGACCTATATTTGTTGTAAATAAATGAAAAAACATGCCTACAATTTTAGAAATATTCGGGCTTCGATTCTATTTCTATTCGGACGAGCATTTACCGATACATGTACATATAGAGCACGGCGGGAACGATGCAAAAGTAGAAATATCAACCCGTAAAATAATATACAACCGTGGAATAAAGGCAAACGATATGCGCCGGGCGTTGGAAATTATAGAACTATATGAGGCGGAAATTATCGCTAAATGGTACGAATATTTTGACAAATAAATATTAATAACATGGAACGAATTTCGAAAATACAGTTTGAAGGCGGCCGTATATATATGGCGGCCGATACGGGCAAAATCTATTCGCGTCCCTTGGAAGCGTTTCCAGCACTCAAAGAAGCCACCGACGAACAGCGCGCGAAATATACTATAAATAAATATGGGGACGCGATCCGATGGCCGGAAATTGATGAAGATATACATATATCGAATTTTTACGAAACCGCGGAACCGGAACCAGACAACGCGATAGCGCGGGCGTTCAATCGGTTCCCGTGGTTGAATGTATCAGAAATTGCGCGACGGATAGGTATACATAAATCGTTGTTATCTAAATACATTTACGGCACGAAAAAGCCATCCAAACAACGGGAAGCGGATATATTAGACGCCCTGCGGGAAATGGGGCGGGAATTAGCAAATATATGAAAAATACGGCAAAACTATGATAACAACGAATCTAGAAAACTTGCAAAACGACATAGAAAAATATTTTAATACTGTCGTAAACGATTCCGAAATAGTGATCGCCGCCCAGGCCGACGGCATAGGCGTCGTAATTATGCCGTTTGAGGAGTACAACAAAATGACGTTGAACGCTGGGCGGGTTATTGATCCAAGCCACAAATGAAAGCATAACCCCAAAGGAAAGGACAGAAAGGCGGGGAAATTCCCCGCTTTTTTCATGCCCGGGGTTCGCTGCCGCTTTTGTCGCGAATATTTGCAAAATTTGCGACATTCGCAGCCATGAACGTTTGCAGCGACATTCGCAAAGTTGCGAGCATCCGCAGAGCCTCGGACATTCGCAAAGATATTCGCAGTCACATTCGCAAAGTTTTTTCACCCTGGCCACATTCGCAGGGATTCGCAGCCGCGGACATTCGTAGGCGCATTCGCAGCCCGCGCAGCTGCTTTTCGTACTCACAGCAACCCGAATTCCGTTTACCTCAACATTCGTAGCCCAATCAAAGAAAACCCCGGCTGTCCTTCGCAGGAGGCCGGGGGTGAATGCCTGCGTCCAGGATAGATACTACGTTAAAGAATATGGGCGTTACTACAAAATACAACTTTATTGTCAATATAGCAAATCTAAAACTCCCAATATTATATATTATATCACGGGTCACGATACCGCCATCAGCATCCGCCCGGCAATCGACTGAGACGACAAAATAAAACCAATAGAACAATTTCAATCATTCTGTCGGTATTTTTCCTCGGAATAATCTAAACCAAAAGAACAATCTAAAGCTGTTAGGGAAAAACGGTTTTGAAATTTTGCCGCAAAACCATCTTCGAAAAAACGCCGGAGAAAAACGATTTCAAAATTCCGACAGAAAAAACAATTTGGGAAAACGCCGGATAAAAACGGTTTCAAAATTCCGACAGAAAAAACGGTCTGGAAATTTTCACCGGCAAAAACGCTTTCGAAAAACGCCAGACACAAAAACGATTCTGAAATAAAACGGGTTCAAAAAAAACGACGATGCCAGAAGCACCGCCGCAAAACGATATCCTATCGCCTTATAGCCCGAAATAAGGCCTGGCGAACCGCGGCCTATCCGGGTCTTTCAGTTTTTCGACCGCCATTTTATAGACGACCTTCGGCATGTCAGCCTCAGACACAACTTCTGAAAGCGATTTAGCATGATCGGAGTAGATCATATTTGCTGTCACCCACAGCGCGTATTTATTGTAATACGGCGCTTCCTGCATCTGGCTACCAAGGGACGTTACGACCGCCTCGAATTGCGGCATCGGCCATTTGGGGCCTTTCGTTCCGCTCTGGTTGACAAGCCCCGAGACCACCTGCTCCGCCTCTTCGGGCGAAAGATAGTTATGCCACTCCGAGGCTTCGATCTTATCGAGCCATTTCTGGGCCATTTTGGGCTGCATGGTTGCCATCTGTTTGAATCCCCATGCGTCGGCACACATGAGCATTCTCATTTTGTCCGGGTCTTTCGATGCGGCGATCTTTGCCACCAATTCATCGAATCTGCTTGGCATCTCTTCCATAGTTTCAGCAGTTGTGACACCCGCTGTTAAAGCGAGGTATCGGTTTGTAAATCGTTCTCGTTATTCTCGGCCGGGTGATTTTCGTCCCGGCCGGGGTGTTTTGCTCCTGCCCCTGCTTCGGGGGCTCCGGTTTGCTCTTTGCCATATTACATCGTATTTTATCGAAAGCCACGCAAGCAGCAATCCGAACCAGTTGGATAAATATGCGACGATGAAGGATAGCGCAACAGCCTCCATGAAGTCGTGACCGGAGAGTAGTAACACGACGAGTGTTCCCCACATCGAACAGCACATAGGACACTTGGCAATGTCGCCGCAGACAGCATATGCCTTCTCGATAAATCCCATATGATGTGCCAAAGCGATCACGATCATAGAAACTGTTGCTACGACTATCCCGGTAATCATCATGCAGGTGTTGATGTTGCCACAGTGATCGCCAGCGGCGTTTCCGAAACGAAGGCCCGCGAGCAAACTTGACACGGAGCCGCTGCCACAGCATTCGTCGCCGCGCCTGCCTCGATCGTTACCGTCGGGGCGGAGGATGCCTGAATCGGAATCGTGAAATCCTGCGAAAGCGGTTGCTGCTTGGTGCAATTGCAACCTCCGTTACACGGAACGTAGGCAATGATGCCCTCAACGTGAATCGTCGCCATGTACTGATCCGCCCCTGCCTGTGCCACGGATTTCAATGAAAATTTCGGATCGAACACGGGGGTGCTCCCGACACAGGTCGGAGTGCACAGCCGTTGCGAAATGTTTACCGCCACGAAATACGGCGATGCGACAGCCCCGGCCGCAAGGACGGGAGTGATGACTGCCGCGGGAATTTTGTTACAACTCATAATATGTTTTTTTTGGTTCACCCCCTACTACATCTGATTTTCTTCCGCGCCGGGAGTGTAAGGCTCGGAGTCGGGTATTTCGAGCACCATGTTTTTCTCCATGGCGGCGATCTTTTGTTCCATCGCAGCGATACGCTGTTCGAAGGATTGCAGGAACATATTGTTGGCTTTGACAATCTCCTGCACGTTCAGAATAAGCTTATATAGTTCGTTCATCGTAAAAATGTTTTAACGAAAAAGTTGTCTTTGAATCTACTGAGGGCATCGATCAGCTTCCGGGCAGATACGATTATCCCCTGCTGATAGTTGGAGGATACAAAAGCGTGTGCAGCACGTTCTACCTCCCGGGCCTCTTCCTCGGATTCGGCGTATATGTAGAATTCGATTTTATAGGGTTTCATAGCGGTTGTTACTGATTATCCGGAATTGGAGGAATATCAATCGGGGGAGCCGAAGCCAATGGAAGCGGCGCGCCGCCGCGGATCATTTGGAGGAAATTCCACCCTTCGATGATATCGCCTTTATGCTCGCCGATCCATCCGAACAAATCGTTTGCACCTGTTTTTATCTGCTCCACTACGGAAGCTTTTGCGGGATCGATATCAGGGAGGTTCGAAAGATCCTCGGCGATGAACCGATATAATTTCTCCGCCTTATCCACATCGTTCCCGCATGCTGCCAGACATGACATCTTCAATGATAATTTCGATGTTGCCCGTATCTGTGTAAGGTCGATCTGCGGCTTGCCAAACATATAGATCCTATTTAAAAGTCGATAAAAAGAAGGGAAGCAGAGATCGTACGGTCTCCGCCTCCCCGGCGCGGTTTAATTACCGCACGTGTTGCACGAGCACGGCATCGCCGGCTGATACAGTGCCACAGGCTGCGGGCATACCTGCCCGTTGCGTCCACTGTTGGCGATGATCGACAACGCCTCGGCGGTCGCAAGGGCATTGGCCCCGGCACCTGCCCCAGCACCTGCCCGTACATCGACGTACTGACTGATCGTAGGCGCATGGTTGTTCTGCCACGTTTCGCGCGACTGACGCTCGACAAGCGTCTGCGACGCGAGGATGTCGATGGCACTCTTGTTACCGGCGGCCGCAGCTTCAGCGGCTTTCTGGCGAGCCTTCGACGCCTGGTTTACGCCCCAAAGTCCGGCAAGAGCCAGCAGCAGGGCGCCTCCGCCCAGGCCGGCCGCGAGACCGATACCCGTCGTAGCGGCACCGTGGCGACGACAGCCGTAGTCGTCGTAACCACGGCCGAATCCTCGATTTTCCAACGCCAAAAAATCGGCAGTCGTTAAGTTGGAATCCATAACTTATTGTGAATAATCCGCCTCTTACCTCTTCGGCGATTGAGGTAGCATTTGAACTACACCACAAATATCACTACTTACCGACTGAATGCCAATCAGCTGCTTCCGATGCATTTTCTGATATTTTGCAAATATATTTTCACCATTTTGTTCGATTTTACCCGATCTTCGAAATGCGACAAAAGATAGCGTATAGCTGCCGGGGTCTTCCTCGCCTGTGTTGCAATCTGCCCCGGATATAACCCTTGTTCTTGTAAAAGTCGAAACAAAATACATCGTGCATCCACGACCTCCATGCTTTTACTTCGAGATAAAATCTGTTCACGGGAAACCTCGGTCTGTTGCGACACGACATCCAATACCCGGTTGAAAATTTCCGATTTGCACATATCCGATGTTTTTTATAGCTTTGTGATCTCTCTTACAAACAACTGGTGCCACAACACCGTGAGAGGCATATTTGCCCCTGCCGTGGTGTTGTGGCACCTTTGTCACCCGTGGAAGGTAAGAGAGACACGGGTGGAGGCGGGGGCTTTTTACGCCGGCCCCCATGCGGCATCCGCTACATGATATAGTTTCTTCGCCGAACATTATCCCGGATATCGGGATTGTATTCCTTGAAGGGGATGATGTCGTTATAAATTATCTTCATACCTGTCAGAATTGCCATAAAATAATACCTACTCCTACGCCGACCGTAGGCTGGAACCCTTGCGGTGTGTACGCCGCTCCGACCCCGGCCGTCAGGGCGAAGCGGCTGCGCCGGGTGACTACCTGCTGTTGGGTGGTCGTGCGGTCGTATTTTTCTATCCAGTCGAGCGTCGGCCGAAGGTTGCCGATCCGGGGCCCGCTGACCTGTGCCCGGTAGGTGCTGTCCGAGTAGGGGCGCGTTTCCATCGCCACCTTCATCTGCACGCTGTCTGCCCCGACTTTCACAACGACGGTCTCCGTCACCGTGTCGGGCGGCGCGAAGAGCAGCACCGGCACCGAGATGTCGGCCAGGCGGTACGTGCCGGGCAGCGGTTCCGGCCGCGGATAGAACACCGTGTCGATGCGCGTTATTTCTTCGACAACCACCGACGCGGCGCCCCGGCGGTAGCCCCAGCCGAAGAGCAGCGCTCCGGCAGCAAGGGCGGCGAGCAGGTAGAGGATCAAGCGTTTCATGCCGTCATGGGGATATATTTGCCCGCACGCATGGTCAACAGCTGCCGCCGCTGGCCACCCTGGCGGTTCTTGTAGCCTATATGCACCCAACGGGGCGTGCCGGCGGCATCCTCGTCCTCCGAGATCATCTGGTCGAAGGCGCGGCCCCTGAGCCACGTACGGCAAAAGCGCTTGAAGTCGGCCATACGGCCGTTGCACGGCACCAGGTCGAACGCGAAGCCGACGCAATGCGCCGAGGTCGCAGAGCCCCCGACGGCTTTGTTGAGCGCGAAGCCGCGGTAACCGGACGAAACCCGGATTGCAGGCGTGCCCCACTGCTCATTGGCGCATTTCACCGCCCACGCCTCCCGCAGCGGGTCGAGCAGCTGCGCGACGGACATTTCGATATTGGAGCGGTGTTCCGCCGTCGGGGTATTGTCCAGGCCCTTTGCACGGGCCGTGGCCGAGCGCGTGAGCTCCGCCATTGTAAAATGCTTCATCAGGCAAAACGTTTAGTGTACAGGATATGCCCGACCCATCCGGCCATAGCACAAACAACCCCCACGAGGATGTAACGCGGGAATACGATTCCGAGCACTACGGCCACGGCCGCAACGATGCTCCATACGATCCATTTCTTTTTCATTTGTCCTTTTGTTTTTGTTCGTAGTTTTCCGAATATCGCTATTGGTTTGCTTTCCGCTTTTCTTCGACCTTATCGGAGCAGGATTTGCATTTCGCGGCCAGCCGCTTCTGGTTGCCCCGCAATACCGGGCATTCGTTATTATGCCCCTCCTTGAGGAATTTACACTCTACCGAGCGGCTGACGATCTCCTTGAGGTATTCACGGTCGGCCTCTTTTTCGTCAAAACGAGTTTCGAGTTTCGCATAGCGGACTTCCAGCTCCTTGTAACGGCGTTCGTTGCGTTCGTCGTCCTGTTTCATCTTGTCGATAACCTCCTGCGAATAGCGCATGGTGGTCTGCAACGTCTTGTCGAACGCATCGCTTATTTTGCTCACCATATCCGCCGAATCGGAGCCTTTCTGTTCCCGTGTCCGGGCAAAACGGTCGATAAGCAGGTAACCGACACCCCCGGCACCGAATATCACCGTTATCCATTGCAGCCAGGTATCCATGCCTTATCCGTTTTGAAAGTCCATAACCGTTTCTTCGGCGGCCAGCTCTTCGGCACGCCGGGCCCTCAGCTCCGCAAGGGTCTTTTCGTTCGCGTTGTACTCCGCGTTGGCCGCTTCGTACTCCTCATAATCCAGAGGATAGGTAGCCCGGAAGTCAAGGCCGGACTTGATGCATTTGGCCGCCCTGTCGTCGGATTTGGCCATGACCGCCCGTAATTCGAGCTGCCGCGATTCGAGGATGTCGATCTGTCGTTGTGTTTCCATGATTCTGATAGTTATAAGACGCAGACCGGACGGGCGGAAAATTTAAAACATTTGCCTGTATAGCCCACGGTGCCAGCGCCTCCACTGTAAATAAATATGCCTCCCTGCGCCTGCTCGCACGAAGTATGGACATGATAATTATAACCATAGCACATGGTAGCTTTCAAGCGTAAGAGGGTACGGTTTACGGGGTCTTTCTCCACGTCAGCGACGAAACGCACCCTGTCGTGCATCAGCAGGTAGACCTCTTCCGACGACGGCAGCCACCATGCACCCGCCTCCAGTCCCGTCGTCATCCCTTCCACGGTGATGCCGAAGTCGAGAGCGGCCGCAGCGGCTGGGTAGCGGTACTGTGTCTTACCATAAATGTCCTCGAAGGTAAGCCGTCCGATCAGGTTCGTGTTGATCTTGCCATCCTGCAACATCGTCCCGAACGCCGTAGGATATTGTACCATGTGCTCGGCGAACAGGTAGTCCTTGTAGGTGGGATACACGGCAACCAGATCGGGGTTGTCGACTTCGGTGAAAACGCTTTCCTGAATGATTATGTCGCTTCCCGGCTTCTGCCCCGTGGCTTTCTGGCCTCTCTCCGAATAATATTCCGCGAACTGGTCGAGGACACCACCCGCCGCAGTCCCTTTCGCACCATTCTTGCGGCGGATGTAATACTCCGCTTCACCCGTGTCCAGGATTAGGATACTTTGGTAATCCACATCCACGGCGCGGCGCGTCAACGTGCAGCCTGTTGCCGAAATCTTTTTGTGCCCCTCTATCGTAGACCATGCATCACATGTCATGACAACCGCGGAAAGCTCTTCGGAGGCCGAGGCCACCCAGGAGTATGTAGCTTTGAGTTCCGGTTTAGAATTTATAAGTGCGGCAATGTCTGCCAATGTCGAACCCGCAGGGTACGTAAACGAGAATTCGCGGGTATAGATGTTCAGCGTGAATTCACCGCCCGCGGCGAGGTTGAAGCCCGACAATGCCACCTCATAGCTATATGCCCATCTAACTTCGGATGCCGCGTTGCGGAGCGACACGATCAGCACCCGCTCGCCCTGCCGGGCATAGACCACGGCCACCGGGACAAGCTGCGGCGGCAGCTGCTCTGCAACAAGCGTCGCACCCTTGACGAAGCGGATAGTTCCCGTGGTCTTGTCGAAGACCGCAAGGTCACCAACCCCGGCGGCCGGCTTGTCCACTACGACGTTCACGCCGTCGTAGATGAGCGCCCCGTCGTCCTCGATGTAGGATACCGCCGACTGTGTGTCCTTGCGATTCTTGTCGGCCGTGTAACCCGCCTTGTTGGCGTATTTGTTGACTTGTGACATGTTGTATGTAGTTTAAGCGTTCTTCCAGTCCGACACCGCGCCGTTACCCACGGAGTGGTAGACCGCGTTGTTCTTCGTATCGACATAGAACTGCCCTGCGCGGTCGGGGGCTTTCGTCGGCGCACCCTCGCCCGTGACGACGAGGTTGTTGTCGCCCCACACGCCCAGTTTTTTCACCTGCAACTCCGGGATCAGCACTTTGCCCGAGAGCATTTCCATGAGCAGCCTTTCGAGGTGCGTCACGCGCGCTTCGAGCGTGCAGTCCGAGTGCGCGATAACCGAAATTTCGCTGAACGAAGCATCCGACCACGGCGTGAGCTTGTGCCTGGACAAGAAGTCGGCATCGGTGATCTCCGGCCCCGTGGTATAGTAGGTGTTGCCCAGCAGCGTGACGTCGACCTGCGTGAAGGGAGCGCCGCCCTTCACGTCGGGCATGTAGAGCGCTTTGGTTCCGTCGAGCGACAGCAGGCGGCAGCCGATGATCTCGACGGCCATATTTTTCGCCGCAGCATCGGTGCTTGCGTGGATGGTGGCCGCGCCCGTCGAAGTGCCTACGTGCGTGTCGCTGACGCACTCGCAGCCGTCTAACCGAATGGTCTGGTTGTCGGCAAGGCCCGCGCCGACGGGTGAATGGCACGTACTGAAGAGTTTGCAGTTCCGAATCGTCGTGAAATATCGCTCAGATGCGGCAAAGACCGAATCGATATGTATGCAGTAGCAGGCTTGGTGACCGCCGGCGCTGGCGTCCGTATAACTCTCGTCGTTCAGGCAGTTGACGGTCATGTTGGCGATGGTGCATTCGCCGCCCGCCTCGATGATCTTGGCGCGGTTCACGGAGTTGTTCTCATACGAGACGATGACGCCGTCGCGGCTCTCGCCGATAAGCGATATGCGGTTCGCCCCCTTGTTGATGATCGCATACGGGTAACCCATCGCCACATTCTTCGGGGCCTCGTGATCGTAAAGGCCGTTGCGGATAAACACCGTAACCGCGTTGTTCACGACATCGAAGGCGTCCCTTGCGAAGTCGCACGCCTGCGCGACCGAGAAGAAATGCCCCGTCCCGCCCTCGTCCACGGTGAAGGAGTCCGTGTCGAAGTTTTTCAGCGTGGCCCGGCTCTCGGCATCGCACCATGCGTCATAGTTATTGAGCGTGACGATCAAATCCTCGATGGTGACCTTCTGGCCGATATTGGTGGCTGCGGATATGCTGGTGCCCACATTCAGCCCTCCCGCTACCGACGCCGCCTTGCCGCGGTAGTAGATTTCGTAGGTGCGGTCTGCCTTGAGGACGAACCAGCGGCCCCGCTGGTCGAGATTGTCCGAATAGGTAATGATCCGCAAAGAGCACTCTTTGTCCACGCGCAGCTTCATGCGCACGAAAATAAAGTCCGAAGCTGCGACCGGGATGCGGCTGGTCAGGGAGAAGTTCGACGTCACGCCTGACTGCGTAGGCGTAACGACCATGCTCCGATCCGTGATGTCCGAGCCCGTATTGTTATAATAGCTCTTCGTAAAGTCCTTGAGGATGTAGGCTACGTGGTCTTTGTAGCCTAATTCAGTATTCAATTCTTCCGAAGTCACATATCCGGAATCATTTTCCAGTTCGGACAGTTTCGTGGGAAGCTCCGTGCGGTCGGCCTTGCCCTGGATCATCTCCTGCAATGCCAGTGTCAACTTGTCCCAGGATACGGTGTTGTTGAGCAGGGAGGCGCGGATTTCGGAGCCTTCGACCGTAACCTGTATCTCGGAACCGATAGAGCCGACATATACTTTCACGAAGTCAGAAACCGGGATGGAGGATATGGAGCCGTCGGCATTTACGAACTCGATAGATTGGGTATCCTCGTTGTAATGCAGCCCCATCATCTCGATAGGCAGGTCGATGATGAACTTGGCACCGCCCTTTGTCGTGAAGGTCAGCTCGTAGGTTTTGTCGTTGAACTCCGGCAGTCCTACGCAGGTGTTGAGCAGCTCCCGGATGTCGGGATGCGCCGTGGGGGAGGTGTTGTGCCGCTCGATCTGGCCGCTGACGTCCGGGGTGGGAATTTCTGAGATCGCCTTGTCCGTATAGTTTTTGGCCTCGGTCAGTGTCTGCGCATCCCCGCCGGATATGTTGCTGTTGAGCTCCTCGGACGTGGCGTCAAACACATCGCTGACATTATTCCATAGTTCTGTTGTCTTGGTGTCCGTGTACGACTTTGCTTCAGCCAGTGCGCCCGCCGCAGCCTCCGTCAGTTCCTGCTTGGATGCCTTGTCGGACAACTCCTTCCTTATCTCCGTGTCGTCGTAGTTGGAGAGCCCGGCCAGCTTCTCCTTCTCCTGGTCGGTGTAGTCGTTCGTCGAAAGCCCTTTCCCTTCTTCCTTGTCGACCTTTTGGGCAAGGAGTTTGTCAATATTCCCGACCTTATTTACAGCGTCATTTGCCGCTTTTGCCGCCTCGTTCGCGGCGTTTGCAGCGTCGATAGGGGCTTCGGCATATTCTTCCTCCGTAAGTTCGGAATTCGGGTTGTATTTCTTGAATGCCTCGTAAGCACTCTCGCCGGGCAATCCGATAACAAGGCTTGACGCCTCAAGGTTGACAGTTTCCGTTGTAAGGTTGCTTTCGTCTTCGCCACCTTCCAAAAGTGTCGTAGGAACCAATTCGAAGGCCTTGCAGTAGTCGACCGCCGTTTGCCCTCTCTTCTGCAAATTCTCCCACATGGTGAGACGGTACACCCCGATGGATTTTTGCATTGCTCCGCTGATGGTGAAAATCGCGGTGTTGCCTTCGGTGGTGAAATCGACGGGAATGTCCATATGCGAAGGCAAATGGACGAAGAGTCTCAGGTCGCGCCCTTCGAGTGCTACCTGCTGCCCATTGGTGAGTATCGGCCAATGTATCTCTATGTCCTTGCCTATCCGGATGCGTTTCATATTCCTTTCGAGCGTTTATTCTTTTTTGAGAGCGGACATGATACTGTCGTAGAAGACCGCCTTGCACATCTTTGCGGTATCAACGATAATCAATTCCTCCTCGTCGGAAACTTCGATGCCGCCTTCGCTGTGGAGGATGCGGAATGCCAGGTCATGCGCTACGATGCCGTTCATGCCCATGTATATGGCGTTGGCAAACTCTTTCCTTGCATCGACGACAATATGCCCGGCGCGGGAAATGTCGGTGAACAGTTTGAACTCTTTTAAATTCAATGTTTTCATATATCCTGTTTTTGTGTTAATATTGGCACCAGTTGGCCGTCCACATACTGTTCATATGATCCCACAATATGATCCACAGCTTACCCCAATCCAAGGTAATTTCAGTGTTGTTTTGAGAGTTGGAATTGGTGCATATCCTGTGCTGGGTATTCCCGCGCGTCAACTTGACATTGCCGCTGCCGACCTTTCGGATGAAATAAATCTGCCCTTGTTTTGGTGAAGACGGTAAAGTCAGCGTAATCTCGCTCGTAGCCGTACTGAACACCACGCTGTCCATGTCGGTCAGGGTTCTATTGGAAGAGGTTCGCACATTCCTCAGCCTGAAACCCGTTATGAACCCCTCTGGGATATATAAGGCATGGTTTCCGGACTGACGTGCAGCGGTAGTGGTTCCATCCGATAATGCTGCTCCGGTGACATTTATATACACTCCGTAATTGCCTGCCGTGCCGCCGGCTGCGCTGCGGCTTACTTCTGCTCTTATAGGCCCATAGAGGGCACCACCCGTTGATGCCGGCCAGGTGTCGACTCCAAGATAAAGATTAGTCTTACTGCCTGTAAACTTAATCAGATTGGAAGATAGAAGCATATCACCGAAGCTGTCTGTGGATTTTAATGCTCCTTCGTCAATTGTAAAGTTGCCTATCGTTCCGCTCGATGCGTTGATAGTCCCTGTAATATCGGCTTTGGTGGCCACGAATGACCCGTCCTTAGCAACCCTGAACGGCGCATTCGACGGTGTACTGTTCCCGACGAACAGTGGAATATCGCCACCCACGAGCCCTGCGATGATAGTATTCACGGAAATGTCTGTCTTGGAGTTGTGCACCACGAACTCCATACCTTGCAGGAAGTTGATGACGGCATTCTCTGCGAACAACAGGGGCGTATATATCGGCACCATGTCGTTGAGTTGTTGCCAATATGCCGACGCGGATCCCGCCGCCGGTTTGTTGGAAGCAGACGAAGTGTGCGTCTGGCTGCACTGGAATTTCAGCTGTTTGTTGTTCGCATAGATCGTAACTATGTCTATGTATCTGGGGCCATTGGAGACAAGGTCGAGGTCATTGCGGTATTCCACTCCCGATGCCCATTCCGTGAGGCGGATTATGCAACCCTGCAAGCCATCCTTGCCGGGAGCGCCGTCTTCGCCGGGGGCGCCGTCATCACCTTTAGGGCCCTGCTCTCCCGATATGCGTACCGGAGTTGCCCAGCCTACCGTCGGGTGCAACAGACTATTGTTGGCGTCTATTTCTGCCTGGGTCATCCACAGATATTCACCCGAAGAGAGCGACGGCGGGGTGTCGCTCCAACCTGCGGGGGTGCGATCCGTTTTGACCAGCGCCGGCGCCGTGGTGGTGCTGTTATTCTTGGCGTATTTGAAGTCAGTATGCGGCCCCGGCTCCCCATCCTCGCCCGTTACGCGGATAGGCGTCGACCACGCCCCGGCCTTTCCGGTCGATGCGTCTATCGTAGCCTTGGACATCCACCATATACCGACACCAGTGGGCGCGTCATTCCATCCGGACGGAATGGGGTCGGAGGATGTCGGCTTTGCTGGCTCCGTATCGCTATTTTTAAATACATAGGATGTCCAGTTTCCCGGTTCGCCCGATACGCGCTGAGGGGCAGACCATGATTTGACCTCCCCGTCGACAACGGTGCCGGTACACATCCATGTAGGACGTTGATCCGACATCGGGAGCGTCTCCGCAGTCCAGCCTTCGGGCGGTATTTTAAGCTCCGTGGGTTTCGCCGGTTCGTTCTCGGACTTTTTGAATATGCTGACCGTTTCGAGCACCCCGTATCCGCCTAAGTATACCCACTCCTCGGCATCCTTGTCGGGCTCTGTCGTGGTGCCGTCGACCAGACAGCGCCAATGTCCGTTGTTCCAATATACGTCGTCGTTGCGGTTGTATGTTTCCGTGGCGCTCCACACTCCGCGGTCTATGATCGTGGGCACCTCTTCGCCGCCGGGCGTGAATTGCTGGATGACGCCCGACATATAGATGTTGTTCAGGTATGCCGAATACCCCCTCATCTCTATCCCGAATACGGACAGGTTTGACAGGTCGCCATATTGCGCGGCGATATTGGACGCAGTGAACTCCCAATCGGAAACTCCCGTTAAATAACGCTGGTATGTCCGGGTTTCATAGCGGGAGGTCTGCCGATCCTCATTCGAGAAGGAGCCATAGCCCACGAAGGTCATCGACGCCGCCGGATGATATTGGGTGGGGTAAGCTCCCGATACCGGGCGTAGTTGATACTTGAAGGTCTTGTAAGTTGTAGTGTCCAGCTCCTCGGTGATGCGGAAATAGCAGGTGGCGAACCCGGCAAAGCGCCTGTTGCCACGGCCGTCGTCATAATCCGCGCTTGCATTCTCCGAAGTGTTCAAATTGTGGAAGATGCCCATACATATATCCCCGACCCGAGGACTTCCGATCTCGCCTTCTTCGAGCTTGAGGGTGATGGTTTGGGCCGTGGTGTCGACGCTTTCGATGATCCCGGCACTTGGAGCATACCACGTATCGCCCATGGATATTTCGACACGGTTGTAGCGGAGTTCCGGTACCTCCAGGAATCCCCGAAGTTTCAGGCTCTGCATCTCTGCGTCGCCATGCTCGTCGATACGGCCCCCGAGGCCCGTCATTCCCCCAACGAATTCCGGTGTGCGGAAGCTGCCTATGGCCGTCTTGAAACGCACATCGTCGCCTGTGCGCAACGGCTGGTTCATGTAATCGCCAAACGCGTGTCCGTCCCATTTGTCTGCATCCCCGGCTTTGATTTTCTTGTAGATGTATGGTTCGACATTCGGATCAGAGGCTGATTCCGAATCTTCCGAGCCTTCCATTGCTACCGCCCCTTCCGGTTCCTCCGGCTTGGCATAATCGGGGTTCTCCTCTCTCAGCGTCAAGTAGCCCTCCTGCTCACGAAGTTTCTCTAAAAGCTCATAATTGGAGTGCGTATGGAAGTTCAAGCCCGCATCATCGCCGCCCGAAGTCGTGACGACAACCCGGCCGCTTGCTGCGCCCTCTGTATTCCGACTCCTGCGCGACGTTGCCGGAATGTATTCTACTGCGGAATAAAATTTACTTTTTGTCATATTCAATCCCCGTAAATGAATCCGGCGCTATTTCAGCCATTTTTATCTCGCTTGTTTCTCTACCCAGGCTTTGTACCTCACTCAGCAGCATATATTTCGCATCGCCCGATGATGCATCTGACAAAACTTCCGCCGAAGGTTCCAGGGCTATGGTACCCGAGAGTGTAGACATACGTCTGGCGTAGTTCGAATACACCGTATCCGCGAGCAGTTGTTCGAGGGAGGCTGTTTCTCCCGCGCGGTAAAACGTCTGGATCACGCTCCCGGCTCCCTCCTCCGCAAACCCGCTGTCCGAGGTTCTCAGGATATAGCCGCGGCCCGAAGGCAGCAGAATCTTCGCAGTCCCTATTATCGTCGAGATGTCCAAAGATTCCTTTGCCTGTTTGTTGATCCATGCGGATACTTTAACATCCTCCTCGTTGACACTGTTGCCGTTAGATTTCACTACTTCGATCTTGGGGTCTTTATACAGAAGCCAACGGACTTTATCCCAAAGTGCTGCGCGGTATGGCCGATCTGCGTCGTTGTCATGATACCACACCCCGGAGTACACCATAAACTTGATGTATCCCGATATCGGCGGTGCCGGCAGGAGCTCCCCGTCAAGGCTCTTTTGGGACGACAAGCCCCCGGAGTACCATCCGAGCGCCCGCTTGTTCCCTTGCCATCCTCCGAAACCCGTATTGCTTTTTCTGTCGCTTTGGTCGTAAAAACTCAACCACGAAATATGTTCCATCGATCCGACACTGCCTGACAGCGGCTGCCAGCTACCGCTGCCCACATATGAGTGAGACCAGCGGATGTTATTATTATAATAATAGTACTTCGCCGCGCCCTTGTCGTCATACAGCAAGATCATAACGGGGATATAACCATAGTTCACCCAGTTCTTGAAGTCGTCCCAGTTGCCTTCCTCGTTCTCATATGAGGCTTGTTCGAAAGGATTGTAACGGACATCGAAAAGTACATTCAAGGAAACCTTTATTTTGTACCTAAGCCTGTTGGCGTCGCGGACATCCAAGACATGGACGCGGGGCGTTTCGATGATCTCCACGCAGTTGTCCGGAGAGGCGAGTGCATCGTTATCGTCTGCAAGCGCATTCGTAGGCCGTAAGCCTCGCCAGTAATCCCCGGGGCGGAATCCCCACATCACACCGGCGGCATTGCTACCGCTGAACTCCGCGTCTATGCGGAAGGGGCACGCGCCCCCCATCAGCGTCATCTTGCCAAGCTGCGATGAAGCCTCCTGATCGTATGTAATGCGAAATCCATCCGTGCCGGAGTTGCGCTCGGTATATATCAGTTCTCCGGAAGCTCCTATCGGTTTTTCGGGAAGAACCTCATCGGGATCGAGTGTTCCATCAAGCAACGTCCCGGTAGCATAAGGCGAGAAGGTGATCGTAACCTTGTTATACACGGGTTCCACTCCCAGCATAGCATCTGTGCCGCGCCAGCACACAGGCGTAGGCGCAGTGTCGTAGATACCATTGATATCATACAAAAGCAGCTTTCCGTTTTTCTGTTTCAGCCTCAACGCAAAAGGCCGCAACATCTCATCCAACACTTCGCGGATGCTGCTCGGCTCGTCGTCTTCATCGAAGAAGTTCTCGCACATGAGCGAGCAATCCTCAAGGAGTGTGTAGGTCGATTTACCCGGCAGTCGCGTCGTGATGTGCTCCTCAACGCTTCCCCGCTTGAACCCTGCGGCATCCAGGCATATTTCCAGTACCTCGGACATGGTCTTAATGCCTCGCTCCTGCCAGTCCAATCGGTCGAGGATGGCGAAGTCGGAAAACGTCACGGTCGTAATGTAACGATCCTTGTAGGAATAGGGCTCCTCAAAAAGTTCCGTATCGAGCGTCCCAGACCAATACAATTCCCCCTTGCGCAGGATGTCCAGCCGTATAGCGCCGGGCTCCACGGCATAGAGATCTGCAAAGAAACGATCTGACATGGATACCATATTCAATGTCGCAGAGCTGCTATGCACCGGCTCCAATTTATCGACTTCCGCCCATTCGATTTCTACAGGGTCGGACGAAAGCACGATGCGCACAGGATCGAAGTCCGTTTCAGACTCCTGCCATATCTCGATGCGATACGGTATGTTGTCGCGGCTGTAAAATCCGGAATAGTAACGCAAGTGTTTCATCTATTTGACCCTTTGTTTAAATCTGTTGTTATTATCTATCGCGGCGACCAAATCGCGCCCGCGAACCTTGAATTCACCCGAGACATGCACCGCGCGTCCCTGGTTGTTCAGAAGCCCATACAACGTACCCTGTTGGCCCTTGTTGAGCACCATTTCCCCGGAGTTTAAACGCGCGAGTATCTTGTCGCCCTGCGTAGAGTTGCCTCCCACGATACCGCCCTTCTCGAAGCGGGGAATCATTGCGAATGCCGCAAGGGCGGCAGCAATGGCGCCTCCGATAGCCACGAGATTCCACGGAAACGGCAGGCTGGCGGCGCTCGCCCCGGCCGAAGCGGCCCCCTCGGCAGTCTTTGCCGCAACTTTCGTTTCGGCATTCGCTACCGCGGACGTCGTCTCCGCTGCATCCGCAGTCATACTTGCCGCAGCATTGGCGACTTTCTTTCCCGTCACGGTATCTGATGCGGCGGCTTCGGCCAGCTCCGCCTTGGCCAG
>ULVY01013702.1_pt1 | contig 17226 bp, 20 predicted proteins | sample 1959861 | NCBI WGS metagenome assembly ULVY01 (sample SAMEA4835798, study PRJEB28245) | human gut metagenome | biome: gut microbiome; material: fecal sample | place: Denmark | collected 2008
TAGCATTGGAGCAGTTGTTGTTGTTGGCATTGCCATTGTTGTTGACATTGCAGGCATTGGTAGAATTGCCGCCATACACAGACAAGAGCCACCAGTTGGCCCGGAGCAAAATTTTCAGCGAATAACCTATATTTTTATTTCTTTCTTTGTTTCAGTTTCACTCCATCCTTCCAATTCTTCAGCTTTTCCTCTTCTTTCAGCATCAGAGTGAGCAGCTTATCAAATTTATTCCAATCCACCGGGAGAGTGGTGGCAATGTAATTGATGAGATCATAAATATCCCGGAGGGTATTTATTGCCTCCTGAGTTTCATCTTTTCTTGCCTGCACTTTCTCCTCTGTATCGGCCCAAATGGAGTTGGCTTTTCTTATATGGTGATAGAATTTTTGGCATAGCTTGCACATTGGTTTTGCAAATATATCTCTCCACCCCTTCGGCACCACATTGGTATTCCATACAAGTCTTGTGGCTTCAGCTCTGATTTCCTCTGCTAATTGAAATACTTCCATTTGTGATGGCCCTCTGAGCCTGGCCAGTACACTCATATTCTCACCTCATTTTCTGCATAAAGTATCCCACCCCTGGGATGGGGTGGGATTGTGATTGATTATTCTGTGATTCGGAAGCAGACCGGCACCCGACTAGCATTGGAGCAGTAGCTGTTGCTGGCACTGCCAAGGCTGCCGACAACGCAGGCATAGGTAGAATAGCCGCCATACACAGACAAGAGCCACCAGCCGGCCCGGTCTCCTCCGTCACCGGCCCCTTTGATGCGGTTTCTCCAACTGTTTGCAAAAATAGGATACTGTACTGCATGGCCATTTCCAAAGGTTTTTGTGCACCAAACTGTTTGATCCATTACTTCACCCTCTGAAGGAAGCCACAGTTTACCTAAATCTTGCCATCCCCATGATGTGCTATCGGTGAGTTTTCCTGATGCAGAATATCTCTGCTCAAGCAGAAATCTCTTTTCAGAAATCACTTCTCTCAATTCGCTTGGCAACATAGGGAATAATGTATTGTTCAAGAATGCCTTTACTGTTGATTTATTCCATGGATAAGGATCTGTGGATGTTCCATTGTTGTCATTGGAAGTGAACCACTGCACTGTATCCGGGTAACAATCTTTTGAAATCCAATCAATATGGTGCCCCACCATCTGATCTCCGGTTCTGTAATATGTATCTATGCCGGCAATCTGCATTTTCATCAGATGTGCTCCAACATAAATCGGGATATAGTCACCGATATGCAGGCCATCAAAGTTCGCTGCTGCAATTCGGGCCTTGATCCATCTCCATGGGTTTGCATATCCTGCAATTTCCTCAGCAAATCTCACAGTGAGATCCACTCCCTGATAGGTGTGATCCGCTGCCTCAATAGCATAGTTGGTATGCATATTCTCATGGTTGATCTCTTTTGCACCATACTCATCACCTTCCTGGGTGTATGGTGTCACATCATTGTAGCTAAATGTGCCATCCTCGTTGGCCACTTCTCCAAATTTACGATCAGCGGCAAGCTCGGTATTGATCACATCATCCTTATAATCTGTTTTCAATATTGACATTTCACTTTTCCTCCTATTTCTTGAATGGGAAATACTCAGATCCCAATCTCATTGGCAGTTTCTTATGTTTCGTTTCCACATGAGGAATACTTGGCATCTCATGCGGATAGTATGTGCCACCAAAGCGGATGCCCAACCGGAGAGGCAGCCTGGTTTTTTTCGGTGGAATCCTCGGATTTTTCAGTGCATAATATTGAGATCCCAACCTATATGGCAATTTCACTGGCCTTGTGTAAAGATTCCACATTGCCTCATAGAGCTTCAGGCAGGCCGATTCCAGGCGGTTCAGATCCTCATATCCAATAAATGCACCATTATCTGAATACACTGTTTTCTGCCCAATCTCGCAGCCCACAAAGGCATTGATTGCTTCCAGGTTATCTGCCAGGGTGTTGATTTCATCCGCATAGGGATATTCTTCATAGTTTCGATCCGGCATAGCTCTCACAAATACCGGCCAAAACTTCCGGCCTACCGCTCCCAGGAATTCAATGTTGTTCTTTATGCGGTTATAGTCCACAATGTTGAAATAATCACCGGCATATTTTCCTTCATCATCCTTCCTGGCTGCCCAATCTGTTTTGGGTTCTATCCATTGCATTTATATCTTCCTCCTTGCCACTAAAGTTCCGCTCAGGCTTCCTGAGAAATTCAGGCCCACCTCTTCCAATCTTACAATCAGGTCTGCCATATACTGGCTTTCCAAATAGGTCAGATCATTGCAATCCAGGATTGGATCTCCTCTGTACTTCAATTCGTACTGATTGCCTCCCTTGTAATACTCTCCAACCCATTCCACCAATGCCCTGGCATCCTCTGCTGAGCTGATCAGCGGATTGTTCCATGTTTGGATGCTTCCGGTATTGTTGAGCTTTGTCACCTCCTGAGAGGTGCTGATGTTGTACTCATAGCCTCTAACTGTGAGCACCACCTTTGTATCTGCTGCCGGAGGTTTTGTGATCCTGATCCGGCACCAATATGAGCTGCTATCAATGATTACTGCACCAAAATCCTTGGCCACATCATCAATCAGACATACCACAGAGAGCCCATGCACAGCATTGCCAAAATCAATCTCAAATTCTGCCTCCTGGCCTGCTGCCAACACTGTTTCATCACTTGTGAGATCCTTCAACTCCGTACCCTTCGCATAAATTGTGCGGATCAACCTCAACTCCTTCACCTTCTCCAATTTGGTTCCATTCGGTGTGGCGGTAAGATCGTCATATGTGATCTCATAATCTGTTTCCTCACCAAATATGATCCTCCTCAGATGGATTCTGTTGTTAGGCTTGGCCTTTGTAAACTCAATCGTGATCTTGTCGGTGTCTATAAAATCATAGCTCACCACTGTTCGCTCTGTGATGCTCTTGCTCTTGAAGCTCTTCAGCTTCTTTCCGTTGTTGTATGTGGTGATCACAAACTCCACCGGCTGAATGCTTCCAAAAAGCAGGGTTAAATTGTAAAAGGTATATGCACTCTCCATGCTCAGGGTGATGATCGGATTCTCTTCAAAACATCCCTCTGCATCACTGATGGATTCGCTCACATACCCCACTTGCATATAGTTGCTGCCTCTCGGCATGAAATATTGGCCACCGCCCACCTGGGCATAGTCCTTTTCAAATGCCGCATACTCAGAATATGCTTCCTCCTGAAGGAGACACTGCACATCCCCATATTCGGCCACCTGGTTGGCTTCCACTGCCTTTTCAGGCTCAAATGATGATTTCAGCATGATGAGGCCATCTCTGTTCTGCATCACCACACTTCTGCCTGCATTTGCAATAAGCTGAAGGCATTCCTTGTGCTTTACCATTGGCAGTGGGTTATATACCACCACCTTCTTCAGATACGGATCAATCCAATATGCATCCTCACTGATTCCGGCATCTGCAAAAACATCCACAGCCAAATCATAGAGGGTGATGCCTTCGGGCCGGTACTGGCCCCTTTTATACTCATCCTGCATATATTCAAAAATATCCACTGCACCAAATTTGGCCAGTTTATCATCTGCACTCCATTCCTGCATATACAGTGTGGCACCCTTTACCCATTCAATGCTGCCATTGTTCAGGGTGTATCCATAATACACTTCCATTTCCTGGCCGGTTTCCATGTAGTTGATGGCACTATCATCATTATCCACATTGTAGTATCTATCCATATTTTCTATGGTGACACTAAAATCAATGCTTGGCAGGCTTTCTGATATTGGTGAGAGGGTGCTCTTCAGCTCCGCACTCACAATCTTCTCATTTTCAAATGTGATGCCGATCCCAAAGGTGATATTGTATATCCTGAATCGGGCAATCCCATTTTTCATCTCTGTTGGTACAATCCGCATAAAGGTTGTATTGTTGAATGTATCCTCTGTTTTGAATGAAGAGGATCCATTCTCATACTCAAATTCTCCCTCATCCGTCTGCACAGCAAACTTCACCGGGTATGCATCCCCAAATTCCAGGGTGAGGCCCTTTATATCCACCGGATCCGCAGTGTTAAATTCTATCAGCACCGCAGGCTGCCCTCCCTGGCCGCACAGCTCCTCTGTGATGATGCCGGAATTATAAAAACTCTTTCCTGATCCCTTCCTTGGCAGGAAATACATACTCCTATCTACTTTTGAAAAGTCATTCTCAAAGGTTGCATATACTTTGCTCACAGATTCGCTGCTCAGCGGCTTGATAAGGTCTGAGAAATAGGTGAAGCCTCCGCTCTGCACTTCTGCTGCTGTTTGGGCCGCCTGATTGATCAGGCCCAGGCTTATTCTCATATATGATTTGTTCCTGGCTGCCTGCTTCATGGCCGCCTTGTATTCGCTGCTCACATACTGCATCTTTCCTCACCTACATTTCAATAAAATTGAGGGTAAAATCTTTATACACCGGCACCCCATCCACATAGGTGTATATAGGTGTTTTTCTATCACCGGCATACATTTCAAGCTCTCCCTCTTCGTTCTGAACCGGGATGAAAAACTTCACACTGAGCCCAAACTTCTTTTTGATGGCTCTCCTGATGGCCATATAATCATCCGGCCTCAGCATTGCCCATTTGCACTCTATCTTGTGAACATCCTCCCGGATGATCTGAGATACCATTTTGCCATTGGCATTTCTCTCACTCTCTGAAATATCATAGTCTGAGATTGTCATTTCTGAAGGATCGGGGAGGGATACTCCACCGACAATCAGAATATTGTTGTATTTTGCTGCCATGTTTCTCCCTCCTTATGCATTTGCCATCTGATAGCCTTTTCTCCTTCTGAATTTATCCGTTTGCTCCACAAGTGTCTTGCTGTCAAGTTTCACAACTGTGTGAATGGTCTGCCATTCATCACCGCCATCCATCTCTCCAACAATAGCCTGAAGGTTCACAGATATGATCTCTCCAATTCTTGCTGCAATTTTATCCATCCATCCAGTATTGTTCTCCAAAGGCACCACAGCCTCCTGGCCGGCTTCACCGATCATGGCCACTGTTGCCTGGTCAACCACACCACCGGTTGCAAGTCTTGGTATGGAAATGGTGCTGAGTGTTGGTATGTTGAATCCAAAGGTTTTGCCTCCGATCTCCGGCACCCAATCCGGCACGTCAAAGCTCAGGTTGTTCAATGCCTTGATCATGCTGTTGATGCCTTTGATCACTGCATTGGCCATGCTCTCTATGCCGCCAATAATGGAGTTGATCACCCCTTTTATGGAGCTCCAAATTCCGTTGAAGATATTCACCACAGTGGTTTTCATATTAGTCCACATATTGCTCCAATTCGTTTTGATGCTGCTCAGAGCTGTGCTAATTCCGGTTTGAATGGATCCCATCACTGTGGATATTGTACTTTTCACACTGTTGATGATGGTGGTCACAGTGGTTTTTATGCTGTTCCACACTGTGCTGAAGGTTGTTTTTATTCCGTTCAATACAGTGCTGATTGTAGTGCTCACAGCATTGATCACTGTGGAAATGGTTGATTTTATGCTGTTGATGATGGTTGTTACTGTTGTTTTTATGCTGTTCCAAATTGTGCTGAATGTGGTTTTGATCGTATTCAGCACAGTGCTGATGATCGTGCTGATTGTGTTGATCACTGTGCTGATCGTGCTCTTAATGGCATTCCACACAGTGTTGACAGTGGTTTTGATCGAATTCCATATTGTGCTGAAAATCGTCTTGATGGTATTCAAAACAGTGCTAATCACTGAAGATACCACTCCGATTGCCGCTGATACTATGGACTTGATCGCATTCCACACAGCACTCACAATGCTCTTTATTGCTTCCCAAATGCCTGAGAAGAAGGTTTTTATGCCTTCCCATGCCCTCTCCCAATCACCGGTGAAAACTCCGGCTATGAAGTCGATTAGGCCACCCAGGGCATCAAAAACACTGCCCACCACATCCGCAATCACTCCGGCCACTGTGAGGAATACACTTCCCACTTTATCCAAAGCCGCTGCAATGTATGGTGCTATATTGGCAATAAACCAGTTTATAAAAGGCACCAGGGTTTGCTCCCAAATATCTTTTACCGCATCAGCTATCTTGCCAATGAGTTCCAGGCCCTTGTTGATTGCAGGCTGAATATGCTCATCAATGAGCGGCCCAACCTTCTGCTGAAGCCCTTCTAATACCGGGAGAATATATGTGTTGTAGGCATCCAGTATTGTGCCGGTGATGCTGCTGAGGCCTGCTGCCAGTGAGTTGAACATTGGTGCCAGGTGTTCATCATAGATCTCCCCGGCTTTTCCAACTGTATCATCCACCACTTGCTTGATATTTCCCAGGGCTCCGGCCGCCACACCTAAAAGCCCATCAATGGCTGTTTTAAAACTGCCCTGATTATCAATGAATGGCCTTGTTAAGCAATCCAACACATCCCTTCCCAACTTCGCTGAGAGTTCATATACCCCCATAGCTGCATCAGAAAAGATGCCAATGATGTTTGCTGTTACTTGCTGCCCATTCTCTCCCCCAAATACTGAGAAGATATTGGCTGCCGCCTGGGCAAAATTTCCTTGAATCGTGGCTATGTCTGAGCCTATATCAAACATATTTACAATGAATTGCTTGATCCGGCCCTGATTATCTGCCAGGTACTTATCAATTCCACCCAATAAATTTGTTGCTATCGTGATGCCCACACTGGCCACCGCTCCTGCCTGCTGCCCCAACGAATATGCCAGGGTGTTGGCAAAATTATTGGCCGCCTGAAGCACCTCCGGTGCTGTGAAGATATTCTTTAGGCTTGTTTTAATGCCATCCACAGCTTTTGTGATGCCGCTCAGATCCACATCACCCAGGCCGGCCTTGAATCCTGCCTTGAAAATATCCTGCAATTCCTTCAACTTTGTGATTAGCTTATCTAATGCAGGATTTAGGGTATCATCTGTTTCTGTGGCTGCATCCACAATATTCTCACTCAGGCCACCGCCCGAAGCACCGCCTCCGCTGCCGGATCCTCCTGAATCACTTCCCTCATTTTTTGTGAGAGAGTGCACCTCATCCATTGACAGAAGGCCGCCATACTCCTTTGCTGCCTTCTTTGCTGATTGCCCGGCTGCATCTGTTGCATCTCCAACATCACCCATGGAGCTTGCTGCTGAATCTGCTGCATCTCCAATGCCGCTCACTGTTGTGGTTGTTTGGGTGTTCTTTCCGGTTATCTTGGCAATGAAATTGCTGAAGGCATCTGTTACTGTCAGGATCTTTGCCAATAACTGATTGAGCACTTTGATCACCGGTGTGAGCACTGCAATGAGGCCCTGCCCAATGGCTGCCTTCAGAGCATTGAATCTCTCTGTGAGCACTCTCACCTGGTTTGCCCAACTGTCTGAAGTTCTTGCAAAATCTCCCTGAGCATCTGCTGTTGCCTGCATCAGGTAATTATACCGGAGCATTGCCTGCTCCTGCTGTGTCATGGCATTGTATGCCTTGGTTATTCCCTGGCTGAGTGCAAAGGCCTCCAAATTGGCCACACTCATATTGATGCCCAACTGCTTCAGCGGTTCTGTTTCCCCGGAGATCCCGGATCTGATTTTCTCAAATGCGGTTTCTGAATCCAGGTTATAAAATGAAGCCATATCTGCTGCCAATCCGGTCATTTCCATTGACATATCAGCAGCCGCCTGGGTTGTGAATCCCATGGATTTCAACATGGCTCCCATTGTTGATGTGTACCTTTTGGCACTCGTTTCACTGAGGCCAAATTCTTCCAATGCATCCCTTGCAAATCGGTTTATGGTTTCCGACATTGCCCCAAAGGTGACATCCACCACATTCTGCACTTCGGCCAGGTCTGATCCTAACTCAATGCAGCTCTTTCCAAAGCTGATGATTGCAGTTACGGAAAGAGCCAGGCCCACCGCTTTTCCAATTTTGCTGAATGCATTTTTTATTTTGTTCGTTTGGGCTTCCACTGCACTTGTGGCTGATTTCGTCTGCTGCTGCACCTTCTTCAGCTCTTCATAATAGGCTTTAGTTTGGGCCTCTATGATTACTTGCAGCTTCTCCAACGTCATTCCTTCCACTGCTTTCACCTCGCTCCTTGGCCATTCTCATGGCCATGTTGTGCCTAAAGATGAAATCATCCATTCTTGCCTTGTGAAGTTCCATCTCCGGGCTGAGTTTGTGCTCATCCCCTTCTGCTTCCTGCTTGGTGAAATTTGTGTTTTCTGCTGTTCCAAATAATTCCGGGTAATACTCTTTAGGTAGTTTGATTTGCACATTGTGATCCATCATCCTGCCCACGATATTCCCGATCTGAAGAGCCTGATTGAATAAAACCATGATCTCATCCTTTAGCATTGCCTCTCGTTGCTTCGATTTTCTCTCTTCTCTCCTGGCATAGCTTTCAAGCATATCATTGATCTCTGCAATACTTAGCTCCCAAAACAGAGAAGGGCTATACCCGGCATCTAAAAACACCGGATACAGCCCATATATAATCTCCGTTACTGTTTCAGCCTCTTTTAGAGGGCTTCCTCCTTCGCTTCCTGAAGTGCTCCACTCATCTGATTGCTCAGATTTACGGAGAAAAAACCGCTCACTGTGAAGATCTCCATGTAAACTGTCATATAAAACGACAACTGAGAGCCTCCTTCCTCAACATATTTTGAGAAAAGGCTCTGTACTTCATTCTTGGTGATTCCATGCTGCCAATCCTTCATGGCTGCATGAGCAACATCCAACATCACAGAAAGAGCAGGCATTCCACCCTGGCCCGATCCCATAATGTTCATCAGGTTGGTTTTATACTTCTGCTCCAATTCCACGATCGCCGGAGTTCTCAGCTTCAGTTTATAGGTTCTGCCGCCTACTTCCCAAAGTGCAAAAGGCTTTCTCTTAGGAGTTGCCTCTTCAGGTGCCTCATCCTGGGCCTCTGCCTCCTGCTGCTCCTGCTTCTCTTCAATGTTTGCTGCTTCTACTGCTGCCGCTTCCATGGCTGCATCTTTCTTGTCGAAAAATCCCATATTCTTATCCTCCTATTGGTTTATTGTTATTCTTAGGCTGCCGCCGGATCTGTTACTTTGATTTCACTCTGAAGAGCCATATTGAGATCCCACTCCATAACTCCATTCACACCGCCGCCGGATCTCTTCACAGATACCTGAGCATCATACTCATACTTTGTGCCATCCGGGAGTGTTTCACAGAAAGAGAGCACCTCTTTTGTTGCTGCTGCCAATCTCATCACTCTGTATGGAGAGGTTTCAGAGGTGTTCTCATACTTGAATTTGTATGTAAGATCTCCGGCATCTCCAATACCAAACTCATACTGCTTCACCTTATCGGCCAGGCCAGTATTTTCAACCTTCTCAGGATCATCACCTAATTCAGGGATTTCCTTCAGGCCGGTGAGGTCGGTATAATCTTCACCGGCACCTTTTTTCTTGTAGCCCAATTTTGCACCATTCGCTAACATATTGCATTTCCTCCTTGTTTCTTAGTTGTAAACCATCTCTGTATCCACATCAATGATGCCCTCATATCGCATCACTTTATGTTTCATGCCGGATGGATCCGCAACATCACCACACGCACTCCTTCTGAGGCCCAGGGCAGAGATTGCCTTGTCAACCTCCAATGCTGTGATTGATGTGCTGTCATTGTTCCAAATATCTACTCTGTAAAGAAGATGAGCTTTGCTTTCTCTTCCATCCACCCACTCAACCACTGAATTATCCTCCTCAGTGTACTGGATGGCCGGGAGCTTCCCCCAATCCTTAGGGTATCCATCACTCACATTCTCTGTGATGCCTTTGATGGCATCATATACCTGATCTTTTACATTGATCATGTGCTTCCACCTACCTTCTTGATGCCTGCCTGCAAATCTGCTGCCAGGCCTGCCACAACGTGCTTCTCCATTGTTTTCAGGGCCGGATACATAAAAGGCTGAGCCGGTTGGCCATCTGTATAGTAAAAGGTTTGCTCTCCATTGCTGCTCTCAGGCCAATGATATTTTTCTGCATCTGAAGGATCCACTTTATCACCAGGGAACCACCATGGATCCTGCCGATATACAACCGGAACATTCGGGGATACTCCTGCATGACTTTCCTCTCCTGCCGGGCCGGTTCCAAATTCCACATATATTGCATAGTCTGCATTGGTATATACGCAGCCTATTATTGCACCGGCTTCCTGCTCAACCTTCGTATGAATGCTTCCCTTCAGCTCTCCATGGTTTGCCGGGCACAGCTTCACAGCCACACCTCGCACCCTCTCTGCCTGCTTTTTCATAGCTTTGGCCGCAATCGGATCCATGGAGCCCAATTCATTGAATTTTCTCATCAAGCTCTGCACACCATTTACTGCCATTATAATTTCTCCAATTCCATCCTCTTAGGGTTGTATTCCGGCTGAATTGAGATGATCTTATAATCAGGCTTTTCATCCGGGCTAACAAAAACACAGATGCCATCACCCTCCTGCATGGCTTCAGTGCCCCCATACTCCATATTTTTGATATATGAGAGCCTCTCACCATACATTTCAGCCTGCACCCGGCCTCCTGCCGGCCAAATTATTGCCTCAATCTCAACTGCTTCAGCATATGCCTCAATAGATCCCCCCTCAGAGTTCTTCTGTGGAGTTCTCCTCTTCAGGTGATACTTCTTCATCTGACTTCTTCTCATACGCATGGCCGCACACCCTTCCCAATCTGTATCTTTTAATGGTTTCATCAATCTCCTTCGGGATCTCTGCAAAAGCGGAAGAGATGCCTCCCTCACTCCTGCTCGTTTCTCCCTGCATTCCCAGGCGGTTATAGGCAACAATGGCCCAATCTCTCACCGCAGGCTTCAGCGGATAGATGATTTTGCTTCTATTGGCCAAAGAGAGCACTTTCTCCTCTGCCATGGTCAGCAAAAGGGAGAGCAATTCTTCATCACTCTCCCCGGTTATTTTTTTGAGCATTTCCACATCTGTCATGCTGTCACCTCCCAAAAGGTTAGTGATTCATAATCATTGCCACCAGTGTATCCTTGGTCATGTTGCCATATCCCTGGATTCCTTCTGTCTTAGCAATCTTTCTGAGCTCATCAACCTTCTTTGCCTCTAAAGCTGCCAATTTCTCCTCTTCAGGCAGATTCTTCCACTCGTCACCCTGGCCATTCTGCTGTTGAGCCTTCTCAGGATCGTTGTCCTGGCCATTTTCATTGGTTCCCTGCTGCTGATTGGTTCCTTCAGGATTGCCGCCCTGGCCTCCCTGAGTGCCCTCAGGATCCGTTTTCTGCCCTCCGTTGATATTTTCCTCAGCCTTGTTTGTTTCCGGCTGTTTCTGAGCCATTCCGGCTGCTGTTTCCAGTTCTTCCTTGGTGGCTGCCACAGCATAATTCTTTGTATCTTTGGTGCACACCTTGATCACATCACTGTTGTGGCATTCCTGGATCTGCTGATTATTTTTATTTAAGATGAACATTGTTAGCCTTCCCTTCTATTAAGCCTTGTTTGCAGTTAATACAGATAAGCACTTAGGCTGCACAACTTTGCCGCCATATACATGGAGGCCCTTCACAGCATCAGAGAATCTCTTCTCAGGTCTGTATGCCTCAGTTTTGAGGATCTGCTCTGCAAAAGAAGCTGCCTCATTTGTACCGGCAATAATCTTGTATTTAGCTCCTGCTGTGTTAGGTACATTGTTGGAGAGCCAAATCTTGAAGCCTGCTGCCACACCTACCTCACCGCCTTCAATGAGGGCCTTGTTGTAGTCTGTGCCATTGCCAACAAATCTGCTATCTTTGAGTAAGAGGCCATGATACCATGCAGGCACTACAACCCATCTGCCTTCAGTAGGCACATTCTTCTCTGTGAGGTCAGTGCCTAAATCCACCAAAAGATCATATGCAGTGTCTTTTGTAGGTACAATAGGAGCATCATCTGTGCCCAAATTGTTGCCATTGTTCTGAGCTGCCAAATACATGAGGTTGGCAAGGAATGTATCTGTTACATCATTCATGCCATATGCAGCTCTCTGCATAGCCTTATCCATGAGCTTAGGATTTACCTGGGCAGCATCCACATCATCAATGGCAAAATTAAAGTATTTTGCCTGATCAATGGTGAGGGTTGTCTGCTCTCCGCTCAAATCTTCAGGATCAGCAATATCCTTTCCTTTCTGATAGTCTTTAATGGTAACGTCACCGATCTGATTGATCTTTACAGTATCACCATAGTTTCTGATCTCGCCCTCATAATCTCTATTTACCAGGGCAGCATAAACGTGTTTCTTATCAAGGTGTGCCAATAATCTTGCACTCCAAATTGTAGGGATAAAATTTGCAACTGACATTATCTATTTCCTCCTTTTCGTTTTCCCTATTTTCCGGCCTTCATTGCAGCCTGCACCGCATCCCAATTTGCATTGATCTGATCAGGTGTCATTGCCTTGATCTGATCCATTGTGAAGGTTGCTGCCGGGTTGTCTGCTTTCTTTGGCGGTTTTCCACCGGCCAGGCGGTCATTCACCGCCTTCTCCACTGCTTCCTGGAATGCTTTTCCAACTGCATCCATTGATGCAGTGCATTCCTCTGCACTGGAATAATTGAGCACAGATGCCAATGAAATAGGCAGCCCCTTCTCCGCAAGCTGCTCCTTGGCTGTTGCCATGAGCTCTCTCTTGGTGATTGCTGCCTCTCTGTCGGCCAATTCCTTGGTCTGCTTCTCTCTCTCATACTGTGCTTTCTGCTCAGCATTCATCTTGGCCATCTTCTCTGCTTCAGTTCTCGCCTCCTGCATCTTGGCCTCAATTTCTGCCTGCATCTTGGTTCTGCTTGTATTCAGTGCCTTTTCCACTCTTCTATCAAATTCTGCCTGATTCTTCGGATCCTTTAAGAAATCATCAAAACTCTGAGGAGCTGCTGCACCGCCATCACCTCCGGCTGCTGCACCTTCGGATCCTGCTGCCGCTGTGCCTTCTCCGGTGCCTTCGCCATCTCCTGAGGTTCCTCCACCTCCGGCTCCACCGCCTGCACCATCTGCTGCAAAATGCTGCAAATTCATAGGCATCTTGCATCTTGCTCTTCCAAATACGTTGCTTACACCATAATGATTGTTCATGCGCTTCATTGTTTACCTCCTATATGCCCCTGCATTGCCATCTCAGGCCCCACAGATTCACTCTCTTGGTTTTATTTGCCAACCTCTTATTTTAGGCCCTCAGTGGCTCCGGGCCGGCTTTCTAACCCTCAGCCAGGGAGATCAAAGGATCACCGCCTTCCTACTCCACAACAAGCCAATCCTCTGCAAGCATATCTGTTTGACTTGCAAGCCATGGAACCACATTGCCCTGGGCTGTTTTCATGGCAATATAGGCACCATATTCCACTTTTCCATCCTCGCCTGCAATCTCTTTGGCCGCATCCGTCAAAGCTGTGTATCTGTTTGCAGGCACATGGTAAAGAAACATTCCTTTTCCATTCCATCCTGCTCTTGCCACTTTCTTTCCGCTCTTCAGAGCTTCCAATGCTTCACCAAAATTCATGCTTAGATCCTCCTCTCTAAAAATTTGCATATAAAAAGAGCCATGCATCTCTGCATAGCTCTCTACTGCCTGGAATTATTTATTTTTCTTTACTTCCTCAATGGCCTCAATCTCACTCTCCTTGAATTCAGTGAGGCCACCGCCAAACTCAATGGCCAACTCATTCTCTCCCGAATCACTATCTGATGCCGGTGTGATCATGGCTACTTTGCCATGCCATACCTTCCCATCAATATCTGTGAGCTCTATTTTCTTTCCCAAATATTCCTGCTTTATCATTTTGATCCTCCTGCCGGTACGATATGCACACCATCCTTTGAGTAGTGTATCATAAAGCTCTTTGTTGGCACTTCATTTCCTTCCAAATCTATGCACACACCAATCTGATCATTGGTTGTGATCCTCTCTTTTCCGGTATATTTTCCATTGCGATCCCGGATGATCTGCCCGGTGCCTGCATATTGGTTCACAAGTTCCTGGGCCTGCTGCTCTGTGATTGTGAGATAGCTCCGGCCCTCTTTATAGTTATTGTGGCCAGGTATGTGCTTTCCCTGCTTCCCGGAGTGGATGGTTTTGTTGGTGCTGTCGGATCTGATTTTCTCCTTCAGCTTGGTATCTTTGTACCTGGTATGAATGCTTTCCCACTCCTCAGGCTTATTATACTTCATTTCCTGGAAATCAGCAAGGCTCTTGCCTGCCTTCTTTCCAATCACTTCTCTGTATTTCTCAAATTGCTTTTTATCAGAGGAGCGGTTTTTTATCATTTTCTCAGCAGCCTGAGCCTTCGGGTTGTTAGCCACATTCTTCTTGTACCATTCCTGATAGTTCATATCAGCAGGCACAAATTCATTTTTCCCGGTTTCCGGGTTTCGGGCCCTTCTCTTTAGGCCTTCCGCAACATCATCATCCAGGTGAATGATTGTGGTGGATCTGCAAAATGGATGCATTGGATTCATATTCTTGCCCGGCATAGCATCCTTCACCAGGAACACCTTGCCATCCAATGATCTGCATATCTCAGAGGTTCTCAAATCCAGGACAGCCACAAATTCATATTTCTCAGCATCACACTCATCATATGCTGCCATCTGCATCTGCCCATTCACAAAGTTGCTCTCTGTTCTCACCAATCTCCGGGCCTCAAATGCACCAGTGGCATATTTGTTGGCAATCTCCCTGGCCATTTCCTCCTGCCTCTTTCCGGTGAGGAGCCCAATGATCATCTGCTCCTTCACTTCCTTGGCAAGGCCCTGGGTGTTGTTCCATATTCTTGTGGAATAGTTTGCACCGCTCCACTCTGATCCCAGGATCAGGGCCACTGCTTTTGGATCCACCGCAGAAAAACTGAATTGAAAACCAACTTGCCTCTGCACATTGTAGATCTCCCGGTAATAGGAATTTGCGGCCAGGTCAACATAGTGTGAGGTTGTAACTTGTTTCTCCTGCTCAAATACCTGCTGCATCATCCGATCAATTTCGGTTTGAAGCTGTTCCAACCTCTCAATCCTGGCCCGATATGCACCGCTCTCCATTTCTGCCAGGAGAGCAGCATTCTTTGGATCCTTGGCCAGGGCTTCCTTCAGCTCCGCTATGTCAGTGCTGTTCTTCAGGCTATTCAATAACTCCCTGGCCTCTTTATCTGTCAAATTATGCTTATCTATGAATTTTTCATAGATTTCATCCATCTCATAGCTGAGATGCCTTGATGCCTTGGCATATATATCTGCAAGCTCCTGGGATACTGCCTCAGCATCTTCCATGTACTCATACATCATCTGAGCCTGCCGGTTCTCCCAATAGCCCATTTATATCACTCCTTGGCTTTCTTGCCTGCTGCCGGTTTCTTATCATTCGGCTCTTCATCTTCAGGATCCTCTTCATCATCAGGATCATCCACTGCCGGATCTTCATCATCTTCTTCATCATCAAATTCCGGTGGTGTGTTTTGGCCCTGAGAGAAAAGCTCCTGCTGCCGCTTCACTTCTTCATCCTTTTCTTTCTGCACTTCTTCAATCTCATAATCAGGATCTTCCACGAATGGAAGCAGCTTCAGCAGTGTTTTTGCAGAAACATTATTCTGAAGGTTGGCCACAATCTGAGCCAATTCCTGAAGATTTTTAGGAAGGGCTCTGCTGAATGTTGCCATGATACTTCCTGCTTCCAGGAGTATTGCTTTCATTCCCAGGAAATTGCAATACAAGCGGATCCTCTTTCTGAGGCCCTTCTTGTAGTTCCTTTCTTTCACTTTTGTGATCATTTCCAGGCCCAGGAGTTTGTATTCCATGGCCACACCGCTCACATTGCCTGCAAAGTTCTCATCCATGAAGTTTGGCACATGGGAGAAATTATATATATCCTCTTTGATGGCTTTCCTCAACACCTCAGCTCCATTCTCATCCATCTGCCGGATCAAATACTCAGCCTTAGCATCCAGTGGCAGCTCCAAAAGTTTCTCTTTTCTGAGTTGCTTCACCGCTTCGCTCGTTTCCTCTTCATCATCACCCATCAAGGCTCCATATAGTACAAGCACTGCATCAATGAATTGCTCTTTATCATTGATTCTGTCACTCATAAGAATATTATAGGCATCAATGAGTGGAATCTGCTGCTCAAAATCACCAATGGCCTCCTTGTTGTTCAAATACTCAATGATCTGAGGCTCTCCAAAGAAGTGCTCCACCGGTTCCTCTGTCACTGGCCATGGTTCCTGGTGTTTTGGCAGCTCTCCATTTGCATCTGCTCCTGATGTTTCAATGTTGATCACATATGTATAGTGTGCGGTGCTCACTGTGGCCACATAAGTATATGAGTTTTCCACAGAGTTCTTTTTCTTGTAGTAGTACACTCCACAAAGCTCATTCTCCTCAATGGAATCATCCACAACAATGAATGTGGATAATGGGGAAATGTTCTTTGAGGTAGGGGTTGCTTCCCCTTCTTTCGCATACACATATTCATATCCCACACCATAGATGCTCATATCCAGGGCATTGTCTGCATCCACATCATCCACATTTGCCTCATCAAAAGCTGTGAGCAGCGGATCAATATCCTGATCGCCGCTGTTTGAGTATGTGATGGGATTGCCCATGAAGTATCCTGTGGCTGTGTCTGAAATATCTTTCGCATGATTGCACACAACTCTTGCATTCGGTGCATCATTCTCCCTGGTTCTTCCTTCTATGGCATGGTGGCCATCATAATACTGCTTATTCTTCAGCATTCGGCCAACCATTCCCTCATGTTTTCTCACCAAATCCAGGATGATGCCTTTATCCAGGTTTTTCTCATCAAATTTGCTTGCCGGATATGCAAATCTAAACAATTTTATCTCCTCCTTACCTCAGGCCTCTCTTCACTTTGTTCCTGATCTTGGCCTTCTTGTAGATCATCTCATCCTCCAACCCATATCGCACAGCATCAATGCTGTGATTGTCCTTATCAGGATATGAGCCTTTGAAATTGCCATTTTTATCTCTTTCCAACTCATAGGAAGAGAATTCCCTGGCTGCATTCGGGCATCTCACCGGATCAATGATGATCTCATCAATATCATCCGATAAATAAGCCACTCCAAATTCCACTGATCCCGGCCCCTTCTTTGCAGGGTGCACCCTAAGGCCATACTCATTGAATGATGCAATGGATCTCGGCTCCTCGCTGTCGG
>ULVY01051295.1_pt1 | contig 16549 bp, 13 predicted proteins | sample 1959861 | NCBI WGS metagenome assembly ULVY01 (sample SAMEA4835798, study PRJEB28245) | human gut metagenome | biome: gut microbiome; material: fecal sample | place: Denmark | collected 2008
TTATTATATGCCATCTTATCATTATATATTTTTAGCTTTGTTATTGTACTGCTCTTAACCATTAAAAGTCCTAATACTGATAACACCATAACAAGAATATAAGCTATTGGTATTCTGGACATTAATTGTACTGTCTGTATATTACCAATGTCCGATTTATTCATATAAAAGCTATTTATAAATATATGAACACCTTTTGAACTTTCTGTTATTCTTGCAAATAACAATAACGCACCTGTTATAAATGCACTTATATTAGCAGCTATTGACAACCTTGATGCCATACTCACCTTTTTGTATACACATACCGCCGCAGTCACAAGTAGTAATATCGTTATTGGAAATATAATCTTATATATGCTCCCAAAACCAGCATAAAAATAATAATTATAAATTGATGTATCAAGCGTATCGCCATCATATACATTACTATTCATTCTGTTAAGTATATTCTGAAATGTATGCTCCCCTACAAAAAATAATAATACAGCCGCATTTATAACCATAATTAACGCAAGGCTCATAAGCCTTATAAAGGTAATTTCACTCTTTTTCATACTTATCCTCACTCTTTAACTCTCCAGAACCAGCAGTATTACTGCCGGCTCTGAAACATTTTACAATATTATGCCTGTACCTTTATAAATGACTTCTTACCCTTCTTAACAACTACTCCATCACCAGCAAAGAATTCTTTATCAAACTTTGCTGCTATATCAGATACCTTTTCACCTGCAACAGAAGCACCGCCCTGTGAGACAACTCTTCTTGCTTCTGACTTAGTAGCTGCAAGACCTGCTGCGTGAATTAACGATACAATATCAATGCTTCCATCTGTAAAGGCATCATCTTCAAGCTTAACTGCTGCCATATTAGCCGCATCACCTGATGTAAATATAGCCTTAGCTGTTTCTTCTGCCTTCTTAGCTTCTTCCTCACCATGAACCATCTTAGTAAGTTCAAATGCAAGTATTTCCTTAGCTCTATTAAGCTGTGCACCTTCCCACTTATCCATTTCATCAATCTGCTCAAGTGGTAAAAATGTAAGCATACGGATGCACTTTAATACATCTGCATCAGCTACATTTCTCCAATACTGGTAGAACTCATATGGAGAAGTCTTTTCTGGATCAAGCCATACAGCACCGCTTACTGTCTTACCCATCTTCTTACCCTCTGAATTAAGAAGAAGTGTGATCGTCATAGCTGAAGCATCCTTGCCAAGCTTCCTTCTGATAAGTTCTGTACCACCAAGCATATTGCTCCACTGGTCATCTCCACCAAACTGAAGATTACAGCCGTATTTCTGGTATAACATATAGAAATCGTAACTCTGCATAATCATATAGTTAAATTCAAGGAATGTAAGACCTCTCTCCATTCTCTGCTTGTAGCACTCAGCTCTTAACATATTATTAACTGAGAAGCACGCACCGACTTCTCTTAAAAGGTCAACATAGTTAAGCTTCAAAAGCCAGTCTGCATTATTTACAAATAAAGCCTTATCATCTGAAAAATCGATGAACTTGCTCATCTGCTTCTTAAAGCACTCACAGTTATGCTCAATCTGCTCCGGTGTAAGCATTTTTCTCATATCTGTCTTACCTGATGGGTCACCAATCATACCTGTTCCGCCACCGACTAATGCGATAGGCTTATTGCCTGCCATCTGAAGTCTTTTCATAAAGCAGAGTGCCATAAAATGTCCTACATGAAGACTGTCTGCTGTTGGATCAAAACCAATATAGAATGTAGCCTTTCCATTATTAATTAAATTCTTAATTAATTCTTCATCTGTTACCTGTGCAATTAATCCTCTTGCAACTAACTCGTCATAAACTGTCATTTCTGTCATTTCTGCCATTTCTGTTCTCCTGTTCCTATTACGTTATTATTTGATAAATGATACATAACCCTGTTAATAACAAAAAAGAGCATATCTTTCATCCTTGTTAAAGGACGAAAGCATATGCTCCGTGTTACCACCTTTATTCATAAACAGCTCACACTGTTCACCTTAACGGGTCTTATGATCCTTGATACTGTAACGTGTACCCCACGTCGCCCCTACTAAGCACTATATGCCTTTCAGTTTGCTGCTACGGAATGTATTCAGAATAACTATCCACTGTGCCTCTCATCAGCCGGCTGCTTTCTGTTGCTTACTGCTATGCCTACTTGTTTCCATCATCGCATTATATTAATATAGATGATAATCTTACTGTCAACCTCATACAACTTATTATGAAAATTGCATAATAAAATATTATATTCTGATATTCGACACCTGATTATCATATGTCTACTAAAGCTTATACCATATAGTTGCTAATTTTGCAAGCGTTATATCATATTTTTGCACTCATTATATCTTTATTCTTGTGCCGCTTTTCAGCACATACAAAGTTCCGTTAGGAACTTTTAAGATGAGTGCTTTCGCACTCATTATATCTTTATCAATTAATATTATTGCATTTTTCACCTTTATGTTTACACACATTTTTATATATAATATATACTATAATAAGTCCTATTATGCTCCCTGCCGCATCTATCAACACATCTAACACACAACCATACCGACCTGGCACGAATGTCTGGTGAAACTCATCTGTTGCTGCAAATGCTATTGCTATAACTGCTGATATGACAGGAATCCTTACACCCTTAATCCCATCAACTATAAGTGCAATCATTACAAATATTGAAAAAATTGCATATTCTGTCATATGTGCAGCTTTTCTTATTGGAAACTGCACCGCCTCTATCATACTTTCCCTGTTATTCTCATTACAATCTATAATTCCAGCCTTATCACACACTGTAAGTATAATATCCGCCGCCTTATAGCTTAGCCCTGATGACTCTTCCCCATCCTGCTTTGAAAAGCCAAATATAATCATTGCCATAACAATGGCTGGGAGCCATATCAATATCTTTTTTATGCTCATATTCAAATCTTTTAATATACACCTATGTTATTATCAAACTATTCTGCTATTTTTTTAATATCAAGCTGCATATTCTATTCTAACCTCCTTAATTGGTTTCAAAAACTCATCTACATCACTCCCATTGCATATATATAATTACGTATATTTATTTTTCGATTATTATATCATTCAATTTTTAAATTTTCAATTATGTAGTGTTCTAACCAACTTAAAACAAGCCCACAAAACCAATTTCACAAGGTTTTGTGGGCTTATATAACTATCTGAAATATCTTATACCAGCTATAATATTAGAGTGTAACAACTCTCATTGTATTAGTAAGACCTCTCTTAGCTGATGGATCAGATGTTGTAGCGATACCGGCAGATACGATAACTGTATCTCCTTCTTCTACATATCCAGCCTGCTCAGATACAACTAAAGCGTGCTCAATAATCTTATCTGTTGAAGTCTCTGTAGCTGTCTTTAATGGTCTTACTCCCCAATAAATCTGCATCTTTCTAAGAACATTATCATATGGTGAGCAGCCGATAATTTCTGCATTTGGCTTTAATTTAGATGTAAGTCTTGCTGTGAATCCTGAAATTGTTGGGCATACAATAGCCTTTGCATTAAGGTTATCAGCAGTCTGAACTGTTGCGTTACATACAGCACTTGAAATGCTTCTCTTGCTGTGAACCTTAGCGATATCTGCAGATCTTCCCTTGATATCCTGCTCTGTTCTTTCAGCAATCTTAACCATCATCTTTAATGCTTCAAGTGGATACTTACCATTAGCTGTTTCACCTGAGAGCATAACCACGTCTGTACCATCATAGATAGCGTTAGCAACGTCAGTAACCTCGGCTCTTGTAGGACGTGGATTTCTAATCATAGAATCTAACATCTGTGTAGCTGTAATAACTGGCTTATATGTTGCGTTACACTTCTTGATAATTTCCTTCTGGTAATGAGGAACATCTTCTGCTGGAATCTCTACACCCATATCACCTCTGGCAACCATAATTCCATCAGCAACTTTGATAATTTCATCAAGATTTTCAATACCCTCTGCATTCTCAATCTTAGCGATAACCGGAATATCAGCACCATGCTCCCATAAGAGCTGCTTGATTTCCTGAATACAAGCTGCATTTCTTACGAATGAAGCTGCAATAAAATCAAATCCCTGTTCAATACCAAATATAATATCATCTTTATCTTTATCTGTAATACCTGGAAGCTTAATGCTTACGTTAGGTACATTAACACCCTTCTTAGAACCAAGTTCACCACCATTGATTACTGTACATACGATATCCGTACCATCGACTACCTCTTCTACTCTAAGCTCAATAAGACCATCATCAATAAGAATAGTATTACCATTAGCTACATCTGCTGGAAGACCTGCATAAGTAATCATATCAATAGTATCATCACCTACAATATCTCTTGTTGTAAGTGTGAACTTCTGACCTTCCTTAAGTGTAACCTTCTTGTCATCCTTAAGCACACCAGTTCTGATTTCTGGTCCTTTTGTATCAAGAAGTGTAGCTATAGGCTTGTTAATCTCTTCCCTTACGCTCTTAACTAATGCAAAACGGCCTGCCTGTTCTTCATGGTCACCATGTGAGAAATTAAATCTTGCAATATCCATACCACTAAGTGCAAGCTGCTTAATAAGCTCTCTATCATTAGTGTTAGGACCCATAGTACATATAACCTTAGTCTTTTTCATTATAACCTCCAAGTAAATAAAATAAATTAAATTCAAAACAATCCAACAAATTATACTTAATAACACATAAAATAGCAATACCCATTCTGAAATTGTTATGATAATTAAGTGTTATTAATAATATATACCATCATATTACCATATATTATTGTGTTTTGCCAATATGAATATGTGTATATAAATGTTCATTACAATATTCATAATTGCCAGCACATTTTGAGCAGAATCTGAACACAAGATTTTCATCGTCTAATTCCGTTCTTCCACACACAGCACATTTGTGCTTAGGTGTTCCATTAGCAGGTCTGTATGGCTTATTAGCCCCCTGCCATGTTGTCTTTTCACTATTGGCATTATAAAATGTTTCATTAAAGCTCTGTCTGCTGCCATTATTCTTCTGTGCTTTTCCTGCTGTATGCATAGCCTTATTATAATTCTTCTGTGTAGAAGTCTTAAAAGGTCTTCTCTTAGACACTGTAATGAATATTATAAAGTTAATCATAGACACTAAAGCTGCAATCGCATTGGCATAACATCCCATTCCGCTTCCTGACAGAAGTCCTGCATTGTATAAACCTTTCCACATAGTCCAGCCAAAGTTCACTCCGCTTACTGCAATTGTTGGAACAATAAAGCCTCCAAGAATAATTATTGCAAATACTATTCCGTCAAGAAGTGCCATCCATTTAATCTTGATCGGTATTACAAAGAACAACAACACTTCCATATCCGGCTGTTCCATAGCAAAAGCCATAAATAAAGCAAGGTTAATATAATGTGTGCTCATATTAAAACTTATGCCAAATATAAGATATATTATAAGAGCCGCAATTATATTAAGTATTACTCCCGAGAAGAAATACACATTAAACTTAAATGACCCCCATATATTCTCTAACACTGTTCCTATAAGATAATAGAAATAAAGTGAAAAGAATACAAATATTATGCTTGTTGATGGTGGCTGTATAATAAATGTTACAAGCCGCCATATCTGTCCCTTAAATATATATGCAAAATCCAATGAAAGATATGTGCTGTAAACCCCAGGTGCAAACACCTCGAATACAAAACCTACAGCATATAACACAATAATATACATCATTAAATTCTGTATTGCATATTTAGAATACTTTCTTTCTAGTTTCTGAAACCAATCCATTAAACTCCTCATTTCCGCAGGAATAATTCCCACATTATTAAATTATGTATATTTAAAGCGATTTAATAATAAAAGTATAAAAACAAAACCTATGTTTGTCAATTATATAACAATAATAGTATTATTAATTTTATATAAACAATGTTCTAACAAGTGTTGAATTTCTGTGTCATTTCTTATATAATATGTCGGATTGTAACTTTTCGATTTTATTATATATTTTTCGACACGATATAATTAACAAGGAGGTCGGCTCTGCCGTAATGACTATGAACAAATACAGATTAGGTATTGATATTGGCTCTACAACAGTAAAGATCGCTATTCTTGATGATAATAATAATATTTTATTTTCTGACTACGAAAGACATTTTGCTAATATTCAGGAGACCTTACAATCTCTTCTTGAAAAGGCTGTCGCTCAGTTAGGTGAATTTGAAATATACCCTGTTATCACAGGTTCTGGCGGACTTACACTTGCCAAGCATCTTGAAGTACCATTTACACAGGAAGTTGTCGCTGTATCTACAGCACTTCAGGATTATGCACCTCAGTGTGATGTTGCAATAGAACTTGGTGGTGAAGATGCCAAGATTATATATTTTACTAATGGTATCGACCAGCGTATGAATGGTATATGTGCAGGTGGTACAGGTTCTTTCATCGACCAGATGGCTTCACTTTTACAGACAGATGCTTCTGGTCTTAATGAGTACGCCAAGAATTACAAGTCAATATACCCTATTGCCGCAAGATGTGGTGTATTTGCCAAATCAGACATACAGCCTCTAATTAACGAGGGTGCTACTAAGGAAGATTTATCAGCTTCTATTTTTCAGGCTGTTGTCAACCAGACAATCTCTGGTCTTGCGTGTGGCAAGCCTATCCGTGGCAATGTGGCATTTCTTGGTGGTCCGCTTCATTTCTTATCAGAACTTAAGCAGGCATTTATCCGCACATTAAGCTTAACACCTGAACAGGTTATAGCACCTGACCACTCTCATTTGTTTGCGGCAGTTGGCTCTGCTATGAATTATGATGAAAATGTATGTGTAAATGTTGCAGATATTATCAAAAGACTTTCAGGCAAAATCAAGCTTGAATTTGAAGTTGAACGTATGGAACCACTTTTTGCCAATCAGTTAGCTTATGATGATTTCACTAAAAGACATAATGCACATCATGTAAAGACTGCTGATATAAGCACTTATGAAGGTAACTGCTACCTTGGTATTGATGCAGGCTCTACAACAACTAAAGCTGCTTTAGTAGATGAAGATGGTAATTTATTATACTCATTTTACTCAAGCAACAACGGCTCTCCTCTTGATACTACAATCAAGGCTGTTAAAGACATTTATACAAAGCTTTCACCTAAGGCTAAGATTGTGCAGGCCTGTTCAACAGGTTATGGTGAGGCTCTTATCAAGTCAGCACTTATGCTTGATGAAGGTGAAGTTGAAACTGTGTCCCACTTCTATGCTGCTGCATTCTTTGACCCTGAGGTTGACTGTATTATAGATATCGGCGGACAGGATATGAAGTGTATTAAAATAAAGAACCAGACAGTTGATTCTGTCCAGCTTAATGAAGCCTGTTCTTCAGGATGTGGTTCATTTATCGAAACATTTGCAAAGTCGCTTAACTACTCTGTTCAGGACTTTGCCAAAGCTGCACTTTTTGCCGAGCACCCTATTGATTTAGGTACAAGATGTACCGTATTTATGAACTCTAAAGTCAAGCAGGCTCAGAAAGAAGGTGCGGAAGTCGCTGATATTTCTGCCGGTCTTGCTTATTCAGTTATCAAAAATGCTTTATATAAAGTTATTAAGATTGCTGACCCTAACGACCTTGGAAAGCACATTGTTGTACAGGGCGGTACTTTCTATAATGATGCAGTATTAAGAAGTTTTGAAAAGATTACAGGTGTTGATGCCATAAGACCTGATATTGCTGGTATTATGGGAGCATTCGGAGCTGCTCTTATCGCAAGGGAAAGATATGACGGCATATCTGAATCATCAATGCTTTCAATAGATAAGATCAACAGTCTTACATATGAAACAACCCTTACAAGATGCAAGGGTTGTACTAACAGTTGCCACCTTACTATTAATAAGTTCTCTGGTGGCAGGCAGTTTATAACTGGTAACAGATGTGAAAGAGGTCTTGGAAAAGAACGAAATAAAGAACATCTTCCTAACCTTTTTGATTATAAATTCCATAGACTTTTTGATTATGAACCATTATCTGCTGACCTTGCAGTGCGTGGAACTGTTGGTATTCCTAGAGTACTTAATATGTATGAGAACTATCCTTTCTGGTTCACATTCTTTACTAAGCTTGGATATCGTGTAGTTCTTTCGCCTCAATCCACAAGAAAGATTTATGAATTAGGTATTGAATCAATACCTTCTGAGTCTGAGTGTTACCCAGCCAAGCTTGCACACGGACATATAAGCTGGCTTATCAAGAAAGGTATTAAATTCATATTCTACCCTTGTGTTCCTTATGAACATAAAGAGATTGATAACACTAATAACCACTATAACTGCCCTATTGTAACTTCTTATGCAGAAAATATTAAGAACAACGTTGAAGAATTAAAGACAGAAAATATAGATTTCAGAAATCCTTTCCTCTCATTTGAAAGTGAAGAAATTCTTGCCAAACGACTTAAAGCAGAATTTCCTTTAATTCCCGCACCAGAAATCAAGGCTGCTGTTCACGATGCGTGGGAAGAACTGATGCAGTCAAGAACTGATATGCATAATAAGGGTGAAGAAGTTATTAAATACCTTAAAGAAAATAACAAACGTGGTATTGTACTCGCTGGAAGACCTTACCATATTGACCCCGAGATTAACCATGGTATTCCAGAACTTATCAACTCATATGGAATAGCCGTTCTTACTGAAGACAGCGTTGCCCACCTTGGAAATGTTGAAAGACCACTTATTGTTATGGACCAGTGGATGTACCACTCACGTCTGTATGCCGCAGCAAGCTATGTCAAGACTCAGGATAATCTTGATCTTATACAACTTAATTCATTCGGCTGTGGACTTGATGCAGTTACTACAGATGCCGTTAATGATATTCTTACTAAGTCTGGCAAAATATATACAGTTCTTAAAATTGATGAGGTTAATAACCTTGGTGCTGCAAGAATACGTGTCAGATCACTTATTGCCGCACTTAAAGTAAGGGACAAGAAAAATTACCAGCGACAGTTAGTTTCAAGTGCATACAAGCGTGTTGAATTCACACCTGAGATGAGAAAGAATTACACTATTCTCTGCCCTCAGATGTCACCAATACATTTTGACCTGCTTGAACCTGCTCTTAATTCGTGTGGATATAACTTCGAAGTTCTTGCCAATGATAATAAATCGTCTGTAGATATGGGACTTAAATATGTTAATAATGATGCCTGCTACCCTTCTTTAATGGTTGTCGGACAGATTATGAACGCGGTTCTTTCCGGTAAATATGATTTAAGCAAGACTGCCATTATAATTACGCAGACTGGTGGTGGCTGTCGTGCTTCTAACTATATTGGATTTATAAGACGTGCTCTTGAGAAAGCTAATCTTGCATACATACCAGTTATTTCTTTAAGTGCACAGGGACTAGAGTCTAACTCAGGCTTTAAGTATGATCTGCCTATGTTAAAGAAAGCTATGATGGCTATTGAATACGGTGATGTATTTATGAATGTTGTATACAGAACAAGACCTTATGAGAAGGAAAAAGGCTCTGTTAACGCCCTTCACGAACATTGGAAAGAGATATGTATAAAGCAGCTTACTTCTGACAAAGTAAGAATGAAAGACTTCAATAAAAATCTGCGTGATATAGTTCACGATTTTGATAATATTGAACTTCTTGATATTAAAAAACCTAGAGTTGGTGTTGTTGGAGAAATTCTTGTTAAATTTCTTCCCGCCGCTAACAATTATCTTGTAGATTTATTGGAAGCTGAAGGTGCTGAAGCTGTTGTTCCAGATCTTATGGGATTTCTTCTTTATTGTGCAGAAAATGCTAACTTCAAACACAAGTACCTTGGTGCTTCATCTAAGTCAGCATTTATCAATAACGTGGTAATTAAATTGCTTGAGTGGTTCAGAAAAGCTGGTAACGAAGCATTAGCACAGAGCAAGAGGTTTGATGCTCCATCTTCAATTAAAGAAACTGCTGCTCTTGCCAAAGACCTTGTGTCACTTGGTAACCAGACTGGTGAAGGCTGGCTTCTTACTGGTGAAATGATTGAGCTTATTCATAACGGTGCTGGAAATATTGTATGCTGTCAGCCATTTGCCTGCCTTCCTAACCACATTGTTGGTAAGGGCGTAATCAAAGAATTACGTGCAGCATTCCCTGAAGCTAACATAATCGCCGTGGATTATGACCCAGGTGCATCAGAAGTTAACCAGCTTAACAGAATTAAGCTTATGCTTGCTACTGCTAACAAGAACCTTTAATGTCTGATGTTTGCTAAATCAGATTTATTATCGTGAACTTATATAAAAGGCTGAGTGTTGCATATTTATTGTATACATATGTGTTATAGAAACATCTGTATATAATAAATATGCTGAAATATTTAATTTCAATATATTGAAATTAAATAATTTCAAGTGTATAATACTAATAAATGGAGGTCGGTAATATGAACTTTTTATTATTTTTAGGACCAATTATCGGTGTTGCAGTTGCTATCTTTGCAGTTGTAGTAATTATTGCTGTAATAGGAGCTGTTGCAGGTTCAGAAGAAGATTTTGATGAATAGACATTTCTTCCGTAGTTTTATTTCCTAAGCAAAAAGCAGCGTTGATTGACAATCTACTATTAAAGGTTGTCAATCAACGCTGCTTTTTATTTATTTTAAAATATTCATAATATCAGATATTCTCTATCTGCCAGTCAATAGGCTCAACTCCATGGCTTTCAAGGAATTCGTTACATTGGCTGAAATGCCTGCATCCAAAAAATCCTCTATATGCTGATAAAGGACTAGGGTGTGGACACTTTAATATAAGATGCTTAGGATTGGTAAGCATAGGTATCTTTCTCTGTGCTGGTGAACCCCAGAGCATATATACTATCGGTCTGTCCTGCATATTAACCGCATTGATAACTGAATCAGTGAACTGTTCCCAGCCCATTCCCTGATGTGAATTAGCATTATGAGCTCTTACTGTTAATACTGTATTTAACAATAGTACGCCTTGATCAGCCCATTTTTTAAGGTAGCCATTATTAGGATAATAACAGCCACAGTCATCGTGTAATTCTTTATATATATTCTGTAGTGACTTAGGAATAGGATTGCCCGGAAGAACCGAAAAACTAAGCCCATGTGCCTGATTTACCTCGTGATATGGGTCTTGTCCTAATATGAGCACTTTAACATCTTTTAAAGGTGTAAAATGAAATGCATTAAAAATATCGTCTGCTGGAGGATAGACAACACATCTGCTATATTCGTCTTTTACAAATGTATACAACTTTTTGTAATAATCTTTCTTAAATTCATCACTTAAAGCATCTTTCCAATCATTAGTTATCATTGACATAATAACACCCTCCAATATCTACTTAACTAATCTTATAGGTATTCCCTTATCAGATAAATACTGCTTTAAATCATTTATCTCCATCTCTTTATAATGGAATAAAGAAGCAGCTAATGCAGCATCTGCCATACCTTCTGTAAAGGCATCATAAAAATGCTCCATATTGCCAGCCCCGCCAGAGGCTATAACTGGAATTGATACATTAGAGGCAACCTCTCTTGTAAGTTCAATATCGTATCCTGCTTTAGTACCATCACAGTCCATACTTGTAAGAAGTATCTCTCCTGCTCCAAGCTGTTCTGCCTTAACAGCCCACTCAACAGCATCAATATTCATATCAACTCTTCCACCATTCTTATAAATGCTCCAATGACCATCTTCCTGTCTTTTGGCATCTATTGCAACAACCACACATTGACTGCCGAACTTATCAGCCGCCCTTGATATAAGTGTTGGATCCATAATTGCCGCTGAATTAATAGATATCTTATCAGCACCTTCTCTTAAAAGCACCTTAAAATCATCTACTGTTCGTATTCCTCCGCCTACAGTGAATGGAATAAATACTTTTTCAGCAACTTTTCTTACTAAATCAACAGTTGTATTTCTTCCGTCACTTGAAGCTGTTATATCAAGAAATACAAGCTCATCAGCTCCTGATTTGTCATACATTGCAGCAACTTCAACTGGGTCTCCAGCATCCTTTAAATCAACAAAATTAGTACCTTTTACAACTCGTCCATCTTTGCAGTCAAGGCATGGTATAATTCTTTTAGTAAACATATAACATTCTCCATTCTATAATTCAGCAAAATTTTTAAGTATTCTTAAGCCTGTTTCACTACTCTTTTCTGGGTGGAACTGACACGCAAAAAGATTACCTTTTTCTACTGAAGCATGAATATGTGTTGAATATTCAGTAGACGCTGCTACAATATCATCATTATCAGCTTTTAGATAATATGAATGTACAAAATATACATATGGATTAGCATTGATTCCTGCAAACAATCTCGCATCATCCTTAACATTTAAGGAATTCCAGCCCATATGTGGTATCTTAAAGCCTTCCTTAGCTGGAATTTTAAATATCTTTCCTGGAAGAAGGTTAAGACCTTCAGCTCCTGGTGTCTCTTCGCTTTCCTTGAATAAAAGCTGAAGTCCAAGGCATATTCCAAGAAATGGTGTATCCTTAGCTACAACATTTTTAATTGTATCTACAAGTCCAAAACGATCCAGATTGTTCATCGCATCACCAAATGAACCTACTCCAGGAAGAATAACTTTATCTGCCTGAAGTATCTCACTTGGGTCTCTGGATACTATAACTTCTTCACCGAGTGCTATTAACGCTTTCTCAACACTCTTAAGATTGCCTGCATCATAGTCAATAATCGCTATCATTTTACTGCCTCTCCATATGCTTCTATCTTGTAATAATAAGTAACAAAATCGCTATTAGACATATCTGCTAAAGATATAGCTTCTGTCTCTGATATCTTATATGTATCCTTAAGTGCATTGATAATCTTATCATAGCTTTCCTTCATCTTATCATCTACGCCTAATTCTTTACCTTCAGCCCTGTATGTCTGATATCTGTCAACACCCTTTATAAGAGCATTAATTGCCTCTGTATTCATATTCATCTTTCTGTAATTAAGATATGACTCATACTGTCTTTGAACATACATAACAACCTTTGACTGGTTATATATTGTCTCTTCATTACCTGAAAGGTTCATACCACTTAAACTATTATAAACTTTCTCGTATTCGCCATTGATAAAGTAATCTTTAGCTGCATTTACTTTACTGTTGTAATTGATACTATAGCCAAATACCTGTATAAGCATAATAATTCCTGCTATAAGTAATATAAATAAAATGATTGATTTTGGTTTAATCTTAAGAATATCACCTGGTTTAGGTGGTTCTTTAACTTTAACTTTTTTAGGTTTCTTTTCTTTCTTAGGCTTCTTATCTTTTGCCTGTTTAGCCTGCTTTTTCTTTTCTTCTTTCTTAGCTGCAGCCTGTTTCTTCTTCTCCTCAGCCTGAGCCTTTTTTGCTTCCTTAGCCTCAGCCTTCTGCTGATTTTCTATTTGTTCCTGTTCTTCTTCAAGCTTACCTTCTTTTTCCTGCCTAATCTTAAACTGCTGATACCTATACTTAATCTTAGCAATTAAGCCCTTCTTAGGTGCTTCTGGCTGGTCAAGATTAGCTTTACCATGAAATACCTCATCAATGAGCTTCTCATTCTCATCCTGCTCTTTTCCATCATCCACTGTGTTAGTCTTAGCAGCTATTGCATTATCAGCAGTCTTTTCAAGCAATTCTCCATCGCCTGTTGCCACATTTGCTTCATTAAGATCATCTTCAATACTTTCAAAGAAAATGTCTTTTATAACAGAAAAAATACCTTTTTTATCTTTTTTCTTTTGTTTTTTATTGTGCTTCTTTTTCATAGAAGCTTTATCAGCCTGTGCTTCATCGGCACTTGAAGCTTTATTCTGCACACTGGCTTTATTAGCTGCTTCTGTGCCATTATCATCAGATGTGCTATCTGAAGATGCATTTGCCTCATTATCAGCATTGTCTAAAGAAGCATTATCTGCTGATGAAGCTGAATTATCGGCTGATGATGTATCCTCAGCAGCTACCTCATCTTCTGACTGCATACCGTTCTCTTTAAGAAGCTCATTCATAGATGATTCATCTGCATTATCATTCATCTCACCTATAAGATCATCCAAATTCATACTTGCAAGACGGTCTTTTTCGGTATCTGATAAACCCATATCATCCATAAGCTCATCGTTCTTATCAAGATTAGTACCAGCAGCTTCATCAACTGGAGTGTCATCTAACATCTTATCAATAGCTTCATCTGCCTGCTTATCCTTAGATGTATCATCTGCTTCTGTCTGCTTATCTGCTTCCTGTGCCTTCTTAGCAACTTCCTCAGGAGTTAATTCTGATACTGTATCATCAGTTATAAATGTTTCCTCCGTATCAGAAGCCGCCATATGACGAGGAACTGTCATAACATCTTTTAATAAATCTTCTATATTATCGTCATTAAGATTTCCATCCTCATCATCATATATATTTTCAAATTTAGTACTCTTCTCATTAGACTTTTCAAAGGCTTCCCTTACCTGCTCTTTGATCTGTTCTTCCTCTTCATCCTTATTCTCTGATTGTGCATTCTCATCTTCAGATAATGATTTCAATAAGCCATCAAGGTAATCCTCTTCATTCTCTGCCACAATTCCACCACCTTCGTAAAATTATAAATAAAATTCTACCATAAAGAATATTAATTAACAACATTAACTAACTCTTTCAATACTTCATATGAGTTAATCTTCATTGTACAAGCTTTGTCTGCTATTTCTTTAGGTATCTGATAAAACGTACTATGTGCCCTGTAAAAATGTGCTTTATCATTAATCATAACAATTCTCTCAAATGGCCACCTTATAAGATTAGGATTGTTAAATCCTTCCCCTATCTCAATAACAAGCAGCTTCTTAGCCAATGTCGCTGATAACCATTTGTTGTAGAAATCCCACTGTTTCTCATCTTCATTAATATATGGACAAACCATTCTTTTGGGATTTATTGTTGATTCACCTAGATAATTATGCTTGGTAGACGATATAATAAAATAATTATTCTTATCAAGAAGTTCACCAAACTTATTAAGCATATCTATAAGATTACCATCATTATTATTAAGTGCTTCATCACCAAGACCTATTAATATATAATCATAATCTTTAACATCTTCTCTAATTCTATTACAGTAATCTTGTAATGTATATTCCATATCTATCCTCACAGCCTTAACAATAAATTATGGTGCTATCATTATATAGATAACACCATAATAACATAAATAATATTATCTGAGAAGTTTATCAATCTCATTAACTAACAATCCAATCTCTGGCTTAGATAACTGAACATCAGCTCCTAATGCTTCTCCCTTAGCTCTCATCTGGTCATTAATTAATGATGAGAATATAACAACTGGTATATTCTTTAATTTATCATCTGTCTTGATAAGCTTTGTCAATCTGTGTCCATCCATTAATGGCATCTCTAAATCAGTTATAACACAAGCTACATCCATCTGTGCATCTTCTGAATCCTTCAGAGCAACAAGATTCTCCCAGGCCTCCTGTCCATTAGCACATAATGTAAGATTATCATATCCTGACTTAATAAGTGAGTCTGAAATAAGCTTCATAAGTAATGGAGAATCCTCTGCAATTACAATATGTGCTTCATTCTTAGTTCTTCCTTCAAGCTTTTCAATATCTGATACTTTTAATCCTGTCTCTGGACTTATATCTGATACAATTCTCTCAAAGTCAAGAATGATAATTAACTGTCCATTAATCTTAACAACACCTGTTGCAATTCCGCTGTCAGCACTGCTTATTGTGCTGTCTGGCTTAATAATATCTGTCCAGGATACTCTATGTATTCCAACAACCGATGCCACATGAAATGCAACATTAAGCTTATTAAAATTAGTGATAATAAACATATCCTTTGTAATATCTTTAGAAGGTGCACACTTAATAACCTTAGCTAAATCAACTATTGTTATCATTAAATCTCTTGGCATAAACACACCTTCTACACAAGGATGTGAATTAGGTACTGGTGTAACCTTGCTATATGGAACTATCTCTTTTATCTTAGCGACATTAATTCCATAATGATTCCCTCCAACTATGAATTCAAGCACCTCTAATTCATTAGTACCACTTTCCATTAATATATTAGTTTCCATATAGTTTTATCCTCCATAAATCCCGTACTTTTATTGAAATATTATAACAAATCACATACATAATTTCAATTGCTATTACATATAATTATACAAAATATGAATATTGTCCAATATATTATCTACTTGAATGCTTATATTTAAATGCTGATGTTTAAATACTGATATTATTGTAAATAACAATATTATTAAAACTTTCTAATCTATATAATATCTACATAATATATAAATTGATGATAATAAAAAAGAGGCTATAAAGCCTCTTAAATAACAATTATTCACTACTCATTCAAAACTGCACATTAAATATATCTTATACATCCGTATCC
>ULVY01013517.1_pt1 | contig 16420 bp, 8 predicted proteins | sample 1959861 | NCBI WGS metagenome assembly ULVY01 (sample SAMEA4835798, study PRJEB28245) | human gut metagenome | biome: gut microbiome; material: fecal sample | place: Denmark | collected 2008
GCAACGCAGGGTTCTGTATTCCCGGCCGGGATGCAAGCTGTCATCGCCATCTTCGGTATCGCCTGGATGGGAGATACTTTTCTTCAGGGGAATATGGCACAGCTTACTTTCTCTATTGAGGGAATTGTCCGTCAGATGCCGTGGTTGTTCGGTATCGCCCTGTTCGTGATGTCCATCCTGCTATATAGCCAGGCAGCCACCGTGCGGGCATTGGTGCCGCTTGGGATTGCGTTGGGCATTTCGCCTTATATGCTGATTGCCCTGTTCCCGGCAGTAAACGGATATTTCTTTATTCCGAACTACCCTACCGTAGTGGCCGCCATAAATTTCGACCGGACGGGGACAACAAAAATCGGTAAATATGTGTTGAATCATTCGTTCATGATGCCCGGACTGGTGTCTACGGTCGTGGCGATTGCTTTGGGATTGCTCTTTATACAAATATTCTAACTATATATTATTAACCTAAACATCATTCAGTTATGAAACAATTCAAGAGATTTGGTCTGGTAGTAGTCGCACTACTATGTACCGTTGCAATGGCTTTTGCCGCAAAACCGAATATTCATATCCTTGCCACCGGAGGAACTATTGCGGGTACAGGAAGCTCCGCCACCGGAACCAGCTACACAGCAGGACAGGTTGCTATCGGCGCATTGCTTGATGCAGTGCCCGAAATAAAGGACATCGCCAACGTGACAGGCGAGCAGATTGTGAGAATCGGTTCGCAGGACATGAACGACGAAGTCTGGCTGACACTTGCCAAGAAAATCAACGAGTTGCTGAAACGTCCGGATATCGACGGAATCGTTATCACTCACGGAACGGACACCATGGAAGAAACTGCTTACTTCCTGAACCTGACTGTCAAGAGTGACAAACCTGTCGTGCTGGTAGGTGCCATGCGTCCGTCTACCGCGCTAAGTGCCGACGGCCCGTTGAATCTTTACAATGCCGTAGTCACTGCCGCCGCCAAGGAATCTAAAGATAAAGGTGTGCTGGTTGCCATGAACGGCCTGATCCTCGGAGCGGAAAGTACCGTGAAAATGAATACCGTCGACGTACAGACTTTCCAGGCCCCCAACTCCGGCGCACTGGGTTATGTGCTGAACGGACAGGTTTTCTATAACCAGGTGACATTGAAGAAACATACCACTCAATCCGTATTTGATGTGACTCACCTCACTTCATTGCCTAAAGTCGGTATCGTATACAGCTACTCCAACATCGAGGCAGATATGGTGACTCCGCTACTGACACACGGATACAAAGGAATCATCCATGCCGGAGTAGGAAACGGAAATATCCACAAGAATATCTTCCCGGTACTGACCGACGCACGTAGAAAAGGTATCCTGGTGGTTCGTTCTTCCCGTGTCCCGACAGGTCCTACCACGCTTGATGCGGAAGTGGATGATGCCAAGTATCAGTTTGTCGCTTCACAGGAATTGAATCCGCAAAAGTCGCGCGTATTGTTGATGCTCGCTCTTACCAAGACCACGGACTGGAAGCTAATTCAACAGTACTTTAACGAATACTAAAAACCGGACTGACTTATGAAAAAATTGATTTTTATGTTGCTCCTTGCGGGCAGCATAGGAGGAGTGTATGCACAAAATGCGGAAAAGAAGGACAAGTTCTCCCCCGATACTCCCCTGTTCGAAGAACTGACGAACGTAAAGAAAAAGACGGATAAGTTCAATTTATACCTGAATATGCAAGGTAGTTTTGACGCCCACTTCCGGGATGGATTTCAGGAAGGTGATTTTAATATGCACCAGCTCCGCATCGAAGCGAAAGGGAATATCAACAACTGGCTGTCATACCGTTACCGCCAGCGCCTCAACCGCTCGAATGATGCCAACGGCATGATTGACAACCTGCCGACTTCTATCGACTACGCCGGTATCGGAATTCAGTTAAACGACCAATTCAGTCTTTTTGCCGGAAAACAATGTGCCGCATACGGTGGTTTCGAGTTCGACCTGAACCCGATTGATGTCTACCAATACTGCGACATGATTGATTATATGAGCAATTTTATGACGGGATTGAATGTCGGTTATAATATCACGCCCGATCAGCAGCTGAACTTACAGATATTGAACAGCCGCAACAGTTCTTTCGACAGTACGTACGGAATCACGGAAGACGCCGAAGGGAATATCCCCGATTTGAAGTCGGGCAAAATGCCGCTGGTTTACACGCTGAACTGGAACGGTAATTTCAATAATGTATTCAAAACCCGTTGGTCGGCTTCCGTCATGAACGAAGCCAAAAGTCATAATATGTACTATTATGCAGTGGGAAACGAGCTGAATCTCGGCAAATGGAACGCGTTCGTCGACTTCATGTATTCAAAGGAAGATATTGACCGGAAAGGCATTATCACGAACATTGTCGGCCGTCCGGGCGGACATAATGCATTCGATGCGGGTTATCTGTCCGTAGTTGCCAAATGTAATTACCGGTTCCTGCCGAAATGGAACGCTTTCGTGAAAGGTATGTATGAAACGGCTTCGGTTACGAAGGCGTCCGAAGGAATAGAGAAGGGGAATTACAGCACTTCATGGGGATACCTTGCCGGTATCGAGTTTTATCCAATGGAAACCAACCTGCATTTCTTCGTCACGTATGTAGGACGGTCCTACGATTTCACTTCCCGCGCCAAGGTGCTGGGACAGGAGAATTACAGTACCAACCGGGTTTCAGTAGGGTTCATCTGGCAAATGCCTGTATTCTAAAAATAGAGCTCTGTTTTAATATTCAAGTAAGAATGCTTTTTCCGCATCTCTACTTGAATATTAAAACAGTAGCTCATATGATCGATTAGTGTATGTGTTAAGTTATTATCCTGATTGATCGAAGGCTTTTCTCTTTTTATCTACTGCCGGTCACCAAAGTCCGACTTCCATCCCAACCTACGGCCTCAATCCGAGTCGCTCCGGTAGGATAATCCACACGAGTTGTCTTATTAGTAACGTCACCAGTACCGACTATACAAATATCAGTCAGTTCTTTGCCTTTATATGTTTCAAAAGCAACTACATTCTTCCATATAGCATGGTCTACCGTGACATAATCAGTTCCTTTGGTAATCCCGGAATTAAATGTTCCTTCTACGTTACTTTTGCTCTTGAATGCTTCCACGCTGTTGGCCGAGATGTATTGCATACCGCCTGAAGGCAATGGTTTTCCTTCTCCGTAAGCTTTCACTTCATCTACCATTTCCTGCGTTATATTTATGGTAGCAACCGTGTAGTCATCCACCTTCACATTATCAAATACTTTCAGCAGCCCCATACCCTCGAAGAATCCGCAAAGATTCAGTCCCGAAGCGTCAATAGCACGTTTCATGAAATTCACATACCTCCGCCCCGGAGAGTAACTCTTGTCATTATCATGGATAGCCGCCCAATGCACATCAGGCCAAAAATCAGGTTTTATATCCGCTGCCATAAAATACATAGTCATTTGCCATAAAGGGATTAATTTCACAAACGGATCAGATTCCCATACGCCCGGTTTGTCGGTGGAAATAGTTGCCACTTGCATGAAGTACGATTTATGGGCAACCAAAGCTTCGTTCAAGAAAGCATTTATACGCCCGCCCGCCAAAGCCGAACGTGCTCCTGGACGCTTGAAGGATTCATGTTCCAGTCTCAGATAGCCTTCACTCAACGGGTCGTTTCTCATCATATACTGAGCAAATGAACAGTAAAGATTATTGGTCACTTCCGTCCAACCATTGCCTTTCATCTGGGCAACCTGGTTGCCATGCCCAAACTCATGTCCGAAAACCCATACATTATTCTTTCTATAAAAGACCTTCGGAACCAACATCGCATCTTCCGTGTTGGGATAATTGGCACATACTCCGTTCCAATTAGGACTTCCTCCCCAAGAACGGACGCCAAAAAAGCGGTTAGCAGGCACAGCATTGTTTTTCACCAGTCCCATCATCAAATATTCAAAATCCAACATACGGTCGTGCATATCGACTACTGCCTGAATTGCGTTTGGCGCACATTTGGCAAAGGCATTCACCGTATTCTGCAAGTGTACTCTTTGTCCCAGAATATCCATCATCGCATTCGGAATATCCACCGCACTTCTCTTAGCCCTCTCCAATATTTCCGGCCAAGTGGCATCCGTATCACCACGTCTTACATCCCAATAGCCAATCTGTTTACCGAAACAAAAATGAATATCGACATCTGTATCTCCGGCATCATCTCTCGTCCAATATTGAATATAGCCATTACCCGAATTTGCCGGAGTAATCACATTCAAACCTCCCCGCAAGGAGATCACGCTTTTCTTTCCACCTTCCCTATAATCGGCAATGGCAAGACTCAGCGGGGTATTGCTTGCTCCTTTGTACATAACGAAAACCAGCACCGGCTCTCCCTGCGTAAAATAGATTCCCGTCGGATTATCATATATGCTTCTTGAGCCTATAGTCAGTTCTTCTGCCACTATTTCAGGACTCTTGCAAGAATGGTAGGTACTAAAACGAAATTTTTTATCGTATTTCCCTTCCAGCAACTCTTTCGCTAATTGATAAATAACGGCGGTCTTGATCTCCTTAAGGCTTTCTGAAGTCACTGTACTCTTCAATTCCGAATAGGTCTCGTCCGTAAAGAACTTTTGCGCTTCCAAAATGTCATTTGTATTATCCGAATACTGATAACACTCAAACTCGGCCAGAGCCACATTGACGTTATCAATTCCGGGCGTCATCCGATCGATACGTACACGCACTTTACTCACTTGAAGGCTATTAACACTAATATCAACAGTCGCTCCCGCCGTTTGTGCGGCTACAAAACCGATTTCCTCATTCCAAGTAGTTTCGCCTTCTTTCAAAACCGAAACACCTCCACTGGCAAAAAGAGAATTTTTATCATTGTTCGAACGTTGCATCAAACGAACATAGCCTATGTTTTCGGGCTGTTCCAATGTATATTCAATGATAATAGAATGTCCTCTATTGGCTTCCGGCGAACCTAGTGAGGCACTACTATAATTTGTCGAATAGTCTCCATCAATAGTTTTACTGACATCCTGATTGCCGTAAACATTGCCTTCTATAAGTTCCGCGCTTTTTACCTTCAATTTCGTATCACCCATACCTTCAGTGGAGGCTTTCTCCTGAATGATAGTAAAAACTACGGGGTCTTTTAACGCAGTTGAGACAAATTTAATATGCCCCGTGCGATTTTGAAACGTGATGTTCTTATGTACTGTAACCTTAAAAATCTTGTCTGAAAAAGTTCTTGTCACTATCGGTTGTTCTATTATTTCAACCCAGCCTTCCATATCAGCCTCTATCGTAGGTTCATTAGCGACATTAGAAGTTACAGTCAACAAAAATTCTTCACCCTCCTGTGTTACTTTCCTAGGGGTGGACTGATCAAAAAGAATCGCATATTCTGTTCCTAATTGAACAATTTTTATTTTCAAAGGCTGGCAACCCGGTGCCGTTAACCGGTATTCTGTCTCACGTTGCGTGGCTTCCTCATTCTCGGCAACGGAAAAACGAATGATAGCATTTTCTCCATCCGGAATGATTTCGTAATTACACCATTGAACAACTCCTAAAGAAGCAATTTCCCAGTCTCTCCGGTTCGTTATTACTTTCACGTCAAATGCCTCTACGGCATCCGAACCCAAATTGATTGTTTCACCAATCAAGTCTGTTTTTAGAAAGGGATCTATCACCTCTTCATCGTCACTGCAAGCAGTAAAAAGTAACAGGACGCATAACACTGTCAACATGGTACCAAAGTGTGTCTTCAAGAAATTTACCATAATAAATAATATTAGATTTAACTGATAAAAAATCCGTTGGCCGGAATCCTTTTATACTCAAACCAACCAACGGATAAAGTTATTTTTCAGATATATATCTTATTTAATGGATACTCCGTACAATTTAAGTTCAGCCAATCGGAATTGCCACCTTCCACCTGCATCAGTGGTACTTTCACAATTCCAAGTTTGTACTATACGTATAAACTTAACCGGGGTATCACAATGGCAAGCTGATGTTGTGAAAGAAGCTCCCAAGTTAACCGCACCTGCCGCGCTCAAATCAGCCACACTATATGACTTTCGAGCATTAGGAATATCCTCAAATGTACCATCAACAGACCAAAGTACATCAAATCCTCTCAATAAAGAGACTTCATTTTGTAAACATTGTGTCCATGAGATAGCAAAATCTGTAACTCCTTCCGGAAGTTGCAATTGGAGATAAGGATTAGTGCCGCCGGTATTAACAAAGTTCCTATTAGGGAATGGAGTCTGCACATACGTTGCAGGATCTTTATCAAACAAACTCGCAGCAGTTGTATTACCTACAAAATCGGGGAAATTGAAACTCAACATAGAAGCATCCAACCCTTTGTTATTATACTCATATTCCTTACCTGTCACTGTCAGATTAAACTCCCGACTATCAAAATCAAAATTAATTCCTTCTATTTCGGTAATTTTAATAGCCACTCGTCCTCCTACAACCAGATTTGTCAAATCATCACCGCTTCCTGCCGATACCGACACCTTCAATGAAGCTTCTTTTCCCGGCTCAAACGTTACCAGACCATCATTTTCCAGCGTTACTGAGCTAGAAGACAAGTATCCTTCCTTTCCATCGTTATTCACAACTTCTACCTTAGCCGTGAAATCCCATTGGTTGTCTATCTCTAACCCCATAGGTATAGTAAATAAAACAGGATCCGAACTATTTATAAACCCTTGGACACATTCTTCCTCAGAGACTTTAAATTCCAGCTTCGGAGTGGTAATCACAGGCTTCATGACATAGAGATTATTCATAGAATTTACAGAATCCGTAGCACTAACCAGTGAAATGGGCAACACAAAAGTCTTATCAGCATTTTCCGGAAGTTCTACCAAGGCTTGAATTGCACTCGTTTTCATCACCACTTTGGACATTTTATATCTCTCATCGGACTGAAAAATCAACTCGCTGCCATCTATAGAATAGGTATTTGAAGGCAAAATAGTATAATTTTCATTGTATTCCTTCAATGCTTCATCCGACAATACGGTCAATTGAGCCTGAGCCGTTAATGACGGATCACATCCGGTCTTCATGATTGTTATATCAAAAGAAGCATCCTGACCGGTATTATAAAGAATTTTACTTTCTTCTCCGGTTTGCTTCAAAGACAAGATCTTATGATATTCTTTCGGATATGTATCATCATATTCATCGCATGCCGTATAGACAAATGACAATCCGCATAATAATGGTATAAATAAACTTTTCTTCATAAATTTGCTTTTTAAATTCATAATACAATTAGTAACCGTATGCCTGAACCATTTGCGGGTTTTTATACACTTCGGCATTCTGAATAGGAGCCAGATATAAACGGTCGTTCCATCTGAAAGGCTGGTCAATAGTAGTCCTTACATTAAATTTTTCAAACGGTACATCTTTCACCATTGCGTTCAACCCCTCACGTTTAGCACCAAAGTATTTCTGACCTTCCGCCCAACGACGCACATCATGATAACGATGGCCTTCATTCCAGAACTCAATAAATCGCTCATTATGAATCATTTCAATTAATTTACTCTGTTCCGGTACAGTCGTAGTCGTGGGAACACCGGCACGGTCACGAACCTCCTTCAAGTTGGCTAAAGCATTTGCCAGATTGGCACCACCTACGTTCGCCTGACATTCCGCCAGATTCAGATACAATTCTGCCAAACGTATAAGAGGTATCGGTTTGGTATCTCCAGCCTGGAAAGCTCCACCATCGAATACAAATTGAGCTGTCGGATTTACATATTTCTGGGTCATAAATCCTGTAACATTATAGTTACGCGGACTTCTGGTAAGGTCGTATCCATGTCCTGCAGCAGTCTTCATGTTCAAAACGCATGGCGAACCTGCATCGCCACTGCTGGCCTTCAACAACTTTGAACCGTAATCACCACCATCGAACGCCATCCATGCGTAAAAACGCGGTTCACGGTTCACACAAAGTTTAATAATATCCTCTCTATTGTTTCCTGCTATTCCTGCTTTTTGGAACCATTCTGCTCTTGAAGCAAAATCGCCTGTTGAAGCGGCCTCTTCAGGCAACACACCATCTTCCGTATAGAAATGTTCAATGGTATATAGCGTCGGAGAAATAGCTGAAAATCCCCCTGCCCAAGAAGTCTTATTGCCTGTTTGGAATATATGCGCCGGTATACGTCCCTGTATTCTTGAATTAATATTCTTACCGGTTAGCCCCCAGATTAATTCCTTATTATGCGGATAGCGGGAAGCAACCATATAACGAAGCATCATTACTCTTTCTTTGAACTCTCTGTTCTCCTGGATATTATTATCCTCCTTTCCCGGCACATAAGGTAACCACTTATCATTATTTCCCAGTTCTGTCTGATACAATGTCATATCAGAAGCTTCCGTTCCATAAAGACGGCATCCACCCTCATTAAGCGCAAAATCCAACGCCTTCTGACAGGCCTCCATCGCTCTTTCCCATTTTTTCTCATTATAACTACTGCTTACCAGTTCAATGCCATAATCATCCCGTCCGATAGATTCTTTATATTTAGCATCATCACCTACAAAAAAGTCTTTATCCCCGGGAGTATTCACTTTATTCTTCCATGAAGAAAAAGGGAATTGACCATTCCAAAGAGGAGAAGCAGCATACATCAGTACACGAGCTTTCAAAGCTTTAGCCATCGTAGAAGTAGCACGTCCCCATTCTGTTCCCTCACGGGTCGGCGGCAAATTCTGTGCTGCCAGATCAAGTTGATATGCAATCCAGTTAACACAATAATCATAATGACATCTTCCACCAAACTCGGAAGAGGGAGTACTCTGAGGTACATATTCCGTAATAACAGGTATAGGACCGTATTTTCTCAGTAATGCAAAATGATAATAAGCAATTAAAAAATGAGCTTCGGCCAACCACTGTTCTTTTTCACCCGGTAACCATTCCTGCAATAAGGTTTCACCGGGATTATTTTCGACTTGACGTAAAAAAAGATAGCATTGACCAATATACTTATAATAATTATCCCAAAGTCCATCCGGATTGGCTGCCGAGACTAAATTATATGCATAATCATCCCAAAAAGCTCCACTATCATTCCGCCATTCTATCGGCAGTGCAAACTCATCTGTGGAACCATTGAGAGCACTTGTGTGACCAATAGGAGAATCATCTTCCTGAAGTCCTGCATAACAAGTGAACAGAAATCCTAAAGTACTTCTCCGGGTCTTTGTGGCATCCTGTAGCCCTGCTTGTTCAGGCGGAACTACATCCAGATAATCACAAGAAACTAAATTAAATGAAAGAGCAGTCACAATCAGACCCACTCGAACTATATTTTTCAAAATATTCATATCTTCTATGATTTAGATTATTAGAAATTAAGTTGTAAACCTACATTGACCGTACGTTGCAACGGATAGCTATTCCAACTGCTCAATTCCGGATCCCACAAATCAAACGGGCTGAAACGAAGCAGATTCGCACCACTGACATAAATACGCCCATACGGAATTTTATAACCGATTTCCAAATTCTTCAGACGCAGGAAAGAACCATTACGCAACCAATAAGTACTGTTGACCGTATTATTACCTATATCACCGGTCGTCAATCCCAAACGCGGATATTCGGCATTCGGATTCGGATTATCTACCGACCAGTGATTATCTGCAATAAATTTCAACACATTCTTATTCGGTATACGATTCCCTTCAAGGAAGGGGTCCAAACCATTGATCAGAATGGAACGCAATGCAGAACCACTGAAGAAAATACCAAAGTCGAATTTTTTATAATTAACGGTACCACCGAAACCATATTGCAAACGTGGAACAGAACCGTACTTGGAAATCATACATTGGTCGTCTTCCGTTATTTTTCCATCACCATTCAAATCACGGTATTTGATATCACCGACCTTCGGAGTGCTATTTCCTACCATCTGTTCCGGGCTGTTGTCTATCTCCTCCTGGCTCTGGAACAGTCCTTCCGAAATATATCCGGTCAATCTGGAATATGGTTTTCCTGTTTCCGACTTCCAAATAGTAGGATAATCCGGTTCGTCTTTATAAACCAACTTATTTTTATTATATGTCAGGTTAGCCTGAAAACTAGCCCCCAAATCTTTAGAGAAATTCTTATGATAATTAAGGCTGAACTCCACACCCTTATTATCCATTTTACCGACATTTCCCCAAGGTTTTGCTTTACCATAACCCAAAGAATTAGGCCAAGACTGACGTTCCATAAATATATCGTAACGTTTGTCATAGAAATAGTCTATTGTTATATTCCAGTGGTCAAACAAAGTCATATCTACGCCAATATCAAATTTCTTCGCTTTTTCCCACACAGCATCCAGATTTGCATAATAGGCAATCTCCGGACCTCCCAATGTGTGATTCATACTCTCTCCAAATGTCCACTTTATCTGATCCAATTTATTATCCGTCAGCTTATCAATATATAAATAATAGCTTCCGCCCGCTTGTGCCAGATCATCGCTACCTACCAATCCATAAGAGGCTCTCACTTTCAGGTTATTCACCGCATTTTTCAAAGGTTCAAAGAACTTCTCATTACTGATAACCCATCCTAAAGACATTGCCGGGAAGAAACCGAAACGCTTCTTCTTGGCAAGACGTTCCGTACCGTTATAACCGAAGTTGATTTCAGCCAGATAACGTTGTCCGTAATCATATGTGAAACGTCCTGAGACTCCTTGATTACGATTAGGAAGCACATCACTTCTGTATTCCCTTTGCCGGTACATCAACATACCTCCGACATTGTGCAAACCAAATTGACGATTATAACTGATATTTCCCTGAAATTCAAATGTCTGATCCGAACTTCTGGCAATATCCGACTGTGCTATATAGTCTGCACCTTCCTGAATACGTTCCAAGTCATATTCCAACGGACTATCTTCACTGTATCCCACAGCTCTGAAAAGATAAGGAGTAATGGAACGATTGTAGGAACTGCTGGACCAGTTTTTAAAGTTTACCCAGATATTTGCCTTCAATCCTTTTGTTACAAACCCAAAATCCTGCTCCACTTTAATGACTGTATTCAATGTATTCGCATTCTGCTCCTTATAAGAAGTCATCATCTGCGCATAAGGATTAGGATAGAGATAGTCCGAACTCTGATAATCAGATCCATAGCGGATATACGTATCACCCGGTTGCGCAGGATAAGTTGCAGGGAAAGTTACCGGAGTAGTCGTCAGAATCATTTTAAACAAATCAGCACTATTGATATTAGGCCCTTTGTTCTGACGGATCTGAGCATTCATATTCATCCTGATTGTCGTTGTGGGGGTCAACTTATAGGAGATATTATTCTGGAACGTATAATTCATGATATTAATATTATTGTTCCACGAATAAGCTTTCTCCGTATTCAGCAAACCACTATCGTGGCTGACATTCAAGCTCATATAATACTTCACTTTTGTACCTCCTCCCGATACATTGATATTGGCACGCTGCGTCATTGTCATCTTTTTGAAAATGACATCCTGCCAATCCACATTCGGATATACATAAGGATTTACCCCGTCACGGGTCAACTGGATCCGTCTGTCCGAATACAATAATTGATCTTTCGATTTATTCGGATTTCTCGACAGGTCAGCTTCATTGTAAAGTTCCATATATCTGGGACCATCTACAAACTCAGGAAAATCGGACATGATATTGAAAGAGTTCTCCGCACTAACATTAACTTTCGTCTTCATATTGTAATCACCTCCCTTTGTAGAGATTATCATTACACCATTTGCACCGCGTGCACCATAAATTGCAGTTGCAGAAGCATCTTTTAAAATGGAGAAACTCTCGATATTTTCCGCCGGCACATAGTTCAGATCAGATACTGAAATTTCTACATCGTCCAATAATATAAGCGGTGTTGTACGCCCGCCAAAAGTAGAAATACCGCGAATATAAAAATCAGCTCCGGAACCCGGCTCTCCTGTTTTAGTGGTAGCAATCACACCTGCCAGCTTACCGGCAAACGAAGTACTTAATTGTGAAGTCGGCATTCGTAAAATATCTCCTTTCACATTTGTAATAGCCCCTGTCACACTCACTTTCTTTTGTACTCCGGAACCTACAACAACGACCTCGTTCAACGTCTGCTGTTCTCCGGACATCGTGACATTAACCACCCCTAAATCTTCTACCGGAGCTTCACGTTTCTGGTAACCGATGTACGAGAAGACCAGTACGGCTTTGTCTCCGCTCACAGAAATAGAATATCTACCATTCAAATCCGTGATAGTTCCACTTTTCTGACCTTTCACAACAATGTTCACACCTACCAACGGCTCGCCGTCTATGGCATCTGTAACCACACCTGTGACGACTCTTTTCTCTCCTTTCTGCTGTACACTCTGTTTATTCACTTTCAGTACAACTTCGTCTCCCCGGACTAAATAGTTAACATTACTCCCTTCAAATACAACTGACAATACTTTTTCAATCGTACCTTGGCAGTCAATGTTTTTGCGCTTTACTTCATCCAAATCTGCTGCATCGTAAAAAAACACATAATTACTGTTTTTTTCGATCTGACGGATAGCTTGTACTTCACTAAAATACCCTTTCACCTTTATGACTCCCTGTGCTGCTATTGCAATCAATGGGAAACAAAAGATTCCAAACCAAATGCACATGAGGTACTTCCCCCTGCCATGCTGTTGCTTTTCTTCCATACTAAATAATTAAAAGATTAACATTAAAAAATTATACAAACATACTATAGTATACCTTTAACGGAATATGATATATTCTCCATTTTCCTTTCTATATCGCCACCCTGTACTGAAGCACATTTTTTCAATAGCTTCTTCCAATGACTCATTATAACGTAGACGCCCGTTTAACAGATTCTTGGTTGCCTGTCCGTGTTCCAATGATATTTTTACATTATATATTCTTCCTACAATCTCAATCCATGAACTTAAATCAACATTTGTAAATTCATAATTACCATCTTTCCATTTCACTCCTTGCATTTCATCCACTTTCACGCTTGCCTTCTCCGCGTTGAAGGTCAATTCTTGCGAAGGTTTCATCTCAATAGTATGCTCAGTACCTACTATCGTAAAATCGACTTTACCACTAAACAAAGTGACTTTAGAAATATTTGCCTGTTCCTGATTAATTAAAAAAGAAGTACCTTTTACTTCTACAAAAGCCCTATCAATGTATACGATAAAATGTTTGCCATCCTGTTTATAAACATCAAAATGGGAATTTCCTTTCAACCACACTTTTCTATTCTGAACAAAATTCTCCGGATAACGGATAGAACTTCCCGGATGCATCCAAACTCGTGAACTATCAGGCAGCATATATAGACGCCCTTCTTTTGATACAACTTCTACAAAAGCATCTTTCGCCTCATTTACCTTATTTCCGGAGAAATACATCCAAGTTGCTCCAAGTAGCAAAACAAGAGCTACGGCAGCCACAGATAGCCAATATGGTATATAAACATGCTTTTTCTGTTGTCGGCAATCCAGACATTTCTGTCTTACCATTTTCCACATCTTTCGCCCTACTTCATCGTCAAGTTCTTTTTGTCGATCCATATTCCATTGCAGGTGCATTCTTTCTTCAAACTCTCGATGATGAAATAGTTCCTTTTGTTCTTTTTCATCCAGTTTGTCTGCTAATAAAGCTTTGATTTGTTCATATAGTTTCTTATTCATATCTATCTTTTTCACATTTTTCATTTTCATTATAAAACAAGCGTCTCTAATATTAAATACGAAACTTTTATGTCTATCCCTACATTGCATTGAACTTTTTTTCGAAAAATCAGAAAGCAGTTCTTTAGAACGCTAACCAGTCCTTTTTTTCTTATCTTTGCAAAACAATTATAATTATGCACGTAATGGAGAAAACATCTGTTTTAGCAAAATTAAAACAAGGAGACGAAACCTCATTTACCTTTGTATATGATCATTATTGGCGGAAAGTATACAGATTTTCAGAGATTTATCTGAATGACGACGAGGAAATAAAAGAGGCAGTACAAGAGGTTTTTATCAAATTATGGGAATCGCGTGCATCAATCAACGAAAACAAAGACATAGACGGATTACTCTTTATTATGACTCGTAACACAATTTTTGATTACTTCCGCAAAAGTCTGAATAAGGTAACGATGAAAATTACTGCTCTTGAGGTTGCTGAGAAAATTGCTATATCTGATGAGACGCTCGAAGTTAAGGATCTACTGGAATATATATGGAAATTAGTTTCTTTACTTCCACCACGACAACAAGAGGTTTTTATCATGAGCAGGAAACAACAAATGACAAACAAAGAAATAGCAGAACAACTTGACATTAGCGAGAAGGCGGTAGAACGTAATATCTACTTTGCTTTAAAATTCATAAAAAAGAATTTGAACCTATTTATTTTCTTCATTACGATACCATAAGAGACATTCTGCGTTTTAACTAGTTTTAACTGGGTTTGATATAGTGCTGGGCTAAAAATATACGTATTTATTAATAAGACACAAAGGTATAAGTTACCTTAAAACCTATAAATAAATATACCCATGAAACAGTATGCATTATTAGCTTTTCTTTCGCCAGTTGCAAGCCTATTGGCGGTTACAGGTCCGGCACAAAGCGAAAAGCTCAAAACCAAAACAAATCCTCAAAAGCAGCCAAACGTCATTTTTATCTATGCAGATGATCTGGGATATGGTGACCTCGAATGCTATGGAGCCAAAAACGTACAAACTCCCCATGTAAACCAATTGGCAGAAAGTGGTGTCCAATTCACCAATGCGCACGCCACTGCGGCAACAAGTACTCCTTCACGTTACTCCATGCTCACTGGAAAATATGCGTGGCGTGTACCGGGAACCGGTGTGGCAGCAGGTAATGCTGGTATGATTATCCGACCTGAAACTTACACGCTGGCAGATGTTTTTAAGAATTCCGGATATATCACCGGCGCTATCGGCAAATGGCATTTAGGATTGGGTGACAAATCGGGCATGCAAGACTGGAATGCTCCACTACCTACAGCACTGGGAGACTTGGGATTTGATTATTCCTATATTATGGCAGCCACAGCGGATCGCGTACCATGCGTGTTTATTGAAAACGGTAAAGTAGCCAACTACGACCCTTCTGCTCCTATTGAGGTTAGTTATCAAAAGCCATTCCCTGGCGAACCATTAGGGAAAGACCATCCGGAACTGTTGTACAATATGAAACATAGTCATGGGCACGACATGGCTATTGTCAACGGAATTGGTCGCATAGGATACATGAAAGGTGGTGGCAAAGCATTATGGAAAGATGAAAATATAGCCGACTCCATCACCGCACATGCTATTGATTTTATCGACAAGTACAAAAACCAGCCTTTTTTCTTGTATTTTGCTACAAACGACGTACATGTACCACGTTTTCCGCATGAACGTTTTAGAGGTAAGAATAAAATGGGAGTACGTGGTGATGCTATTGCCCAGTTTGACTGGACAGTGGGACAAATAATAGCAGCTCTTGAAGAACGGGGATTACGAGAAAACACATTAATTATCCTCTCTAGTGACAATGGTCCGGTAGTTGACGACGGTTATGATGACCATGCTGAGGAATTGCTTAACGGACATAGTCCTGCAGGTCCTTTTCGTGGTAATAAATACAGCGCATTTGAAGGAGGAACGGCGGTACCTGCAATTGTCAGTTGGCCGAAAGAAATACCCGGTTCACAAATTTCTGACGCCTTAGTATCACAAATCGACTGGTTTGCATCAATGGCTGCTCTAATCAATGCAAAATTACCAAAAGGAAGTGCGCCAGATAGCCAGAACCGCTTAAACACATGGCTCGGAAAGGATCAAACGGATCGCCCATGGATTATAGAAGAATCTTCAACCATGTCTGTACGTACCAAAAATTGGAAATATATTGAACCAAACGATGGACCTGCCATGATTACCTGGGGCCCAAAAGTAGAGACTGGAAATTTGAAAACTCCTCAACTTTATGACATGAGAGTTAGAGAATATGAAAAGGAAAACCTTGCGGACCAACACCCCGAAATAGTCTACGAAATGCAGAATATTCTGAGACGAGTTAGAAAATAGAAATACCAAAAACGATGTTCATCAATAAAAAATTCCCGATAACTTTATCACAAGTTATCGAGAATTTTATATGTTCGGTCATTTATAAATTAATACTCTTCCTCGTTAAAGAAAAAATCCTCCTTACTAGGGTAATCCGGCCAAATATCTTCGATACTCTCATAGATCTCGCCCTCATCTTCCATCTCTTGGAGATTCTCAATAACTTCAAGAGGAGCACCCGAACGCAT
>ULVY01066500.1_pt1 | contig 16251 bp, 7 predicted proteins | sample 1959861 | NCBI WGS metagenome assembly ULVY01 (sample SAMEA4835798, study PRJEB28245) | human gut metagenome | biome: gut microbiome; material: fecal sample | place: Denmark | collected 2008
AACACCTTTGTAGAATAACTCTAATGCTTCGTCCTTGGTTGCCTTTCCTTCAAAGTAATTCTTCATTGCTTTCTGGAACTCTTCATTGCAGCCCTGGTCATATGCGGAAATGTTGCTCAGATCCAGTGTCTCAACACCTGCGCAGTACATAGACAGTGGGTTCTGTCCTCCAAGGATCTTGCTGCTATATTCTTTTCCGTCTTTTGCCTTAATCGATCCGTCTGCCAGTCCGTTCATAACGGTATTGTTGTTTACGAAATCATCATCATCTAAAACAATGTCTTTCATGACGTCATCATCGGTTGTCATCTTTAACATAATGTCTTTTACAAGACTTGCATTATCTGTATCCTGTGCTGCGCAGATCCATGTACCGCCCCAGAAGAATCCCTGTGGTCCCTGGGCTGCACCCCATCCGCCGTTGTAACCGATAGATCCTTCGGTATCAGCTGCCATAGAGAAGTTTACAAGCCATGCCGGTCCAAAGTAGCAGAATACTTTTCCGTCCGGATAGAATCCCTTTGACCAGTCATCGGACCACATATCAAAGGTTCCTGCCTCTTTTGCATCTACAAGTTTCTTGGAATCGTCCACCCATTTCATGATATTGTCATCTACCTGTACTTTTCCGTCTTCTACCCACTTGCTTGAGACATTGTTGGAGTATACACGGTATGTATCATTTACAGATGAAATCATCTTGTAACCTTTTGCCTGCATTTTTGCAGCAGTATCATTGAAAGTATCCCAGTCACATACATAATTCTGTACTTCATCCGGATCATCGGTTCCCAGTACATCCTTTGCAGCCTCTCTGTTATAGAAAAGAACACCTGGACATCCCTGCCATGAAACTCCTTTTAACACTCCCTTGGAATCGGTTACGATATCCTTTGTGTACTGGTACTGCTTGGAAAGATCCGCATCGGTAATTCCAAGATCCTTTACCGGTGCTGTGTAATCCGTATCTACATACTTTAATGCGTTGTCCGCTTCTACCAGAAAAATATCAATCTTGTCATCTGCCGGAGCATCCTGCTGATTTAACAGTGCTGCATCCAGGTTGTTCTGATATGCATTGTCATCACTCGGTGTGATGTTCCATACAACATCCACATCTCCGATTTTTCCGTGTGTTGCATCCACTTCCTTGTAATCCGGATAGTGTGCGGTAATACGGCTCTTGAACTCCTCGTTCCAGCAGTAAATATTTAATACCTTTCCATCATCTTTCAGATTTGATGAAGCACTTTCTGTTGCGTTTGACGCATCCCCCTTGGATGTATCTGACGGTGTACCGGAATCACTTCCTTTTCCGCAACCTGCAAGCATTCCTGCTACCATGGTTGCACATAATAATGCACTGACTGCTTTCTTTTTCATAGTAAATTTCCTCCTTTTCTTTTCTGCCTTAAGCATGGTTTTATTATAGAGTTTTCCAATGGGTTCTGATACAAAAATGCTTGCAAATATATCAGATTCATGACATAATCTACAGATATAAACAGGAGGTCTTGCCATGCTGAAAAATCAATGGAGCAAAAAAGAAATCGAAGACAGCGAATACGAAATCCATCATCGTGCACTTTCCGAGGAATATTCCTTTTTTGAAGCCGTAAAAGACGGAAACATCGAAGCAGTCAGTAAAAATTTAAAGGAAGAAGCGTTTACCAATCCCGAAGGCATGGGAATTCTTTCCAAAAATCCCCTGACAAACTTAAAATATCATTTTGTTATTACCGTTGCACTGGTCACACGGTATTGCATTGACGGCGGCATGGAAACAGAGCAGGCCTACCGTCTGAGCGATTTTTACATTATTCACATGGATGCCTGCAGCACCATTCAGGAAATATCAGATCTGCATCATGAGATGGCTCTTGACTTCACCGGAAAAATGCGCCTTCTGCAGAAGAATACCGCATTATCCAAACCGGTTGCACAGTGTATTGATTATATCTATGCCCACATCAGTGCAAGAATCACCGTGGAAGATCTTGCGGTCTGCACCAATTTGTCTGCCAGCTATCTGTCCCGGTTGTTTAAGCAGAACCTCGGTGTGTCGATCAGTGATTATATCCGCGAAAAAAAAATCGAAAAAGCGCAGAATCTTCTACGCTTTTCCGATTTTACCTACATTCAGATTGCAAACTATTTATCATTTTCTTCCCAGAGTCATTTTATCCAGACATTCCAGCACTATGTCGGTATGACCCCAAAACAATACCGCAGTTCCAAGTACAAAAGCACATGGTAAAATTCTGCTATCCCAGAACAATCCGAAGTGTATGGTTTTCTTTTCCTTCAAGTACGGCAAACGGAATGCAGATGCCTGTATTTGTTTCTCCGGCATACCGCTGACCATCCAGCCATACTTCCGTGATCCGGTAATCCCCATATTCTTTCTTTTGTGGATTCTGGTAAACCACTGCGTATGTCTGTCCACGGAATGGGAACTGTGCCGAATAATTGCCACTTTCGTCAAACTGCCGCAACAGAATTTTGGGTTCTAGTACCAGATCTCCCCATTCTCCGCGGAATCCAAAAATCTGTGTAACCATTGTCATCATATACCAGCTGGCTGCCCCGGTCAGATACGGATATTTTCCTTTTCCGTCCGCATCAAAATATTCCGGAATTCCAGGATACATCAGGCTCACCGGTGTGTTCATGGCCTGTTCGAGCAGAGTATACAATGCCTTGTATCCTTCCTTTACAAAACCTCTCTGATACAATGCATTTGCATACATCACCGTCATATGGGAAAAAACCGCACCATTTTCTTTTTCGCCATAAGCAAATCCAAACATTCGTCCCAGATCAAATTTTTCTTCCTTAAAATCCGTGTTCAGCCGGTAGCCTCCCACCTCTTTTTTATACAGATACAGGTCTGCACTTTTTATAATCGCAGCGGTCTGTGCATCATCTGCGACATTTCCCATAACAGAAAATACCTGACCGGTCAGCATCATACGGACATGATTATCCCTTTTGCCTTCCACCGGTCTGCCGTGATTATCATAATATCCGTTAAACCAGCCATTTCCGTTTTCATCCGTTACCCATTCCTGCGTACGGATCAATCCGGTATACCAGTCAGCACGCTCCCGCAGATTCTGCACCAGAGTACTGATATCCACAGAAATCTGTTCTCCAGAAATATTATGCACACACTGACTCACATAATTGTTTAAAACAACATTCCGTTTTTCTGCCGAATCATACGATGTGCGGTCCTGTCTGATCAGAATTTCCATCTCTTTTGCCAGTGTAATCTCTTTCTTTCCGCTTGCCGCTTCGTATTTTTCAAGGGTATCTGCCAAATCACGGAGATTTCCGATATACGCACAGGTAAAAGCCACGCTTTCTCCTTTTTCCGCTGCCATATCCAGTGCATCATTCCAGTCAGCACCGCGAAGACGCATCATTCCATGTTCTCCCGCCTCGTAGAAAGCGCACAGATTCTGCAAAAGCAGATGTTCTAAAACCGTGCCCTCGTAAATATTGCCATTTACATCTTTCTGGCGCATCCCATATGCCGGTGTCCACTCTGCGTCCCCGGCAGTTCCACGCTTTGCCTGTGGGTCCTTAAAATACGCCACTTTCTGATCCAGAATATCCAGATCTCCCGTCTGGTTCAGATACAATTTTGTGGTAACAAACGGCCAGTACGCATGATCCATCCAGACTCTTGTAATATTGTTGCGGTCTGCAACAAATTCTCCCGGCTTATCCCCGATAATTGTCGCATTGGTCCCGTCAAAACGGACACCCGCAAAGCTGTTTAAAATCATGGAGCGAACTTCCTTCGGGTCGAGAATCAGAAGGGAGAGACAATCCTGCCACAGATCACGCCAGCCCCTGCCGCCTCTGCCATAATCATGGTACGGCAAAAACGAACATCCGTAGATTCTGCGAAGAACCGGCTGGAAACAGATCCATTTCAGATAACTGTCTTCTTTGGGGTTTCCGGTTTCAAAGGAAATATTGACCAGCCCATTCCAGTAATTTTTTGCCTGTTCAAAGGCAGCATCTGCCTGTTTGGTCGTGCAAAACATTTCTGCTGCCTGTTCTGCCAGCTTCGGATCCTCTGTCATGCCACCAAGCAGAATATAATCGACATGTGCTCCTGCTGCAAGGGTAATCTCCGGAAATGCCATCGCCCCCATTGCTTCTTTTCCATCCACGGTACAACCGGCCGGACAGCCTTTTTCTTTATTTTTAAGCGCATCCGGTGCCAGAAATGTTCCGGTTTCTCCGATAAACGATTCCACCGTTGGGAAGAACGATTCCGGTTTTGTTCCATCTCCCTGACTGCCCATCTCAAAATAAATCATATGATTTTTCTGATGTCCGCGTTCATCAAATGACAATACCGGTTTACAGATCACGCCGCGTCCGGTAGTACGGATCCGGTGAAGCAAGGAAGTTACATGGCGGTGATCGCGCAGATTATCCGCGCTTCTGCCGTAAATTGGGATAGCAGAAGTCACGCGCACACACATATCCATATCCGATTTATTGGTAACGCGCACCTGCATCAGTTCTGCCGGTACTCCAAGCGGAGCAAAGATCCGCACGGCTGCCTCGATTTTCTGTTCTTTTAATTCCCGCTTCGTCTCCTGCCACATAAATCCGGCATCGAATGTCACTTCCTCCTCTTTTCCAAGGAAATGTGCATATTCTGCCTGCGCCGAAACTCCGGTCAGTGACACATGTTCCTTCCGGTTGATTGTACACCAGACATTGCGGGTACTTCTGTTATTGTGCAGATTTTCGATGCTCACCGGTTCCAGCAGAAAATGGTTCTGATCCAGCTTACAATCGCCGCCGAAGGTCTGCGTCACGCTGCTTTTGATTCCCTCTTCATTTGCCACCGGAAAATTGAGCTGTGTTTTTTCAACCATATGACGGATTTGAAATTCTCCGTTTTTTCCTGTAAACTGCATATCGTTTTTCATAACTTCTCCCTTCTATGCCATCACAAGGCGTACCTTCGTCTGATCGGTCATTTTTTCTACCGGAATGTAGTTGTCTTCCATCTTTTCCTCATTCACGTACAACGCTTTGCATCCACTCTGTACATGCTCTGGATTTTCTACCACAATATGAAGATGTTTTCCCCGGAAATCCTTCTCAATGGTAAACTGATCCCAGTCCGCCGGAATGGATGGTGCAATACGAAGTCCTCCAAAGTCCGGACGCATGCCAAGGATTCCTTCCACACATCCTACCATTACAGTGGAAGCAGTTCCGGTCAGCCAGTGCACATGGGAACGACCAAAATGCGGGCTGTCTTTTCCTTCCGTAAACTGTCCATAACAGTATGGCTCCAGTTTCCGGATCTCAGCACGATCGTTCTGTGCAGACGGTGCATTTTCCATAAAATAGGTAAATGCCTGATCCCCATGCCCCAGCAATGCTTCTGCCAGAATCAGCCATCCCTGCGACTGGGAAAAGATACCGGCATTTTCTTTTGTACCGGGATTGTAAATCACAGCCAGTGCTCCGTCAAATGCATGCAGATGATATGGTGGGTCCATCAGAATCGCTCCATACTCTGTGTTTAACCGCTTTCTTACATTTTCCATGGAAAGTTCTGCCTGCTGCTTTGTTGCCAGTCCACTGATCACAGCCCAGCTCTGTGGATTCAGCCACATATTTGCTTCCGGATCCGTGCGTTTTCCAATCACCTCTCCGGCTTCCGTAAATCCACGGATAAAACGATCCTCATTCCAGCAGAGATTGTTAATTAATGTTCCAAGTTTTTTCTGTTCTTCTTCCAGATAATCCATATATGCCTGATCTTCTTTGTATGCGGCAAACTGTTTTAAAATCGTCATTGCATAATAAAACTGCAGTGCAACAAACGAGGACTCTCCATTTTTGCCCAGACGCAGACAGTCATTCCAGTCCGCATAAAGTCCTGCCGGAAGTCCGTGCGGTCCCAGATGATTCACAGAAAACGCAAGTGCTCTCTTCAAGTGCTCGTATACCGTGGCTTCATCTTTATTGGCAAACGGAATCACTTCATCGATAAATGCCAGATTTCCGGACTCCGCAATATATTTATATACCGTTGGAAACAGCCACAGAGCATCATCCGCACGATATGCCGGATGCCCGGTTTCCTGTACATAGGAAGCATCATCCGGCGTATCCTCATGTCCGGCATTGTGTGTAAATTTGACAAGCGGAAGTCCTCCTCCGTTATCCACCTGTGCCGAAAGCATAAACCGGATCTTTTCGAGTGCCATCTCCGGTGCAAGATGAATCACACCCTGAATATCCTGCACGGTATCGCGGTATCCGTAACCGTTTCGCAGACCACAGTAGAAAAACGACGCCGCACGTGACCAGATGAATGTCATAAAACAGTTGTATGCGTTCCAGGTATTGATCATGGTATCAAATTCCCTGCTTGGTGTATGTACCTGAAAATGTTCCAGTTTTTCATGCCAATAGCCCGTCAGTTCTTTCAGTTCCGTCTCACACTGTGCTGCCACATCTGCATAGCGGTTACAGATTGCTTCTGCTTCCTCATGTTCTTTCATTCCGACAAGAAATGCAATTTCCTTTGTTTCTCCCGGTTTCAGAAGCATCTGAGCTGCCAGTGCTCCGCACCCGTTTTCGTTGTAGCACATTTCCCCGGATAATTTTCCGTTTTCCACCCCCACCGGATTATGATATCCGTGATAGCGTCCAAGAAACGATTCTTTATCTCCACAGTAACTGTCCACCGGTGCACCGGTCAATGCAAAGAAACGGGAGATTGCAAGCTTGTTATCCACTTCCTCTCCTTCTTTCACCCAGTCCAGATTACCGTGAATAATATGCCGGATACGGTTTGTCTCAAATACCGTACTCGTGATGAACTGGGAATACTGCAGATTTACCTGATCCTGTTCATAATTATTGTTGTTGGTAAATTCCGCATAACCGGTGATGGTCAGGTTTCTTTCACACGCTGACGCATTGGTCACTTTCAGATGCCAGACCTCATATGTCTGATTCAACGGCACATAATAACATACTTCAGAATGGATTCCACTGTAATCTGCAAGCATCTTTGTGTATGCTGTTCCATGATGACACTCACTTTTATAACTTTCCAGATCTTTTCCTACCGGCTGCCAGGATGCAGACCAGTAGTCTTTGCTCTCATTATCCCGCAGATAAATATAGCGTCCCGGCTGATCAAACTGGTTAAAAATATAACGCAGGATTCTTCCGTTTGCACCAGATCTGGCAAAACTGTATCCTCCTGCATTATTTGAAATCAGCGCACCATACTCCGGTGACCCCAGATAATTCGCCCACGGCGCTGGTGTATCCGGGCGTGTGATTACATACTCTCTTTTCTCATCATCAAAATATCCAAAATTCATGTGAAACCTCCAACCTTTCAATTTTCAAGCCTTTTACCCTATTGTAACGGATTCACAAATTTATGAATATCAGAATCACAGGATTTATACCAGATTCATGACATAAAAAGAGTGCCGGAATTTTCCGACACTCTGTGTTTCTTTTAAATATGAAAATACCCGATTCCTTTTACCAGTTTATCAGAAATCTCACGCAACTGCTCGGCACTTACATATACCTGCTGGAACGTTCCCACAACTTCCTGTGTTCCATCGTAGGTTTTTTTCGTGCTTTCCACATTTTCTTCCGCAATTCCGGACAATTCCCCAACTGCCTGAACGACTTCATTTCTGGAATCTTCCAGACGTCTGGTACTTGCTTTGATCTGTTTGATGCTCTGCATGGAACTGTTAATTTCGCCCAGCACTTCTTTTACAATATTCTGCGTTTCTGCCATGCTCTCACTCTGGCTGGTAATAATCTGCTGCATACTCTGCATACTTTCCACAGCAAGGGAAGAATCCCTGATCAGCGTTGACGCTATCTGCTCAATTTCCTGACTCGACTGATCCGATTGCTCTGCAAGTTTTTTAATCTGACCTGCCACCACAGCGAATCCGCGGCCGCTTTCTCCCGCCCGGGCAGCTTCAATGGAGGCATTCAGGCTCAGCAGATTGGTTTCCTCTGCAATAGAAGAAATGATGGTTGTGGCCTGCTGGATCTTCTGTACAGAATCGTTTGTCCGGTCGGTCTGCTGCTGAACCTGTGCCAGCATCTGCTCCACCTGTTCATTGATCCCACAGAGTTTTTCCAGCGTTGCGGAAGCATTTTCGCTGGAAGAATGCATAAATGTGGCATTTTGATCCAGATTTTGTACCTCTGCTGTAGTTTCCGTGATATTCTCCCCCATAATTTTCATATGATCCGAAGTATTTCTCGAATTTTTCGCCTGCTCACTGGAATTATCCACTACAATGCTGACCGCCTGCTGTACCTGTGACATTGTTCCATTGGTGTTGTCTGCTGCCGTACCCAGAATCTGTGACGTTGAAAGCAGCTGCTTTGCATTTTCTGAAATATCCCGGATTACGGACTTCATGGCATCCCTTAATGTCATGGTTCCGCGAGACAGATCACCAATCTCATCCTTTCGTTTCAGAAGTTTTTCATCTACCCACACATTTAAATCACCATCTGCAAGTTTTCCTACAACAGCAACACTGTTTTTGATATTTTTACTGATAGAGGCTGCCATGCGCATCGCCGTAACAATGCACAAAAGCATCACTACAAGCAATGCCATCATAATACTTCCAAGGATTTTATTGACAATTGCATCTTTTCGTGCCTTATTGGTTCCGACAAACACCATACCGATAACCTGATCTGTCGTTCCATTCTGATACACTGGAATAAAATATCCATAATTTCTCGTCCCATCCAGTGAAACATTTGTACTGAAAAACGGCTTTTTCCCTTTGATCACCTGATTCACCACACGCTCTCCGGCTTCTGAACCAAGGATACGGTTTCCTTTTTTATCCAGTGCAGATGTCATAATCCTTTTGTTTCCATAAAAAAAGGTTACATCCATACCGGTATTCTCTTTGATCCGGTCCACAAGACTCTCCGACTTTGATATATTATAGCTTCCTTTCCAGATATCCCCATTGGTACTTTCCAGATAATCCCCGGTATTCTGGTCATAGGCGGCAAGGGTGGCTGCCGCGGTACCTTTTAATGCATCCTGTACCTCATCCATCAGGGAGCTTTTAACCATCGTAAGCATAAAAAGCAGGGTAATTACCCCTAATACAAGCACCGGCCCTATGCTGATTGCAAGAATTTTCTTTCGTATACTCATATATGCCCCCTATTCTACCACTTCAACGGTTTTAAAATACCAGTTGATTCCACCTGTAATTGTGGCATCATCCAGCGTTTTTCCTTCTTCACCAACCGTTTCCCCGGTATTTGTTTCAATCACACCGTCAAACACACCGTTTTTCCCGGATAAAATATCTTCTTTTGCAGTATCCACAGCCTCCTGTGTTCCATCTGTGCAAAAATCAGCAAGTGACGTAATCCCTACCAGATTTTCATTCATACCGCCATAATAATTGCTTCCATCCCAGGTACCGTCAATCACGCTCTGCACCGCTGCTGTATAATAAGCACCCCAGTTCCAGATCACGCTGCACAGACAGGCATCCGGAGCATTTTTGCTCATATCGGAATTGTACCCGATACCATACACCCCTTTTTCCTGTGCCATTGTCTGTGGATATTCTGTATCACAGTGCTGCGTGACCACATCACAGTCCATATTTAACAGGGTTTGTGCTGCTGCTTTCTCCGCATCCGGGTCAAACCAGCTGTTCGTGACTTTTACATAGATTTTTGCTTCCGGTTTCACGGAATACACCCCAAGTGCAAAGGCATCAATACCTCCTGTCACTTCGGAATTGGAGGAATCCATCGCTGCCACATATCCCAGCTTATTGGTTTTGGTATTCATTCCCGCTACGATTCCGCTTAAATATCTTGCCTGATAGATTCGCCCGAAATAGTTTACAAAATTCTTTCCGTTGCTTTTGTATCCTGTTCCATGTGCAAAATATATATCCGGATATTTTTCCGCCATCTCCTCCGTGGCATCCATATATCCCCAGCTGGTGGTAAAAATAATATTGCATCCATCATCCACACACTCCTGAATCGCTTTTTCGGTTGCCTCTTTATCGGAATCATCAACATTTATTTTTCTGTCAATCTGTTCATCTGATAATCCAAGATTCTGCTGCATTGCCTGAATGCCAAGATCATGTGTATAGGTATATCCACTGCCTTCTGCCGGATCCGATAAGTGCAAAACCCCTACCTTGATCTTGTCCTTTGAAATCCCTCCGCTTTCAGTTCCCGTTGTTTTGGTGGAAGCCTCCTGTGTACTTCCCTCATTCGTTGCATAATCATCGACCTGTCCGGCTGCCCCGCATCCTGCAAGCAAGATACCGGTAAGTGCCATGGCAAGCAGTCTTCGCCCTTTCCATTTCATAGCGTTCCTCCTTCGCACATTATATATTCCTGTTGTTTCTTCTCCCCTAGCTCTTACTACTATTATAGCTGATTTTCCTCTTATCTTCCAGTAAAAAATATGTCAGCACCCAAGAACGTTTCTATTATAAAGATAGTATTTGGTTCCATTGAAGAATGATTAGACGACAATGCCGTAATTTACGCCAAAAGGATCACCTCGGTGGAGATGATCCTTTAAAACTTATTTAACTATCAGTATTTCTTTAGTTTTACATCCTTACGCAATCCTTTTGCACGAAACAGTTTTTTGTATGCCTTATATTTGCTCTTTGGCACCTTAATCACCGTCTCTTTGCTGATACCGCCAAACGCTCCCTTTTTGATAGATTTTGAAGTAAGATTCTTTGCTTTTATGGTGATCGTCTTTAGATTCTTACAACCACTGAAAACAGTCTTTCCAATGGAAACAATATTATTTCCAATCACGACCTTGGTAATCTTTTTGTTATTCTTGAATGCATTGTCTGCAATAGATGTTACCTTGTAGGTTACTCCATCAATAGTAACCTCTGCAGGAATCGTAACGGTTCCTTTGGTGCCTTTCTTCGCTGCGGTATACTGCACGGTCGGATTTTTGCTGCCGGTGCTTGTCACCTTGTATGTAGTGCCGGTCTTGTCCGCTATCTTGGTACCCTTTGGCGGTACGGCTGACTGATCCGTTGTTCCTGGTTTGTCGGTTGCTCCCAGCTGATCTGTCGTTTCAGGCTGATCCGTTGTGTCAGAGATTGAGCCACCTCCCGATGATGAACCGCCTCCTGACGATGAGCCTCCACCGGATGAAGAACCACCTCCTGACGATGAGCCTCCGCCTGATGAAGAACCGTCTCCAGTTGCTGGAATCACAACACTTGACCTATCTGTAATCTCATTCTTTGCCGCACCATCTTCAAAATACTTGCCACATCCTGCATTCTCACATACGTAGTAAGCTATATTGCCTGCCACAGTAGCAGTTGCAGCTTTCGCTGCTACTTCTCTTAACTGATGACCTGGATGCGTGACCACATATCCTTTGGTCACTAATACGGTACAGTCCTTACAATAGACATCGCCACTGTATCCATCCTCGGTACAGGTAACTGCTTTCTTATCTCTCACTTCCGTATTCTTATGGTCACAGGAGCTTCGAGTGATGGTGATTGTCACGCTCACATTCTCATAATTGCCCTTGTCTGCTCCGGTGTAGACAGCAGTCTCTTTCACTGCCACACCATCTGCAAGTGCTGTGTCCTTACTGTCATCCGACCACTTCCATCCTTCCGGAAGTGTGATGTCTCCTACCTTTGCGGTACTGTGTGCGGGAGCCATTGTAGTTCCAGGCATTTTCGGTGCGTTCGCTGCCTTGTTGACCGTAAGACTGATTTTCATATCAACAGCATTATAATTATCTGTATCTGATGGCGTAAATGTCACATCATACTCTGTCTTTCCGCTGTCTGCTACTGTAGGCTTGATACTGCTATTCTTCCATGCAAATGTTCCTGCTACCTCTGTTCCATCGGCTGTTTTGTATGTTACTTTGCCGCCTGTCAGGGTACTGTCTGAAAGTTTCTGTCCGTATGTAAGGGCGGTTGCTGTAGGATTTTCTGCAATTACCGGTGTTGCCTTAGCAACCGTGATAATTGCTGTTCCGGTAAGTTCAGCATAATGCCTGCTGTCTGCCGGCTTGAATACCCAGCCTGCCTGTGTGGTTCCTGCAGCAGGGATTTCGTCCGGATTACTCCATGAAAGGATACCTTCTACCATATTATCTGTACCGGCTTCCACAAAAACGGTATTTCCGAGTGTCAGCTTTGAAATCTTTTCACCATAAATCAGCACATTGCTTCCATCTACGGATACGGTGTTTCCGCTCTTAATCTCTACCGTCTTCTTATCTGTAATACTACTAATCGTCAGCGTGTATTCAGCATTCTCATAGTTCTCCATCGAAGCTGTAACCGTGATAATTGCAGTCTTTCCAACCTTGGTCGAGTCTACCTGATTTACTTTATAGGTCAGATTTCCGGCCGTATCGACTGCTACCTCACTTAAAAGCTGCTCTGTATCTGTCTTTGCAACCGCATATGTTGTAGTGCCCCTATCCGTTGGGAGCTTTCCTGCAATATCCACACCGATTGCCTTGCCGTCTGAACCGACTGAATATGCATAACTCTTTTCCTCACCAGCTATGGTCGGTGAAGCTGCTTTTTCAATCGTAAAATTTATCTCAATAGAAACTCTGTTATCTCCTGTGCCTAATGTAAGCTTTGCTTTGTATGTGCCAGCATTTTTCGGTGCTGCTGTACTGTAAGTAGACGGTGTGCCATTTGTTACCACAGCATAGGTAATGGCATTTTCAGGAATTGTTTCTATACCTGTGTTGCCAGAGTCTATTGCTGTTCCGGCTTTCTTTTCTGTTCCATCATAGACAATTTTTTCATCTGATGTTGCTGCCGGCTGTGTAAGTTTTACGGTGTAGGTTGCACCACACTCGCTACAAGTTGCCTTAATAGCATTACCATTTTCTACAAACTCATAAGCAAAAGAGTGTTCTTCTGTACCATTACAGATACTGCATTTATGCTTCGTAGAATCTGTGGTATCCGCCTCATATTTGTGTTCTTCATATATTGACGTACTCTGATTGGAATATATCTTTGTTGAACTGCCCGGTTTTCCTTCACAGCCGTCATATTTATCTACCTGATAAACTCTTTTTGTACTATCAAGAACTGGATATGTATCACCATTTCCGCCAAGTGCCTGTCCCCATACAGAGCCACTGTAAGTTACGGCATCTTCACCTTCACCTACTGTACAACCTTGTGAGAGGAGATACGCAACTTCACCGCTTACAAATTGTGCGGTGGTTTTGCCGCCATTTTCATCTTCTGTGTCTGCGAGGTAATAGCAATTTTTGATTGGCCCAAAATTGTATCCACATATACCGCTTATATCAGCACCTGAGCTAGCAGCAGTAACAGTTCCTATGTTATAACAGTTTAAAATTAGTTCAGTACTACAACCACACACACCACCCACAAAAGCTACTGTGCCGGTAGCAGTAACAGTTCCTGTGTTATAACAGTTTGCGATTGTGCCACCATTGTTGTATCCACATATACCGCCTATATCAGCAGATGACTCAATAGCGGTAAGATTCCCTGCATTATAACAGTTTGTGATTGTGCCAGCATTGTTTCCGCACACACCGCCCACATGATCATTCCCTTTGAAATAGGAATCAACGACTCCAACATTTTTTATGTTGCCATCGGATTCTGAACTTCCGAATAATCCAATACATGTTGAATCACCATTAAAGTACAAACCACTTACGGTTTTATTATTTCCGTCAAACGTTCCTGAATACTGTGTTGTACGATTTCCCATCCAATCTGCAATCGGTGTCCAGGTTATAAAATCACTTCCGTTGGAAACGTTGCCCTCTGTATCGTATTGTAAGGAATCAAGAAGATTTTCATTTACTGTGATGTTGGCTGTCAGAACTGCATTGGCTAATGTGTTTTGTTCAACTCCATCAAGAGTACCGTTTACAAGTCCTGCAAACCAGTACAGCTGACCTGCATTGCTGATTTCGTAAACAGTCTCTTTCTCGCCGTCATCGTCAATGTCATATTTGTCAGTTGTTTCAACAGCTGGCTGATATACGATTGCTTCATCTGTGGATTGCTGTTCAGTCTTTCCAGCACTATCATTTGCCTGCACTGCAATTTCTGAATCATTTTCCTCCTTCATTCCCATAAGCACCATTACCTTATCGCTTGCCGCATCGTAGCGTGTCTGGTCAAGCTGCGCCAGTTCCTCATCGGTAAGCTCTGCCTTTGCCTCGTCGATGGCGTCAAGCAATGCGGTGACCTCCTCTGCACTCTCTTCCGTGATGCTGTCTGCATCCGGGAGGGCGTCGATGAGTGCCTGTATCGCTGCTATTGCTGTGCCTTCCGCTTCCACATCTGTCACAGTCTCCGATTCTGTCTCATTATCTGTTTCCGATGATTTTTCATCCTCCGACGGAGCGTTCTCTAAATTCTCTGTTTTTTCTATGCACTCTGTCTGGACGATATTCTCAGATACCGTCTCCTCTGCACTTGCCGGAAGCGGTATCATGCCACCAATCATGCAGGTACTTAACAATATTGCAAGTCCTCTTTTAAATCTGTTCATACTTATCTGTCCTTTCTCTTAGCTTTTAATTCCCCTAAACATAAAAAAAAACACAATATCGAATCGCATACTTTATGCATACCATTCTCTATGATATCTTCTTGATTTTTCGTCCCAGTATATGAAACTGAAAAAAAGACGCTCTTTTACCGCAAGCCAAGCCAAGCCAAGCCAAGCCAAGCTGACTATGCTGGCTAATGTCTGTCGTTGTCAAGCTGTACTGACTACATGGATTCATAGTTGCGTCCTCTCTTTCCTTTCTGTAGATATGTACAGGGTTTGTCACATCCACCTATGTAAAATATACCATGCAGGTATTGAATTATCAAACGTTATTTTATCATTAGCAGGTATGCTCGACCACCTTGACATTTTGCCTACGAAGACTTACATGTGAAACGTTCAAATTTTCGTTGGTATCAGCGTCTGCAAAGGCATATCCGTCCGCCAGCAGAGCCAGAGCCTGCTCACCATGTTCTACAATGATTCCCCGTAAGAACGTGCCGCCCTTGAGCTGGGTTTTTCCGGAGAACGACACCTGTTTCTCAAACACGCAGCCGCCCTTTGGGGTATATGTATAAGGTTTATATTCAGCCCGTTCAAGCACAGGCACAGCTTTTATAGATCATCCGGAATAAGCCGCAGCTTCTTCGCGGCTGTCCTGGCTTCCGCCCGGCGCTTCACGTCCAGCTTGCCGAGAATGTGGCTGACGTGGGTCTTCACCGTGGGCAGCTTCACGTCCATGATCTGCGCAATCTCGGCGTTGGACTTGTCCGCGCAGATGAGATGCAGAATTTGCAGTTCCGTGGGCGTCAGCTCCTCGCCGGGGGCAAGGCGCGGCGAGAGGAAATGCGGGTAGAACGCCGCCTGCATCCGCACCGCCGCCATTAACTGCTTATACCACTTTTTGTCGCCATCCCATTCCAGTGCCACCAGCAGCGGCAGCACTGCCGTGCCGTATACGCTGACGGTGCGGATGAATCGGTACTCTGCCGCCGCGTCCAGCGCGGCCGTCAATCGCTCGCGCCACCGCTCATCCTTCTTGCGGCGCAGGGCGATGGCAGTCAGGACATTCAGGTGAATGCCGTCGATGATGCGGGCGCAGTTTTGAATGTACGGCTCCATGGGTGAGAGCGTCAGCAAAGCGGCGTCCGGGCGGTTCTGCATAATTTCCACCATTGCCTGCGTGAGATACTGGTAGCGCCGCATGACGTTCAGGTGCGTTGGTTCGCAAGGGGCTTTTTCCCGGTACCACGCATCCGCCGCATCAAGGTCGCCGGTGTGCATGTCAATACGGCAGAGCATGGCGTCCATATTGGGCAGAAAGCGAGTCAAACCGCGCTCGACAAAGCATTCATGGAGCACCTCGATGGTGCGCCGCGCGTCGGTGGGCTGCCCGTTTGCCAGCTGGCTGCGGGCCAGCAATCCGCTGACGGCGAACTCCATGTCCGACGTGCCGTGGTTGCGGACCTCGTTCATCTGCGGGAGAAGGGACAGCATCCGGCCGGCGACGTCCTCGCCCTTTTCAAACTTGCTCTCGGCAATGGCGCAGTCGGCAAGACACACACTGTCCCGCCCAAGTACTGCCTCCACGGGGAGACGGAGGGTTTTGTAGAGCAG